>OCTX012252059.1_pt1 | contig 23678 bp, 34 predicted proteins | sample 1539691 | NCBI WGS metagenome assembly OCTX01 (sample SAMN02144231, study PRJEB22623) | gut metagenome | biome: sheep rumen | host: Ovis aries | place: New Zealand
CCTTCGGTATTCTTATCCCGTTTTTTCTTAATTCTTCTTTGCTCATAAACGGAATGTCTTCCGGGAAATAGCTCATTCGGTTCTCCTTTCTTACAATAATATCATTGTTCCACCGTATATCGCCGCACCGATAAGTAGACATGGAATCCACGACTGTTCATCATCAAGGTCAAACAGCGCACAACACATACCGGCAAAAAACACATCAAAAAGAGCAAATAATCCTGCACTTAAAACAAATAGACCAATTGCCTCTAGTGTACTCATTCCGCATCTCCTTCCTATTTACCGCTACCGCCTATTCTCGTAAGTTCCATCTCTGTCATGCGCCGTGTTAAAACTTTCTTACAACTTGACAAAAGTTCCTGTGCGTTTTCTACCTTTGCTTTCAATAACTTATAGGCTCTTGTATAAGCAGAGGATACTATAAACTGTTCCTGTGACGCTAATTCTGCAAGAGAATCCTTATCTGCGATTGTTCCTGTTTCTTGACTTGCCCTTGCTGTGTGATACATTTCTTTATATACTGCTTTTGAAATATCGTCACGAATACCCAACTGCTCACACATACCGCCCGCAAAGTAAATATATGTGGAAAGATTAAGACAGAAATCATCGAGTTCATCTGATGTAGGAGGATTCTCACCATCTTTCAAACACTCTTTAATGAACTCCACATATTTATCAAGGTCTTTACAATATGGCTTTACAATATCAGAAACAATCTTATCTATTGTTATACTATATTCTTCCACACTGTCTTTTATCTCATTAACTTTATCCAGTTCTTCATCTGACAAATGAAATTTCATATTATACCTCAATCGAACTTTTTTAACTCACGCTCCACAATTTCTAATTTTTTCAATAAAAATTGACGCATGCCTATTAACGTTACATTTGATGCTTTCTTTGCCCAGTTCTCGTCAAACTTCATTTTAAACAAATAATAAATTGCGGATTCTTCTTTGTCATACATTATTCAAAAAGTCCTCCATTTCATAGTCGAAGAAAACCCTTTTCTTTTTTCCTTTTATTTCTATTGCAGTATATTGTCTTGGCTCATATCCGCCAAACTCATAACGATAACTTTTAACCTTATCACACTCTTTCATATACTGTAAAAGTTGTATTGGAATAAACTTTGTAACATCCTTATCTATCCACCAACAAATGATTCCTGCTGTCACGCCTTGTATCTTTGATTTTTCAAGAAGTCCATCCCATTGAGTGTCTGTGATATTGCGAAACGGCAAAATATTTCCTTTAACAGATTTACACTCAAAGTAATATTCATACGGTTCTCGATACACTATAAAATCGCAGATATTTTGACTGCCTTTGAATCCTGTTGTCTGGTCATGAAGTCTATCAATAGATACGCCGGGCACTTTTTCAAATGCCTTACGAACAACATCTTCGAACTTTTTACCTCTATTAACCGCCATATCAACCGTCCTTCTTACATTGCGTCTTATATCCACAATAAGTACACGCCTTTTTAGATACATTCTCGGGCTTTGGAGGAGCAATCATACGACTTACATATCCATCACATTCTTCGATATATCCAATTAAATCTGCCTTCATATCTCCTGTTACGTTAAACATAAAGGCTTTCATATCAAGAATATCCCTACTAATGTAAACGAACAGAACTTCATCAATACCTAAAGCTAAACTGTATGCCGTTGCTTGATTATAGTGTGACGGGTCAACATCTTTCCTGTTCATGAACTTATAGCTATTCTCCGTTTTAAGTTCGAGAATATAATAATGTCCTTTGTATCTGATTATACCGTCACACATAAATGACATATTGAGTTTAGTATTGTACAGTTTAGTTTCCATACCGTTCTTAGAAACTATGTTCAGATAGTCGATATGTCCACAATTCTGTAATCGTCTGCTCTCGATATAATCTGCAACATCCACGTACTCACAATCCATTCCGTTATTTTTCATATCTTCTATAGCTTGCTGAATACGGACGTGAATATCTGTGCCGCTGTTACAGATTCCAACTCCCATGAAACTTGAAGATGCGGGGTCAGGTTGTGTTCCTGTAAGTTGATAATATGAAGCACGAATACAATTCATACCTGACGGCTTGTACGTCTTACTCGGCAATCCTGTATAACTATCTGCTGTTATTTCTATTGACCGTTTCAAGTCATTCAAAAATGCTTGCTCCGGCGGTAATACTTCCTTTGCGGCATCAATCAGTCGCATAACATTTTTAAGAGAATTTCTTGCCATATACACTCCTTACAATCTCAGGCATAATCAGTGCGACACCAACTAAAACTGCTTTCATTGTTTCTACAAGCGGATACGCAACGTGTGACATTACCATCACATCATCGTTTCCCATAGCACCCACAATTACGAACACACCGATTACTGCCAATACTTCTGTTACTTTTTTCATAGCTTCTCCTTTCTAAAGTGCTACGATACGATTACTACTCTAATATTATAGCACATAATAGAAAAGAGTGCAACGTAAAAGAGCATAGCCACATTCAATATGACTATGCTCTTTATACGAATACTACTTATTCATCATCTACCTCATCCTCAAGAAGTGCGACAATAATCGTGATATTGCCATCCTCGAACTTAATAGCATTATCTTCGCCGTAATACAGATTAATTGTATCGGACTGAATTGCTTTAACTTCCTGTGTAATCATCTGAACATCAATCATGCAGGTGAAGTCTGTGAAATTCTCACTACTGATATACGGAATAACTTCGATGCCGTTCGATGCTTTAGACGAAATCTCAAGTCCTGCATTTGTGAACGTAAGACGGATTGCGTTCTTGTCATACGTTCCCACGAACAGAGACAATCTGTCCAATACTTGCAAAAGCGAACTCTTAGGCAGTACACACTTACTGTCGAACTCAGTATCTACCAGTGCAGAAATAGGCTCAACTGCGAAATCATCAATGCCATCCATTGGTCTGCTGAAAATCTTACAGTCTGGAGTGCTGAACTGAATTGCATCATTGAGAAAATCTACCTGTATAATCTCGGAAGTCATAACTGACAGCAAATCTACCAACTCTGAACTGAGCAACACAGACTGATTGAACAGTTTAATATCCATATCCGCAATCTTGTAAGTATCGGTAGCGATAACGCTGTCTCCTACATAATATCCTGTATAACAAGGAATCTCTAATGTTGTTGCAAGTGCGGGCTTCAAAGTTTCAAGAATCACCCGAACAGTTGACAAGTTGATTTTCTGTGCCTCTGCAAGAATATCGTTATTAAACGGGTCGGGATACCTGATAGACTGACCGTTCTCGTCAAGAGGAAGTTCAATCTTATAGTTACCATTACCCTTAACAGCCACAACTCCATCTGATACAGTAAGCGTAATATTCTCGCAGGTCATCTTAGAGATAAGTTTTGCAAACATACTAGCATCGACCACAGCATAAAAATCATCATTCACAAACTTATCATCCATAATATAGAGATAATTTGTGGCATCTGTTGTAATCAACGTGAGTTTATTATCCTTCACTTCAATGCAGATAAGACCTGTGATAGGAATAAGTTTATTATTTCCTACTCCCTTAGATGCTCTTGCCACCATGTCCTGCAACTTTGTTGTACTAATTGTCAGCTTCATTTGTTGTCCTCCTTATTATTAATATTTTCTCCAATTCTCAGCAAAATAACTAGGACTCGTTTCAACATATTTACACCCAAATGGGCTGATTCGCTCAAACATCATAGACTTATTAATCTGTCTAAGTCCTTGTTTCTTCATTGCCGCTCTTGCAACTGACCTATCAAGTTTTCTCGTATGTACTCTTGTTGGCGTTCGTGTATTCATTTGTTGTCATCCTTAAAATAATTTTTTTGTTCTTAATGTATGTTTACGAAGTTTAGTTTTTCCTAATAAACAGTCCGCTATAGCACATCCAAATTTATACGACACTAAACTCGGTACTCCAGAACATCTAAAATATTGCTTATTTATAGAAATGTTTTCGGGAAAATAAAAATCATCACCGACCGTCTGTAATCGTAAATGTTCCCGAACAGATAATCGTCTTGGCATATTATTCCAATCCTTCCAATCTGTTATTTTCGGTTCAGGATAATATTGTTGTGAGTTTGCATCTGATAACACAGTATATCCAGGCTCATCCCATGAACGCTGTCGATGTTTTACCACCATTTCATTATCAAAATGTTTTATAAAATCCGTATTATGATTTTTTACATCTGCTATTGTTTTATTCCGCAAATCATAAAAAGCGTCCCTTTGAACTTTTCTACCAAATAACATCTTTTTCGGCGGTATAAATTCGTACGGCACATCGTTTCTTATTGCAACTAAAAATACACGTATTCTTTCTTGAGGAACACCTAAATCCCAACAATTTAATAATTCCCAGTATGTATGATAACCAAAATCTTCTAATTGTGTTACGAAATCAAGAAAAATTGGAAGACTCGCATCATACACTAGACCGGCAACATTTTCAAAAAATAACGCCTTTGGTCTGCACTCAGAAAATAATCTAATTGTTTCCGCTAATAAATCTCCGTACTTTTCATCATTTGTCAATCGTCTTGCGCCACAGACTGAAAATGGTTTGCACACAGGAGTTGCTATCATTAAATCGTGTGCTGGTATACTACTGCCGTGTATCTTTCTTACATCTTCACAAACAGCGTGTTTACCTATATTTAAATTATACGTGATAACTGCGTCCCTATCATTATCAACGGCCCAAATAATATTATATCCAGCCTTTTTAATTCCGTACGCACCAATTCCGGCACCACAAAATAAATCTACGACGGTCAAATTATTAAAACAATTTTGGGACAACTCTATCATTAACAACACCCCTAACTATTTCATTATAACAACCAATAGCCGATTTATAACCTCTCGTATTATATTTAGAATTAAGTAACACATCGGAACATAACTCTCGAATACCGCTATCTCCACACTGATAACTCGTTCTATACGGAGGTTCTCGTAAAAACTCTTGTTCAAATGCTTCATATATCGGCAATTTACGAACAGGTTTATTCACCTCGATCCAATTGGTTCCTTCAAAAATATTATACATTTGTTTTGTATTATATGGATCGAACTCAATTTGATTAAATTCATCACACAGCAACATTCTTTGCCTAAATTCTGCATCGGCAAAAACTTCTTGATGCGAATATCTTGTATCACTATTTTTTGGCTTATCTTCTTTATATTTAGTTAAACCATAATCACCAAATTTACGATAATGAAAACCGTACTTACTGCCACATGCAAAATAATTATCGGCATCCGTTCCAACAAATATAATATCCTCACGAACTGCTCTATGCAAATAATATAAAGGCAACACACACTCAAACTCTGTTTTTAATCTACACCCATACTTACGTGCCAGCATCTCAAGATTAGAAATAATTGTATTTTCGTCAACAGGTATATACACAACAGAGTAATCATATCCGCAAATTTGTGCCTCTGACACAGCAACTCGACAATCTGTAGATACTCTATCCATAAGTGTAAAAGTATAACATCGTATAGGTATATCTAACTGTTTGCACATATATAATATACTTCTTGAATCATATCCTGCTGATAAAAACAACGCAAACGTTTTATCTTTGTGCGCCTCATAATAATTCTGCATTATGTCTTTAAATGTATTATAATATATCTGTGTGTTCACATGATACCTCATTTAATTGCAATATATCCAACAAAATTCATCCACCTCCAGAATACATCGACCTGTCTAAATCCAGCTTGTTTTAACAAATCAATGTTCCAATCGTTTGTCACAGGAACAAGCACACCTTCAAGTGATAATCTTTTACGTTCAATCTGTTCTTTAGAATAACCATGTGCTTCTTTATAATTATGATATTCATCCACAAAAAGATTATTAATATTTGCGCTGTTTCCTAATACTTTTTCTACCATTAAAAATGCACCGCGCACAGACGATAAGTTATTATAAACATCCTGCAAAATCTGTTGTCTATAATTAATCGGAATAAACTGTAATGTTAAAACACTGGTTATAATATCATAATGACCAGATAAAAATTTTTCTGATATGTCCTGTTTTAAAATATGAACATTCGGATTATCTGAAAATCTATTTTTTGCTTTTTCAAGCATTGGTTCCGATACATCTACACCCCAATAATAACCATGACCGTAATCATCAAATTTATTAATGAGATTGTCCAACATAAGTCCGTCAGAACATCCAATATCAAGAATTTGAAAACTCTCTTTTTTAGGTGTTGCCGTAATAACTCTATATGCTAAATTGGACACAGCACCTCTCATTACTGCATACTGAGGAATAGACCGTTCTAACATATTTTCAAAACAATCTGCAACAGACGCATCAAATTCCCATTTTTCTTTAGGCTCTACATTATCGTAACTACTCATATCTCAATACTATCTCCATACCATGCTTTCGTTATCTCAACATCACACTTAATAGGAATATCAAGTCCACTTTTTGCCGCTTTACTCATAAGCATTGCAAATCTCTCGGAACATTCTGCAACATTTTCCTCAGGACACTCTGCTATCAATTCATCATGTACTGGTATAAGAAGTCTGAATCCGAGTTCTTTCAATCTCTCATCGTTACCCACTAAAATCATTGCAAGTTTTGACATATCTGCGGCAGAGCCTTGTATTCTAGCATTTACGCATTTACGTTCCGCATCTGCTATCTTAGCGCCGTTATCAATAACCCATATTCCTTCTTTGTTTGCATCTTCAAATATCTTACGCTTTTGTCCAAATCTTGCTTGTCTTAATCTGCGTATATATTTTTGCTGTGTTTCCTCAGGAACTTCGGGTTCATTCATAACATCATCAGTGTCAAAATCTAACAAATCATCATCGTGAGGAGCACCATCTGCCCACTTAAACTCATACTCAGGCAGTTGCAAATCAGGCAATCTTCTTTTTCTGCCCCACAATGTAGTTACATATCCTAACTCATACGCCATGTCTAAAGAATCTTCTTCAAACTGAGGAATTGCAGGAAATCCTTTGAATACAGAATCTTTTATTGCTTGAGCCTTTTTTGTAGTAGTACCAAGTTGCTCAGCAATCGAAGGCACACCCCTTCCGTACAGCACTCCGAGCAGTATGCTTTTAGCTTGGCTTCGTCTATTTTTCCCTTCTGGATTCGTAGTGCCATCAGGACGAAATTCCAAGCAATTTTCGTAAGTAGTATTGAAAGATAAAGCCGCAATTTCTGCATATAAATCTTTTCCTTCCTGATATGCTTTAATCATCTTTGGGTCACCACACATCTGTGTCATGACCTTAGGCTCTTGCTGTGAATAGTCGCTACTCATAAGTACATATCCGTCAGACGCTACAAACATCTTCCGAATATCGTGGTTTCTCGATGGGATATTCTGCAAGTTCGGGTCTGATGAACTAAATCTTCCTGTATCAGCGCCATACTGATTAAAACTACAATGTATTCTGCCGTCTTTGGGATTCACACAATTAGGCAACTTCTCAATATATGTGCTGACAAGTTTTGATACTTCCCTATAATCAAGAACAGCTTTCGCAATAGGATTATCAATCTTTTGAAGTATCGCTTCACCGGTACCTCTAGGATTCTTAGTATCGACAGACTCAACTCCTATAATATCATATAACAGAATTGCTATCTGTGTCGGACTGCCAATATTAATCGGGTCGTCTAACTTACAATTAACATTTGCTGTTCGATATTTACTAATCTCGTCCGCATATACAGAACAACACTTATAAAAATAATCCTGCTTCTCAACCATCAATGCGCTATATTTTTCCTGCAATACTTTCTGATACTCAAAATCAAACTTGATTCCATTATCTTCCATATCGCAAACTACTTTCACGCACGGCATTTCTATATTAAAGAATACCCACGATACACCGTTCATGCTATTTCTTGCACTCTTAGGCTGTGTCGGGTCATAATAAAGAAACTGTTTCTGATACTGATATAACTCATAGGTTATAATCGCATCATGTGCCGCATACAGATAAAATGTGTTGACAGGAATTTTATCTGCCGATAATCCTTTAAACAACGCATCAAATGAGAACGCATCACCCCGTCCGTTAAGACAATATTTCTTATGAAGTGCTTTCAATCCGCCCGATTCTTCATTCTCATTAAGAAGTCTTCCTGCAAGATAGCCGTCCCATGTGCAATATATATCTTTAACACCGAGTTGATTACGAATCACCCGCATATCAAACTTTGCATTAAACATTATAATATCGGGACTGTACTTTAATAACATGTCAAATTGATTTGCTACTTGCTGTTCCGTTAATTGGTTTTCAACTCTTACACCAGTAACATATGAAACATGATTAATTGGCACATATGCCGCTTTATGATTCGGCGTATAAATACACAATCCGACAATCTTATCAAGAATCGGGTCAAGTCCTGTAGTTTCTGTATCGATACTGATTACTCCGTTGTCGATACAGAACATAAAATATTTATGCAAAACTTCCTCTGATGTGATTACAACATAATCATTTTTGAACTTGCCAAGATTCTTTTCAACCATCGCTTTTATCTGATTAATCTGAGAAAGCACACTACTACCTTTTACAGTAGTAGGTGCTTTACTCTTATTCTTAGACTTACTAGCAATGGCTTTATCTGCTGACTTTCCTGCTCTCTGAGGAACTTTAAATAATGCCATGTTGCCCTCCGCCTATTTAGAACGCTTCACGTCTTCCCGCAGGAGTTCGTCTTCCGCTTCCTCTGCGATTCTCCTCAAACGGAACTTCGTCCTTCTCCTCTCTGCGACTTCTTCTGCGAACAGGCGCACTATCATCTTCCGGCGGGAACTCTCCCGACTCAAGATAATAATTCATATCGTCCGCAGACTTGTCAAGAATCACACTGCCGATAGGATCGGGAACTTCGGGCAAATCTTCAAGCGTAGTGCCGTCTTTCTCAATATCATAAATCTCGTATGTGGTACTTGTCTCTTTAGGCTTACCGTTACGCTCAATCTCGAACACATGAGATACAAGAGGCTCCTTGCTTGCGTATCTTGCACAAACAGAAGACAGTTTGCCAAAGAACTTCTTACCACGCTCCCAAATCTGTACTCTATCTTCATCGATGTTGTACAGCGGGATAAACAGCTTCGCAGTCTGATACATACGTGCCTCACAGAACGGGCACTTAGAGAGCGGTTCGTTATACTCTCTGAGACAATTAACATACCGCTTCTTGTCATTAATCTTGACCTCATGCACAGCATAACCAGTAACGTCCTCTGCGCTGTTGTACATGATTCTCACTCTCGCAACGTCCTTATCGTTTCTGAGTGAGAAAAAACCTGTTCCCCCATTTCCACCATAGTTGTCAACTTCATCTGCTCTGAATCTTCCCATTGTTTTCTCCTTTTCTAAGATTTTCTATACTTGTAAACACCTCAGATAACTCAACATAATCCTTCAATCTGCTATACTTTATCTGAAATGCAAACAATTCCTTTTTAGCGTTTTCCAACATCTGCGCGGTTAAATCCGTACTCTTTACCACAGTATTAATGTGTTCAAAGGTTCGCTGTTTACCAACAATTACGGGACAATACGCTTTTACAGGAGGCTTATTTTCTTCTACTACAATAATACTACGAATAACATATCTTGCCTGTTCCTCTCTGTACTTCTCTGCCGCAACATCATCACGCCATTCAAAATAATCATGTAACAATGTTCCATCTGCCCGATTGGCATCGAGAAGTGTTTTAGGCGTAAGTCCAATTGTACTTGACAAATTCTCACACATTTCTCCTACGGCTTGAGCATCTAAGTTTGCAACTTTAAATGCTCCGTCTTTAAACTGATACTTTGGTTTAAAAGCTGACATAGTTCTCCTTTCTTGAGTTGCATATTTATAGTTCCTGCCTTAACTTAACAAAACCTGACAAAACACGCCTTGACTTAACAAAACACAACGTAACATTGCCCAACTTAACATTCACTTCCCCGACTGGCTCAACCCGACATAACAAAACTCATCTCAACATAACACAACTAAACATACACAACCTCAACTGCCTCAACCAGACTCAACATAACATAACAGAACTCAACTCAACTGGACACAACTGTCCGTACAACACCATGACTGCCTTAACGAAACAAAACTCAACAGAACTAACCATATCTGACCACAACATAACTCAACTCGACTGCCAAACCATGACTATAAATATTAGCACTCTACATGAAATCTTCCGAACGGACCGTCTTTCTCAGGTCTCCATTCTCCAATACCGTTCATAAATCCTGCTGTATTGATTCCGTTTACAATCTGCTCAAACGTGATGGGAGAATTTGCGTTGTACTGAATATTGAGAATCATCTTCCAGTCTTTGAACATCGGGCGATAACGCAAATCAGAAGTCTTAGAAATTCCCCCAATCTTCACCATATCTTCTCTGCACTCGGGCGGGTACGGTGTGATAATCTCACCAAGCTGTAAATCTCCGATACCGTCAATGAAGAACGCTCCTCTCATCACCATCTGATTAGAAATTGCTCCAAGACGATACAGCGTACTCTGAGCCGCTTGCTTGATAGCAGTAACGGGAAATCCGAACTTAGCCCCATTCATAACTGCTTCTGCAAATGCTTCCTCAGTATCTTCTGTGGGCTTCTCTGTAATCCAGTAAAGAGCGTTCATAAACTCTGCAAAAGGATCACGAATCGCTTTGCCGGAGGTCTTTGTCTTTTTCTGCTGTTTCTCCAGCATTTCTTTTCTTGCTTTCTCAGACCACGCATGAACAATCAACGGCGTATCGCCGACAATCGCAATCTGACGATGCTCAATAACAAGCGGTTTTAATACAATCGAATCCTCTGTTTTCTTAGTTGCCATAGTTTTCTCCTTTCAAGAAAATAAAATGTTTATAGTACGTCTTTCGACTTCTTTATTATAACACATATAAATATGTATATCAACAATCAATTTTCAACTGCTTTGCTAAGTCATCAATCAATTCAGGCTCGTCCCAATACTCAGCAGTAACAATTTTACCTTTTCTACGTTCTGCATTAATAATTGAACCGCCAATTAAATAATCTATATGATTGACCAAATTAGGCTTTACTAAAGTAACTGACATACTAGGATAATGCCTTTCTAAAAATGCCCTAAATATCAAATCATCATTTTTGCCGTTTCTCATAAAGAACTTAACTTCTGTAGGATGCGAAAGTCCGTTATAATACCAGTCCGCACATTCAATTGCTAATCTATTAGGTATTCGTATACAAGGAAAAGAATACCACATATTAATCATATTTGTAACGCCTGTAATCTCTTTATTTGCGTCATAATCACAACAAAAACCGCACACTAATCCTTCATCAAGTTCTTCTGTACGCTTCTTAAAATCACTACAAAGTATTACATCATCTTGGAGATGCCATACTCCGTCTTCTTCCATTTTAATATTTTCAAGCATAGCAAAACTATCTAAACAAGATTTAAGGTTACCATTTCCACTTAAATCACGATATACAAAAATATTCTTGCGTTTAATGCCTTGTTTAAGCATAGATGGTATCAAATACTCATCAACATACCACATTCTCTGATTACACGCATGAATCATATACTTTGCCATAAATCTCTCCTACACAATATTTTTAAATTTCGCTATATCTTCCTCAGAATCAATATCACAAGTATAATCATTTATGGCAACATAATTTGTGTAGTCAATTTGATTAAGCGGAGTGTTTTTTATTACTTGCCATAATTCCCATGCAATAGGATTACGTTTAAACATATGTTGCTTTTCATATATTTTAGCCAACTCAACACAACGTTTAAATCGTTCCACATTTACAACCTTAAATGCAAATGGTTCTGCATAAGGTTTTGGATACTCTCTAGCAAATGGCGGAGCAGATGCAAAAAATTGAATATCGTCTGTTTCTGTTTCCACAATAGTTTTAATTGCTTTTGGTGAAAATACAACATCTCCCATCAAATAACAAACCGGACTATCATCAAACTCAGAGAATCCAAATGCGTTGAGCCAACTGCCTTCACCAACTAATCTATCGCCTTTTTTATATACTTTCCATTTATTATCGTGCATTATTAGTGGAACATCAAAACGACCGAACTCTAAATTGTTTGTACTTATAGCAATATTAGAAACACCGCTCTCTCTTAAAAGTCTGATTGTTCTTGCTACTAATGGCTCTCCATTAATTTCAGTAAGTTGTCTAGGTGTTTTCCACACTTCATAACTTCCACCGCACAAAATTACATAATTCATTAAAATACCTCTTCCGGATGTAATAGTTCTTCTCTGGTACAATCATTAGCGTCTTTTCTACCTTTTGGAAATATATACTCTGTTATAAGTTTTCTATCTCCTATATTCTGCCGTATTCGTTTTCTTGCTGACAGCCCACGTTCGTCCATATCAGTTGCAAGAATTATCTTACGACACGGAAGATTCCTTAATTGTTTAAACTGTAAATCATTTCCAAGTCCGTTCAGTGCTACTGCGTATTTACCAACTACCCAAAACGATAGAGCGTCCAACATAGACTCACATACAATCACTTCTTGCGGACAACCATCTATATGCCAAAACGGTTGTCTTTTTACACCAGAAAAAGCAAATGTATATAATTCATACAATCCATAAAGCGGCTTTTCTACTCCGTCAGGGTAGTTGAAAAACTTAGACTTAACAGAACGCCGAGCAACAAATAAGGTATTGCCATTAATATCACGCACAGGAAAAGTAATACATTCAGTATCTTTGTCATAACCAATATCAAAGAGTTCAATAATTTCATCTGTTAATCCTCTTTTGTACATATAAGGGTGTGTGTATCTATACTTATCTAATTCTTCTTCTGTGACGAAAGATACGCTCCTATTCCCATTCCGACAACCATTCCTATCAGAAATGCCCAAACTGCTATTTGTACTATGTCTTGAAAAGTCCAAATCAACATCTTTTCTCTCCTCTATCTGCACAGTCGCAAAGTTTTTTAACAACCATTGCCATCCAAAACTACCAATAACATCATCTGTATGTCCAAAGCAATGTGAAATAACTTCGGGCAATGTATGTATCTCGTTACAAGCAAAACAGTGAAATATACCATCTTCTTTTCTTATTCCAGCAGACGGTCTACGTTCCATGCCATTTGAATGATATGGACAGCATATCTGGATATGTGTAGGTCCATCTCTACGCCTTTGAATAAGCTGAATATCATTTGCCCGCAATTGCGAAACAAGTTCATTTAGAATGTCCTCTAATTCGCAATTAAATAAAACATCATTAATAATCAAAAGACATCCTCCTTATCTTTATTAAACTTCTTCTTAACTTCCCGGACTTTCTTTTCTGTTTTCTGCTGAGGTTCTGCATCATCGTATGATGGAGTAAACATAAATGCTCCTGAGTCAATATCCCAACTATAATTCAGCTTACCTCCAACAACGCCAAATCTCTGCTTCTTAATTTCCATTTTTAAGATACCGTCTTTTGTCTGTCTGATAGAAATTACTTTGGAAGCGTTCTGAGCAATACCATCACTATCTCTTATAGTTTCAAGTTCGGGAGTTCCATCTTCATCACTCTGCGCTACTCCACCACGATTAGCTTGCACTACGACAAGAATAGGTATACCCATTTCCATCGACAACGCCATCAAATCTTCACTAATATGTGTGAGTGAAATTGTCTTTGTATCTCCTCTCTGATAACGTTCATCTGTCATATAAGTAATACCATCTACTGCCACTAAATCTAACTTATATTGCTGTATCCAATTCTTTAGTTTTGATACTGTTATCTTCCGCTGAAAATCATTTGGAGTTGCTACGATGAACGTGTTATCACAAGTTTTTAACTGGTCTATATACTCCTTATACTCATCATCGTCAATATCATCCTTTCCCCACATAAGACCTTTATTAGAGAAATTCTGATACAATGTATCGAATCTATATCCTATACTATTTGCTCCCATCTCAGGACTTATGTACCCAACATTAAATCCTTCTTGCCATACATGCGTACATATCTTTTCAAGCACCCAAGATTTGCCTTGATTTGTTCGTGCGAATATTACAAACAACTCCTCGCCACGTTGAACACCGTGTATTAAATCATCTAGTTCTGCAAATCCTGTTGTAAAGAACCATTTGTCTTGATGCTCCTTGCGTTCTATGAATTGGTCATAACGTTCTGTTGCATCTGCAATAATATCAATACCGCCAATTCTATAATTTGGCTGTAATTCTTTAACGGCGTGAATCATATACTCTGCCGCCGCATTAGCATCAGTTTTTAATAATTCTGCCACACGCTGAACAACAGGAACAGATTTATAGTACAAATACTCCTCACGTATCGTATCTATTAAATACCTGTCTGACTCTGATACCTCTACTAAATCAATTTCGGGAAACTTTGAAAGAAATGTTGCTTTGTCAGGAACATCTCCATATTCTTTTTTATGCTGTAGAATAAAATCTAACTCATTTTCATATCCGACAAAATATTCGGCAGTTAATAAGTTATCTTCTATTATTGATGTGTCTTTTGTTGCAAGTACCTTAGATAGAATTTGAAGTGCGACCATTACGTCTGTCCTTTCCATTAAATTGTATTATCGTACTTGTATTCCATATTCGACTTGCAATCTTACTGCCAACATTCTTCTCTAGTTCCTCTCTTGTCACAGCATTAGAAGTAAAAATATTGGCTTTTTCGTCAGCAATACGATAATCCAAAAACATAAGCAGATTATTATAATCATAATTGCTTATTTGGGAAGATGCAATCTCGTCCCATATAACTAAGTCGGCATCTAACAAATTTCTTTTGTACTCCTCTGATATAGGATTACTAAAATTCTTTAACTGTAGTAATAAAGTCGGAACACGAACGAACAGTCCTCGTACTCTGAATCCGTTACCTGCCCAAATGTCGTTGAAGTATTTAAGCATTAACTTAATCGCCCAACTTGTCTTTCCATTGCCTGTAAACTTACTACAAATAAACAAATTCTGACCACGCTCAACAAATCCAACTATATCAGATTTTATCTCGGCAAGCTGTCTATATGGTCCTAAATCAACATCAGCGGTCAGTTCTTGCGGATACTGCTTGTTCACAGGAATATCACTGTGAGCCATAAGATAACTCATTTCCGCATATCGAATACAGTTCACACACTGTTTATATGTACAAACATCTTTGTACCAACAATCTTCACGTATTTTCAAAACTTCACTTGCACCCCCTTTGCCTCAAGTTCAGCTAATCTTTGTGCTTCTCGTTCATAATCCTCCTTAGTCATAACAGGAACGTTTCTTGCTCCGCTCTCAAATTGAAGCGCATTATTAAAATTACTAATAGGATAAAATGACAAATATCCTCGTTCAATACTTTGCTTAATAACTCGCTCGTACATATCCACATTATCATCGCACATCTCGCAAAGTTTATTAAGCATGCCTTTCCACATATTAGTATACAGTGGTTTATCTTTTACAGAGATACGATAGTTGAGGTAATCAATAAGCAATTTTCGTATATTACCCCAACAGACAAAATCATAACTATCTATAAGACTAACACATTTCGTAAACAGATTATCTTTTTTAGGTTTTGATTTAGTTTTACCAAATTGAAAATCTGAGTTCGGTAGTAATTCTTTAGAATTACTCCTTTTTTCTTTTGTTTGTTTACTAGTATTATTGAGTAAAGTTTCTTTACTACCCCCTAGTAAAGTTTCTTTACTACCCTCATAAAGTTTCTTTACTACTTCAAAATTTACCCAGTAAACATTAGGATTTACAAAATCGTCAAATCCTTCTTTATTGAGATACCCTTTATCGACTAGACTATTTAATGCCTTATCAACTGTTGGAAGAGAAATATTGAAAGTGTCACCGATGTATTTACGACCACCGTGAAATTTAGAAACACCGTCTTGTGAGAATCCGTGAATGAGCGCAAAGATAAGAAGTTCATTGCCTTTTAAACCAAGTTCGTTACACATCCATCCTTGTATAACAACAAAATTTTCAGATTTCATAATAATTCCCCTATAAAACAAATAAGTCTATCAAATTCAGCCGCGACACTGAAAATGATAGACTTTGTTAGTCACTCTTCCTTATGAGGTATTTTGCAGACCGTCGCGGAAGTCGTGCTAACCTATTTGTTACACTTACGTGTATGTCTTTCGACTCTGATATTGTAGCACAAGATATAGAACAATGCAAGTATTACTTGAACGAGTTAATAATGTCCTCAAGCTGTTTATCAACTTCACCATTGCATGTGTCCCACAACGCTTCCCTTTCTTCAACAATATCTGCGTCCTCGGGAATACTTCTTTCTTCGCAGTATTCAATCGTATAAAAAGATTCCTTAACCTTAACAGATGCTCTACTTGTTATTCTTATTGAAGTTGTCACCCCTTTTGCCATTATTCGTCCTCCTTAGCTTTCTTTACCTTCGATACTCTAAGCGTTACAACCTCTTTTACTTCTCGGCAAGTATCCATATCGATAAGAAAATCAGATGAAAGTGCGCCGCTGTATATTACATCCTCTAGACAATCAGTATCCACATATTCTCTTGTCTTGATAATCCTAGCTTGAATTTCCGGTGAGCATTTTGCCTTAATAAGTTCAAGCAGTCTCTCCTCGTTAAGCGACTCTCGCTCCTGAACAATGCGCTTTACTATCTTATCACCAACCTGACGTTCAGTTAAATTAAGTTCGAACATCATGTCTTTGATGCGACCATTATCCCGTTCAGTAATCTTTTTAAGACTGTCAAACTCTCCCTTATTAAGTATATAAGAAGCAATGAGTTTATCAAGTTCCTCCTCACTTACTTCGGGCATCAGATTTTTTAGTCTTGCCACTTCTGCTTTTCTCCTTTCTCTGTTTCTTGTATTCCTCATAAGTACACACGGGCGAAAAATTGTTTACACCGTCACAATCTTTACAAAATGTATAAGACTTATTATGGCAACGGTAACACTTTGTTCTGTCATTAATCATCTTCTGATTTTTGTCCTTTTCGTTTATAATAACGTTGTGTTACACTTCCCATAATACCACTATTACCCTTTGGAATCATATCACGATAATCTATCAATTTCGGAATATCTGATTTCTTCCAATAGCGTGTCTGCCGGTCGCCTTCAAATTGATAATAGTCTGGTAATAGTTTTGCATACTTATTATCGGGATTCTCTCGTTTGAATCTGTACCAGTTATTAATCGTAAATATAGAACGACCAATCTCTACTGCCACTTCTTCGATTTTACATAGTTTCTCTCCATCAAGTCCGTGGAGAGAGAAAATAATTTGTTCTCTGTTTTCCATAATTCCCTCCATCATACTAAATTAATCATATCTCACCGCCTTCCTGTTTAGAGTGTATTCATCTTATGTACTAGCATATTGTAGTACATAAGATGAATTTTGTCAATGTTACCCAATAAGGAAATCTAACAGTGCTTTCTTATCGACAGCAATCTTACCATCAACAATAGCATCTGCCATCATACCTTTCTTCTCAACTAACTCATTGATACGCTCGTCAATGGTTCCTTTGCAGACAAGTGTGTAAATGGTGATATTCTCAGTTGTGCCAACACGGTGGCATCTGTCTTCTGCTTGTTCTTTATTCGCTCTATTCCACGGCTCGTCCATAAAGATTTCTACTGTCCCTGCAGTAAGCGTAAGACCTGTTCCCATAGCGCCGATAGTACCAACGATAAATTTGCACTTATCATCGTTCTGGAATCTGTTTACTGCATCCTGACGCTGAACAGCATCAACTTCACCTGTAATATAAGCGCCGTGATACTTTACAGCAAGCCTGTTATAAATAGGAAGTGTCATCTGTGTCCAGTTAGAGAAGATAACAACTTTCTTGCCGTTTGCAACTGCTTCATCGACAAGTTCTTCCATTCTGTCCATCTTAGCCGATTCTTGAATCGTGCTAGAGAGAATACCCGTGTAGCCTGTTGCTTGACGCATACGGATAAGTTCTGCAAGCGGATTATTAGCCATTTTAATCTGGTCAATATTTGCCTTAATCTGTGCAGTAACTTCTTTGTAAATGACTTCCTGTTTTGCTGTCATTTCCACGTACTCAGTGATATGTGTCTTCTCGGGAAGGTCGAGAACATCTTTTTTCAGCCTGCGGAGCATGACTGCGTTCAACTGCTCTTGCAGTTCATCAAGATGCTTGTATCCAACAACTTCGTATCCGCCGTAACCACCGAATACTGCATAGTGCTTTTTGAAAGCATAGAAGGCATGTTTCTCATATCCGAGCCATTTGAGAATGATGTACAAATCAAACGGGTTGTTCATAAGAGGAGTTCCCGTCATAGCAATTCTGCACTCGGGCTGAACCTTCAAGATGCCCTTACCCTGTTGAGAAGTAGGATTTTTGCACTTATGAATCTCGTCAATTGCAACGATACCGATAGTCTTGTCAGCGCAAAGTTTTTGAATCTGCTTTGCGATTTCCTCATTACGGAGAGTTTCTACATTCGTAATGAGGAAATAACTTCCAATGTGTTTTAAGTTTTTAAGGTCTGCAAGTCTATCTGCAACACTACCAACAATTCTATGTCCCGACTTAAATCTCTGGCCTAAAATGTAACCTTCTTCGTTACTATGCGTTTTGATTTCATTAAGCCAGTTCCATTTGAGTCCGTTGACGCCGCAGATAATAAGACAGTGCTTATAACCTTTCTGTAACTTCTTAGCGATTGCAATGTCGATAACCTGCTTTGTCTTACCAAGTCCCTGTTCATCACCAAGCAACCATCTGTCGTTGTTCAACCCGTAATTAAACCCGTCAATCTGATGCTGAAAAGGAGTTGTCTTAAAAGTGAATCCTGCAGGCATCTGCGCTTTAGGCTTTTCAAGCATAACATACTGACCTGTAATATCGAAATCATACTCAGGAAGTTTATTTACAAACTCCCCTAACTTTACGAAAGGAATTTCCCAAGTCTTGGTGTCCCTGTCCCAATATCTTGTCTGAAACTCTCTGATAGTATCTACCACTTTCTGATTGTACTCAAATGTCACAAACAGTGAATATTCTCCATTACATTTTTTGGAGTTTGCTATGTTAATATTAATCATCGTTTTTCTCCTTAACTGAATCTGAGCATAGTAAGCGCATCTCTACTATCTAATTATATATCACGTTATATAATATTGCAAGCACAAAAATAAAGAAGCATTAAAATGCCTCTTTTAAATCTATTATCAGTTTTTTGATAACTTTTCGTTCCGCTTCACTACTTGTGGACGTGTATAAAGTGTGTATAAATTCACGAATCTCTTTGCATAATTTTTGCATATTTATAAGTACAAACTCATCAGAAGTTAATGTCATGGCAGAATGTCGTTTAGATGTTACATATTCTATATATGATGGTAAAATATCGTCTAGTTCTTTTCTTGTAGTATCTGTCTCTGTTTTCGGCGATAACTTATCCCGTACAGTATAAAGTGCTGACAAGTTTCTTATATTAGATAAAGAAGATTCTGATTTTTCTAAATCGGCAATGAGTTCATTTATTACTACAGTATCCATAGCATCTCCTTAAACATGGGGAGAGTATTGCCCTCCCCACACAATTAGATTACTGACGCTCTAGTTTGTCCACACACTGTTGAAGTGTTCTGCGTTCTTTTTCAGAAGGAGCGTCATCCATCATATCTTGAAGTTTGCCAATCATGCGCTCTTTATCGATTGCTCTGCTATATCCTCTATCACGACTGACATAACGACCTGTTCTTGCATCACGTCCTCTACGATAAGAATTTTCATAAGAGCCATCATAACTGCTGTCATATGCACCGTCATATGCTCCATCGTAAGCGCCGTCATACGCATTGGTATAAGAACGATTAGACTGCATCTCGGATTGTTCCTGTTCTTGATTCCAAACAGGACCGTAAGAATTGCCGTTGCGCATACTGTTTTCATTATAGTATCCGCCTGTCATATACCACGGATAATGATTAGATTGACCGCCTTCATTTGACTGCATATTATAACTTCCTCTGCCAATACGACCAGAATAGCCGCCATTAGGTGCATGTGCGCCCATCTGCTGAGAACTTCCCTGTTCATGTTCAAGAGACTTTTTCATCGCCTCTCTTGTTTCAAAATCGAGAACAATTGCAGAGACCTTGTAAAGATTTTCAAGTTCCTGAGGAGTTATGTCGCCTTTCTTAGTAATTTTTCTAATCTGTTCTTCCAAGATTTCTTTTACTGCTTCATACTGCTTTTCCATAACAACATACCTCCTTTCTTACGCTATTCTATTGATTACCAAGTTCGCATTTTGAACTTCGATAATCGGTGCAGGTGTTACTGTGGGGTCAGATGTTGCGGGCACATGTTCTACTGCAAGTGAGAAGCAACAACCTTTAGGAACTTTAATAATTGCGGTACTTGTTACATTACCATAATCTTCTACCGCCGCAGGCGTATAGATTGCCCGGCTTGTAACACGAGGTTCACCATTAATCGTGATTGCTACGGCAATCGGAGTTACTGTTCCACCTTCCGGAATAGCAATGTTACCGTTGAATGTAACCTGATATGTAGCAAAACACTGATTACAAGTAATACCGCGGAGAATAAAAATTCCTGTTTCATTTTCGTGATAAATATAACCACGATTGCAAGGAATAGAAGCAGTAAACAAGATAGGTGCGTTGAGCGCAACATCTTGAATAGGATTAGCTAAATATTCTGCCGCCATATCGTACCTCCTTAAATCAAGCCCGCATTACCATTGCATCCACAGCCGTTATTGCAAGTAAAGATGGGAGTGCGACCATACACAGGAGTACTGGGAACAGGGCAACTAGACAGTCTGTTATACAGAGCATCAACCTCATTGTTCAGACCTTGTGTAATAAAAGCGTTTTGTGCGACCTGAGATTCTTTAAATGCCGCCATATTAAGCTGATTCTGCAGGTCAAGAATCTTCTCATTCTTTGCATCAACCTGTGCCTTAACTCCGTCAAGTTCAAGCTGGCAAAGTTTGTCGAGAATTGCCTGAGTACCACGTGTCTGAGAATCGATAATATCCCTGGTGTTCTGATACGCCGCCGTTCTGTCAGCGCAATTCTCAGTTGCCACAGTATACCTGAGGTCAGCAAGACCAAGACGATTCTCACAGCAACAATCCGCAAACTGAGTACCAATCTGATTAAATCCTTGCATCATAGCGGTCTGAGCATTAAATGCCTGATTCATATTAGCCATCTGACGGGCAGTGGCCGCTGTCTCAGCATTAGCGAATCCACTATTAACTGTTGCATTAACTCCTGCGAAACCGTTGCAGAGGGACTGCTGAATGTCTGCGGTAGAGTTGCAAAGTTGAGTAGAAAGTCCAGAAATACCATTCTGTATTCCATTAATCCCAAACATCACAGACTGCTGGTCAAATCCTCTCTGAACATCTGCGTTCGTTGTGCTGTTCATGATATACGGCATTGCTCCACCGTTACCATAACCACCACCGAATCCATTACCCCAGCCGCCGAGTGCGAAAAGGAAGAGAAGAATAATCCACCAACCGTTGTCTCCGCCCCAACCGCCGAAGCCGCCATTTCCACCACCGTACATGGGTGCTACGGGCATAACCATATCGTTACCTCCACTTTCTGTTAAAGACATAACTTTAACTCCTTTCATTAATATTTATACCTAACCTTGCGCAATGGTATTAGTATCTAAAATTAAAAACGTGTTTTCTGTTTTTAATTCTTTGTCAGCATATTCTGTACCTGAGTTGCCATCTGAGAGAGTTGATTATACTGAGCCTGTGTCATCCTACCAGAGTTAAGAAGTTGCTGTACTTGCTGTTTAGGGTCGCCTTTAAAATTCTGTTGAAACTGATTTAGTCTCTGTAAAAATCCATTCATATCGTAGGAACGATTACCGCCTAACATAGTAAATAATTGATTTGCCATTATTCTACCTCACTTCTCTGTACAAATTCGCTAAGACGTTTCTCCAATTCATCTTTTGTAATGAACTGTGATGTATCAATCTCTTGGTGCGGTGCAACTGCGGGCTGTTGTGTTTGCGCTGTTCGTTCTTTATAGTCAAAGATTCTTAATGGCATAGGCATCCCGCTGTTATCAGAAGATTTAATGTAAAAAGTATTTGATTCACTATCCATTAACATGACACTCTTGCCAGGGGCAACTGCCCATGATTTCGCTCCTGCTTCGCCTTGAACCCATAAAATTCCGCTGTCAGATACAACTGTTTGTGGTTGCTGTACAACTTGCTGTTGAGGATAATAGTTGTACTGTTGAGGATAGAGTTGAGGATAACTCATAGGAAATCCATTATTGTAAGCCATCATCTCTCCTCTCTCCAATAATAAATCGGCACTTCATTTCCACTGTCCCACGTATCAAAATAATCTCCATTCGCAACTGCAATAACATGAGTGCCTGTTGCTAAGATGCCTGTTAAATTGGGATTATCTAAACAGAATTGATTTACTGTATAACAATCAGGACAGGTATCAGGAATTACATAACGTTTAAATCCGTGATTAAGTAAATACGCTCCCCATACGGCATTAGAAGATGGCATATCGTGCATAGAGAATCCTTGAAGCACAATATCCATATATGTATCTTCCCAGTCTTTATTTAATGTCTTTGATATTGCCCGTATTACGCAGTCGCCCACCAGTTTTCTCTTTGGATTTGGATTGTAGTTCACGTATCCCATTCGCATCACCTTCTGTCAATAAAAGAAAGGCACGGGTAGGCGAACAATTGTTTTTACGCATAATATAGTTGAGCATATATCCAATGTCCTGCATTACTCGTACCTCCTGTCTCGTTTTCTTTTATGTTAAAATAAAAAAGAGACCGTAACTTATACGGTCTCTTGACAGAAAATATACGATTTTTATATGAGATTACAGTATCCTAATTATCTTACTTTTAACACGTTTTGCTAGTTTAGAAACTTGTGCCGTAGAAACATTCATTTCTAAAGATATTTCCACATTAGATTTATCTTGTGCTTTCAGTTCAAAATATATACGCTCCTGTGGTGTAAAATTACAGAGCAATCTGAATTTATCCAATTCGGGAACTGTAAAATCTCTAATTTGTAACATAATTATTCTATATTTAAAGTTATATCGGGCAAAGGACTTTCACCTTGCATGTCCCCGTTGTCCGCAAGCAGGGGACGACATGTCCGACCCAATGGGTTAAGCTGACCATTACCGACAGTTCGTCCGCGTCTATCTTCCGCCACCGATATTTAAAGTGCATTTAAATTACTTTATGCCCAACATCTATATGTTTGCAATCAGCAATCGCACCACACATACAGACGCCAATTATAAAACCAATAACAACAAAACAAAAGTCCAAAAAGTCCATCTTTGCCACATCTCCATAATTGTGTAATGTGTCAAAACCGTGGGTAGCGGAGTAGCCACAACACTCCTTCCCACCTTGCTAAGATTGGTACTCTTTATGGGCATCCGCTGTTTCAGCA
>OCTX012263030.1_pt1 | contig 23658 bp, 13 predicted proteins | sample 1539691 | NCBI WGS metagenome assembly OCTX01 (sample SAMN02144231, study PRJEB22623) | gut metagenome | biome: sheep rumen | host: Ovis aries | place: New Zealand
GGCCTCTCACGTTCACGTAATTGCCGCTCGCACCCTTGATATAGTAGAAGCCCTCAGCTATGCTTGGGGTCTCATCCGGCTCCTCCTCAATCTGCTCCACGATGTAGTTCTCAGGCTCATAGATGTAAGCCTTGTTGGCTGCCATCGCACCGGTATAATCATCGAAGAACAGCTTTTCCTCGTCTGCTGCCAGCGTCTTGGTCTGGGTGGCAGCTGCCACGTCATCGGCAGAGAGGCCGAAGAAGAACTTGTTGTTCACCGTTCCTGAATTGCGGTCAACAAGATAGCTGTACCGGTTCCAGAGGGTCTGGCTGATTTTGGACAGGTCGATGCTGTAATCACCAAATGTCACGACAGAGCCGTCTATCGTCAGGGTATAGCCCTCAAATGAAACAGTCGTCGTCTTGATGTCAAGCTCATTTATCAGGAACTCATTGCCTTTAAGGATATTCACGGACGGAGTGGTTCCCGAAGCTGCTGGAACGATGGTAACCGAAGCCTGATCCGACTCCAACAGAACCGGAACCTGTGCAGCCACTGACGAGAGAGCGGTCTTCTCAACCGTTCCGTCATCCTGCTTCACGCTGGTCACAGCGTATGCGGTACCACCGTCAACGGTGAACGGGAAATCAACATAGAGCGTGGTGTAGTATTTGCCGTCGAACTGCTCGTCAAGCTCAACGGTCAGGCTCTCGGCTGACTCAAGCTCCCAGATGGCAATGGCGTCGTTGTTCTTGATGACGGTGTTAGCCTCGTTGACGAGCGTGAACTCATCGCCGCTGTCGCTGAGATAATATTTGCCGTTCGGCTTCACTATCTTGAAAGCACCCCACAGTTTCTTAAACACAGCATTGCTTCTGATGTTAGCGACAAGATCCTGAAATGTGCTGGTCTTTCCTATTGCGTCGAGGAAATTCTCCACCATCGTCACCGACACCTCACGGGCGAAATAGAAGATGTTCTTGGAATTGGAAAGAACAGACTTATAGAAAGCAGCATTGCCCCCTGTTGACGGATCAACCAGGTCGCTACCCTCTTCGGCCAAAGCATTGTATGCCTTCTGGGCACTGTAGGTGATAGCCTCGATATAATCAGGCCTTGCGTTATAGATATCCTGATAAGTCATATTGATACCGGCTGCCTTCAGCACCTGGTTCACCGTCTTCTCTATAGCTTTGTTCACCAGCTCATCAATATTGGTGTGCTCAAGCTTATAGTCAATCTGAGCCTTGTTGTCAGGATCCAGATAGAATCTCTGGACAGCATTCATCGACGGGAGCTGGTAATACAGACGGTAACCGCCTCCGACTTCCTCAACATGGAGGCTGAAAGAGGACTTGTACTGCTCGAAATAGGCTTTCAGCTTGTCGAGTCCCTCTCTGCCGAGCAACTCGCCCTCGCCGACGAGACCGAAAACCTGATCAGCCGCATATTCAAACATATCGGGTACGTAGGTCAGCGCGCGTGTCATATAATGACAAACGTCAACACCCTGAGAGCGGAGCACGGTCAGCTTTCCGTTCTCAGAAGCCACTTTCATGATGGTGCCCGGCTTGGCGGACGGGTCAACAACATTCGGAGCGGCATGTATCCGGCCCGTGCACTCCACATACTTGCCGGTGGAGGCGTTCTTGATGCGGTAATAGCCATCAGCTATGTCAGCCGCATTCATGCTTAGTCCAGCAAAGAGGACCAACAATAAAAAGGTTAATTTTTTCTTCATAAGGTTTAATTATATAATTTGTTTTTAGTATTTGAACATCAAACGAATAGTTTTTTTACATACACATACATGCAGCCTGTATCCTCACTGACTGTCATTCATAGCTTATTTCATCGAATTCTTTATTTCTTAGTCAGCTAAAAAGTTTTTTTCACCAACCCCCTTTCTATAAAACTTCTATGTGTCAAGTATCTAAATACTCATTTCCTAACTGGTTGTTTTGAGTTTCCTCTAAGCTCATGCAAGTGATGTTAGAAAACGGCGTTTTATCCTCCGCCTCCCTCGCATCAGCTTAATGGAAAACGGACTTGCAAATATAGAAATATTTCACAAAGAATACAAAAAAAATGTAGAAATTGTTTAAAATTTTACGAAATAAACCAAATTTAACAACATTTAACACGGCTAAAGCGTATTATTTTGTACATTTCAGATAAAAGAACGTACTTTGAAATTATTTAGGTGTAAACTAAACACTTATAAAAGAGTTTTTTTCTTTTTTTGTTGATTGAACATCCAAAACTCAAATTTTTGAAATATTTTTGAATTTTATTTTTTAATCATTTTAAGCGAAGTCCTCATAGCCAATGACAAACAAAAGTGGGCTATAAAAATGTTTTTATATATAAACGACCCCAAAAAACTGTCCGAATGGCTACTAACAACCAAAAACTATAATAGTTTGGTAATCAAGAAATCTTACATCGTACATCTTTAAATCTTGAAATCAATACACGGGCAGCACATAGAACTTACGTTCGGGCTTGAAGTCGAGCATCCACTGGTCGATGATGATATGGCTGTCGAGCGCTTTGATGGTAAGCGTATGTTGCCCTTTCGACACACGTACGGGAGTCTGCTTCAACGCCTGTCCACGCAGCACGCTCTGCTTCCAGAACTCCGACCGGAATTTCTCCTTCAGCGAAATCACCACCGGATCGCCGCCGTCGATACTGACGGAATAACGGAGGTCGCCTTTATCGTTCGGCTGCGTCGGAATCATAGCGGTATAAAGGATGGCATCCCCTTCGAGGGCAGTCGTGAAGCGGTAGGTCAGCTCACCCCCCTTGGGCAGCGGGACGGCATGTAGGGAATGGCCGAGCAGCTGAATCGGTTCCACGCCTGCCGTAGCCCCGTCGAAACTGTCGGCATCACGCGCCACATAATCGTCGGAAGCGGGAACCGCCGACGGACTGGGATAACGGCTGTAGTCCCTCAACGGAGCCTCCTCAGCCTCAAATGGCAGCGTGGGCTTTCCAAACACAAGCAAACCACGGGGAGCCATACTCATCAGACCGTTCCATTTCCCGCCCGCCAACTCATGATTATAATAGTCGGTGAGCCGCTCTATCTCACCGTATGCGGTCATCGAACAGGCGGCTGCATCTCGCCGTTCCTGATCATCAGCACAGCAGCGGGCTTTCTGCGCCTCCAGCTGCTTCTCCGCCATCGCGGCAGCAGCGCACACAGGATAGCTGACTGCGGCGAAATAAGCGTCCTGGAGCTCCGGACGGATGTCCATGCTCACCTCCTTCACTGTCTGGCAGACAGCGGCATAGCTGTTGACATAGCGGTCGAGCTCTCCGCCGAACTCCGTCGGCGAGAACTCGGTATCAGCCACCGGCGACCACCCACGGGCATACTTCCGCTTGTCCAGCTCCACCTGACTCCATCCCATGAACTCAGGCTTGCGGATGGCAGTCAGCCTGTAGTACTCACGCATGGCAGGCGCCAGCCGCCTGCCGGCTTTCTCGCCGAACTGCCTGCATAGCCAGTGCTCCAGATGGGAATATATGGTGTTCGGCTTGACAGAATTGATATCCCAAGCCATATCGAGGAAGAACTCCAGGTCGTATGCAGCCACCTTCGGATCATGACAGTTCGCAATCCAAAGTTTACGGCAATTATGGTCGTAGGCGGCCTTCATCTCGGTATAGATAAGACCGGGCTGGGTGGTGGTCAGCCAGAGGTAGTCGTGGGGACGCCCCCAGTACGACAGGTGGTAATACACACCCCCACCCCCGCTGCGCCGCTGCTGCTCCGCGTCGCTCAGGCGCGTCATATAGCCGTAGTTGTCGTCGCACCACATCAGTGTCACGTCGTCAGGGACCTTCAGACCGCTCTCCAGAATCTCAAGCACCTCCTTATAGGGGATAAACACCTGAGGAATCTTAGTCACGTCCTTGTTGACATACTGTTTCAGCAGCTCGCGCTGGTCGTCCACCACCTGTTGCAGTCCATTCAGTTTCTCTTCGCGGGTCTTCACACCCTCCATCGAGCCGTCGTGGATGCCACGCATGCCGATGGTGAAGAATGCTTCTGTGCCTGCCACTTCCTTCAGGCGCTCAGCCCAGTAATTGCGGACGGACTGGCCGTTGGTGATATAGTTGTACGCGCCACGTTGTTTCACATCCCACTCTGCCACATTGTTGCGAAGCAAGGGCTCGCAGTGCGACGTGCCGATCAGTATGCCACAGGAGTCAGCTACGGCATGGTTTCCTTTCACGGTGAAAAAGCCGGTGGTGCCCTCATGCATCGCCGGCCATATCATGTTGGCACGAAGACGGAGCAGAAGTTTGAAGATTTCCTTATATGTTCGGGGGCCGATGGAGCCCTTCACGCCGGTCGGCTCAAACGTCTTTGAGGACCATTCCCGAAGGCTCCAGTCCTCATCGTTGATAAAGATGCCGCGGTAGGCCACACTCGGGCTCTGAAACGTAGTAAAGCTGTCGTCAAGATTCAACATGGATTTTCGCTCTGGAACCACATCACCCCACCAAACCCAGGGAGAGACACCGGCCATGCGCGACAGTTCAAGCAGACCATAGGCACAACCGCGCCCGTTATTGCCTGCCACCACAATCTTTCCTTTATGCACGCCGATCCAGAAACCATCCATCTTCTCCCGCACATCTGCCACAGGACAGCCCATATCTGTCAGTCTGCCAGCCAAATTGGCATTCTGATTTAACTGATACACCTGAATCACGCCGTTTTTGCCCGATACGGCACGGTGTCCGGTCACTTGTTCCATGTCCGAACTGAACATATCAAGCGCGATGCCGACGACGGGCGATCTCTTACCGTTCACATGATAACACACCGGCGACCTGCCATCATACCACACGACGGCGGCAGCCTTGCCTGCCATCATCACCCCGAAAATACACAACAATGTCTGTAGTAGTTTTCTCATATCAGTTGTTTTGCCAAAATAATTTCTAATAACACATTGTGGCTATTTTTCCTTGCAAAGATAACGAAAAAAAATAGATTATGCAAGAAATCAGTGACACAGAAAAAGGCGGGTCACAAAAAAATGCCGTTTGGGAAGCAAACGGCAGAATCAAATCAAAAAAAAAGGAATATCACACGTTCACACCATAGTCATGCTTTACCTCGCTCATCACGAAAGTGCTCTCCAGAGAACCGAGATATTCCACGGTGCCCAGCTTGTTCAATATGAACTCACGGTATTCCTTCATGTCCTTCACGTAAATCTTAAGCAAAAAGTCAAAGTTGCCTGACGTGTTGTAGCATTCAGTCACCTCTGGAAACTCCTGTATGCGACGCTCAAAATTATTCGCGATGTCCTGGTTCATCTGACGCATCTTCACATTGCAGAACACCATAAATCCCGCGCCTATTTTAGCCGGGTCCAAAATAGCGACATACTTCTTGATCACGCCCTGACGCTCCATGCGTTTCAGACGCTCAAACACGGGAGTCGTGCTGAGGTCCACGGCCTCAGCCAGCTCCTTCGTCGTCAGCTTTGCATTATCCTGCAAAGCACGAAGTATCTTCAAATCGGTCTGATCCAATTGAACCATCTCTTATTCCAAATAGGTATATCCATACAGGCCGGAGCGATAAGTGGCAAGGAATTCCTTGCCTTCCTCAAGCGTGATTTTGCCCTGCTGAACGGCCTTTCGTGCCCAAATCTCCAAGTTGCGGACCATACGCTTCGGGTTGTACTGAACATAGCTCAGCACATCGGCCACGGTCTCGCCGTCTATGATATGGTTTATCTCATAGGAGTCCTCTGTCACCTGGATATGAACGGCATTCGTGTCGCCGAACAGGTTGTGCATATCACCCAGAATCTCTTGATAGGCGCCCACAAGGAACACGCCCACATAGTACGGACCTTTCTTGGGATTGAGGTTGTGAAGGGGGATGAAACTGCTTACGGTCTGGTGCGACACGAAATTAGTGATTTTTCCGTCGGAGTCGCACGTGATGTCCTGTAGCGTGGCGTTGTGTGTGGGTTTCTCTTCAAGGCGATGGATGGGCATGATGGGGAACAACTGGTCGATGGCCCAGGAGTCAGGAAGCGAATGGAAGATGGAAAAATTACAGAAGTACTTGTCGGCCAACAGCTTGTCGAGTGTGCGGAATTCTTCTGGAGCGTGTTTCATCGTATGTGCCAGCGTGTTCACCTCCTTGGCTACGGCCCAGAACATACGCTCAATCTCGGCGCGGGTCTTCAGGTCCAGCATGCCATGGGCAAACAGCTCGAGGGCCTCCTCTCGGATTTGCTGGGCGTCATGCCAGTCCTCAAGCATCGAACGGGTCGACAGATTGTCCCAGATCTCATAGAGTTCCTTGGACATCTGATGGGCGTCTTCTGTCACCTCGAATTCCTCGGGCATCACGGGCAGCTCGGCGGCTCCAAGCACCTCCAATATCAGCACGGCATGGTGAGCGGCTATCGACCGGCCACCTTCGGTGATCAGATTCGGGTGAGGCACGTTGTTAAGATTCGCTGCCTCAACGAACGTGTAGACGCAGTTATTGATATATTCCTGAATACTGTAGTTCACACTGCTCTCACTGTTGGCAGAACGCGAACCGTCGTAGTCCACGCCCAGTCCGCCGCCACAGTCCACGAACTCCACTCCGAAACCCATCTGACGCAGATGGACATAGAACTGGGCTGCCTCACGGAGAGCGTTCTGTATACGGCGTATCTTGGTGATCTGGCTTCCGATATGGAAATGGATCAATTTCAGACAGTCCTCCATGTGATTCTCCTGAAGGACGTCTATGGCAGAGAGAAGTTCGCCGCAGGTAAGGCCGAATTTTGAAGCGTCGCCGCCACTCTCCTCCCATTTGCCGCTGCCACTGGCAGCCAGCTTGATGCGGATGCCGATATTGGGGCGGACATTCAGCTGCTTGGCGGTCTCGATAATCACGTCGAGCTCGTTCAGTTTCTCCACAACGATGAAGAGGCGCTTGCCCATCTTCTGTGCCAGCAACGCCAGCTCAATATAGCTCTGGTCTTTATACCCGTTGCAGATAATCAGCGAGTCGCTGTCCATATTCACGGCCAGAACGGCATGAAGCTCGGGCTTCGAGCCGGCTTCAAGACCCAGATTGTACTTCTTGCCATGACTGATCACCTCCTCCACAACGGGACTGATCTGATTCACCTTGATGGGATAGATGATGAAACTCTCCGACTTGTATTCATACTCTCGGGCGGCATTCTGAAAGCAGGTGGCGGTCTTCTCGATACGGTTGTCTATGATATCGGGAAAACGCACCAATACGGGAGCGGAGATGTCGCGAAGCGACAACTCGTCCATCACGTCTTTCAAGTCTACCTCAACGCCATTCTTCAATGGGGTGGCAACAACATGGCCCTTGTCGTTGATATGGAAATAATTCACACCCCAGCCATCGATGCTGTATAGCTCCTGGGAGTCCTCAATACGCCATTTTCTCATTAAGCTTTATAATATATCGTTATCAAATATTCAACTTTGGTGAAATAAACTAACACTGGCTATTTTATTCTCAACTCTAAACCTGAACTCTAAACACTCAACTCTAAACTCTAAACTCCAAACTTTTTTCTATTTCGTCCACATAGTGGTTGATCTGAGCCTTTGTATGAATCACATCTATAGGGATGACGTGCTTGGCCTTCTGATAGAAAGGCTCCCGAATCTCCAGAGACGATTGGATATAGCTGATCAGCTCATCGGGACTTTTACCCTGAATCAGAGGACGTTGCGACTTACCCATCAGCAGATGGGCCTTCAGCACCTCGGGTTCAGCTTTCAGATAGAAACTCTCCGACTGGCAGTTGATGTAGTCCATGTTGTCGAAGAAGCAGGGGGTACCACCGCCACAGGCGATGACCACGTCCTCCATCTCGCAAACTTCATGAAGCATCAGGCGCTCCAGCTCTCGGAAACCACTCTCTCCGCGCTCTGCGAATATCTGGGGGATCTTCATGCGGTATCGAGCCTCGACATACCAGTCCAAGTCGAAGAACTCCAACTCCATCTTGCGGGCCAGGACACGACCGATGGTAGTCTTGCCGGCTCCCATATACCCTATCAATACGATCCTCTGCATTTTTTCGTCATTTGGAACTGTTGATTTGGCCATCCAAGCCGTTTTTGGCGGAAACGGAAACCTCTGAAGGCCTACACTTTGTTCAATGTTTAATAATTATGGGTGGGTCACTTCTTTTTGGTGTCTGCCTTCTCCACTATTTCCATACATTTCTCCAAGGACAAAGTCTCTGGCTCCTTGATGGTCTTTGGAATTCGGTAGTTTTTGCCTTTATAAGCGATATACGGACCAAAACGGCCGTTCATAATCTCCAAATCCGGCTCTTCGTCAAACTTGCGGAGATGCTTGGCTGCGTCCTGCTTTTTCTTGTCAGCTATCAGCTGCTCGGCGTCTTCCAGCGTCAGCGTCATCGGATCCACGCCTTTCGGTATCGACACATACTGCTTCTTATAGTAGATGTATGGACCGTAACGGCCAGTACCGACTTTCACCTCCTCACCATCATACTCGCCTAACGTGCGGGGCAGCTTGAACAGCTCCAGGGCTTCCTTCAGGGTGATGTTGTGAATGCTCTGGCCTTTGTTCAACTGGGCGAAACGGGGTTTTTCGTCGTCGCCGGCCGAACCAATCTGGACAATCGGGCCGAAACGGCCAATCTTCACCGTCACCTCCCGGCCCGTGGCTGGATCGTGGCCAAGCACGCGCTCGCCCACTTTATGGTCGAGCTGGATGTTCATCACCTTGTCCACTTCGGGCATCAGGTTGTCGTAGAAGTCGCGCATCATCTGCTGCCAGTCTTCCTTGCCGTCGGCTATCTCGTCGAACTCTTTTTCAACATTGGCTGTGAAATTATAGTCTACGATTGTGGGGAAATACTCCACAAGGAAGTCATTCACCACGATGCCGGTGTCAGTGGGGAGCAGTTTGCCCTTCTCTTTGCCTACAATCTCGCTCTTCTCACTCTTCGTCAGCGACTTGCCTGGCTGCTGAGTCAGGATGACATAGCTTCGTTTCTCTCCTTTCTTATCGCCTTTCTCCACATATTCGCGCTGCTGGATTGTGGAAATCGTAGGAGCATAGGTGGAAGGACGGCCGATGCCGAGTTCTTCCAGCTTCCTCACAAGGGAGGCCTCCGTAAAACGAAGCGGCCCCTGGGTGAAATGCTGGGTGGCTGTCAGCTCATTATAACTCAATTGCTGACCGGAATGGAGGCTGGCGTCGAGGGCAGATTCTGTGTCGCTGCCGGCTTCCTGGTCGTCGTCGAACGACTCACGGTAAACCCTCAGAAATCCGTCGAACGTCACAACCTCACCGTTGGCAACAAACATACCTAACGCTTCTTCCCCTTTCTGTGAGCTTGAGTCGGAAGGCTCCAAGGCAATATGAATCGTGGTTTTCTCTATCTCGGCGTCAGCCATCTGAGAGGCTATCGTCCGCTTCCATATCAGGTCGTAGAGACGTTTCTCGTTGGCGGTGCCTTTGATTTCGTGCTCCGACATATAGGTCGGACGGATGGCCTCGTGGGCTTCCTGAGCGCCTTTCGACTTCGTCTGGTATTTTCTCACTTTCGAATACTTCTCGCCAAGCTTGTCTACAATCTCTTTCTTTGAGGCATTGATACACAGCGACGAGAGGTTCACAGAGTCGGTTCGCATATAGGTGATCTGTCCTGACTCATACAGATGCTGGGCTACGGACATGGTCTGGGCCACGGAAAAGCCAAGTTTGCGAGCTGCCTCCTGCTGAAGCGTTGAGGTGGTGAAAGGAGGTGCCGGGAACTTATGCATCGGCTTCTTGCTGATGTCGGTGATGACAAAACGGCGGTCCTTGCATTGCTCAAGGAAACGGGCTGCCTCATCCTCCGTAGCGAAGCGCTGCTCGTAGTCGGCTTTCAACATCACATCGGTTGGCTTGCCTGAGGCGTCAAGGGCTACGAACTCGGCAGTCACCTTATAGGATGACTCGGCCGTGAACTTCTGGATGTCACGCTCCCGCTCCACAATCAGGCGTACGGCGACGGACTGAACACGGCCGGCTGACAACTGGGGCTTGAGCTTCTTCCACAACACAGGAGACAACTTGAAGCCTACGATGCGGTCGAGCACTCGACGGGCCTGCTGGGCGTTCACTAAGTTCGTGTCTATCGTGCGGGGATGCTTGATTGCCTCCAATATCGCATTTTTTGTTATCTCATGGAAAACGATTCGTTTTGTGTGAGCAACGTCCAGACCCAGCACATGAGCCAGATGCCAGGAGATGGCCTCTCCCTCACGGTCCTCATCGGATGCCAGCCACACGCTTTCTGCCGTCTGAGACGCTTTCTTCAGCTTGCCTACAACCTCGGTCTTGTCCTCGGGTATCTCATATACCGGAGAAAAGTCATCCGTGTTTACGCTGAAATCTTTTTTCTTCAAGTCGCGTATGTGGCCGTAGCTCGACATCACCTTATAGTCACTGCCAAGAAACTTCTCCAACGTTTTGGCCTTGGCTGGGGACTCTACTATTACCAGATTTTTTGCCATTTTTATGATGTATTCTGTTTTTTTGCTTCGTACTTTTCCAAAAGTGGGGCAAAGTTAGCAAAAGCAAAAATAACTACAAAAAAATCTACACTTTTTTTAATATATTTTTATATAAACGACAAGTTTTCTCTATATATAAGGTAAAAAAATGCGAAAATAACGAATTTTCTATGAGGACAGAGCCCAGAGAGCCCAGTTCCAAGTCATCGAAGGAAACTGGCAAAAACTGACTCTTAATTATAAATCCCCATTCTGCCCATTCAGCCCATTGCCCATTTCATAAATAATTACCACAAAACACGAACTTATTCCAAAAAATCCATTATATTTGCAAAATAATCACCATCAGCATGAAAATTATCCGTCTTATTCTGCCTGCTATCATGATGTTCTGTGCCTGCGCCGTCAAGGCACAGCATCTCTACGTAGCCTCTTACAACATCAGATACGAAAACAAGAACGACACAAGGAAAGGGAACGGGTGGACACAGCGATGCAGGCCCATCTGTGCACAAATCAACTTCGAGCACCCAGACATCTTCGGTGCGCAGGAGGTGAAGCACAACCAGCTCAACGACATGCTCACCATGCTCGACGGATATGAATTCATAGGAAGCGGACGCGACGACGGCAAGCAGGCGGGGGAATATTCGCCCATTTTCTACGACCCACAAAAACTGCAGTTGCTGGAGCATGGGCAGTTCTGGATTGCTGAGAATCCAGACAAGCCCGGCATCGGATGGGACGCGGCGTGCCCACGAATATGCACATGGGGGCGCTTCCTGACGAAAGGGTCCGACAAGGAGTTCCTCTTCCTCAACCTCCATCTCGACCACAAGGGGAAGACAGCACGGACAGAAGGAGCGAAGCTCATCATCCAAAAAATCAAAGAGTTGAGCTCAGAGAGCTTGCCCGTCATCCTTACCGGAGACTTCAACGGCAGCCAACACGACACCACATACCAACTCTTCTCTCAATCCGGCATGCTCATCGACACATACGCCAACAGCAGAATCAGATTTGCAGAGAACGGAACTTTCAACAACTACAAACAAAACGAGAAAAACGACAGCCGTATCGACCATATTTTCGTTTCCCGACATTTCGGTATCGAACGATACGCCATTCTCACCAACTCATACTGGGCATCCAAAAAGCCGGGCAGAAAACCACAACGACGGCTGCCATCCGACCACTATCCCGTTTTCGTACATCTCATTTTCAAATAGGTTCAGAAAAGCTGACCAAGTCCGACCAGTCCGACTTGTCTGACCAGTCCGACCTGTCTGACCTGTCTGACCAGTCCGACCTATCCTCCCACTTATTTTTTCAAAAAAATTCACACAAACGTTTGCATATTCCAATCTTTATCACTAACTTTGCAAAGTCATGGGGTATTAGCTCATCTGGCTAGAGCGTTTGACTGGCAGTCAAAAGGTGGCAGGTTCGAGTCCTGTATACTCCACAAACAGCATTAAGCGTGCCGCATCTTCATGCAGCACGCTTTTTTCTGACGCTGAGTTTCAAGCCACTAAAAGCATAAGAGCGTGCCACACCATCATGTGACACGCTCTTTATTTTACGAATTCTAAAGTTCAAAACCGGTTTATTTCACGGGGCTGGTCATACCAACTTCAATCACGTTGCCGCTCTTGAACACTTTCTTGGCAAAGTCTTGGATTTCCTTCGCGCTGATCTCGTCCACCATGGCATCGTAGCCTGTCACCTCGTCGAAGTTGTAACGGCTCTGTTTCACCATGGCACCCATCCAGAATGAGTTCTTCTTCAAATCCTCGGCATGCTTGCGGTGCATGTACTCCTTCACCTTCTGCAAGTCATCGGCTTTCGGGCCGTCGGCACACATCTTGTCAACACCCTCATAGACCAGCTCGGTCATACGGGCACGCTTCTCAGGAGCGGTGGGCAGCTGAACGATGAACTCGGCGATTTCCTCAGGATAGTCGGTCACGGAGCCCTGGGTTGGCACGCCGTAGGCACCACCTTCGTCCTCACGCACGCTCTCGGTGTAGTGCATGGTCATCAACTGCTGAAGCATGTCCATCACCATCTCGTTGCGAGGAGTGTCCTTCATCGGGGCATGGTACAGGAATATCACGATGGCATTAGGTGTCTGAAGCTCTTTCTCGAACACATTCACCTTCTTACCCTTTGCGATACGCTGGTCGATGCCTTTCATCTTCTCGCTGCCAGGAAGAACAGGCAGAGAGCCCAGGTATTTCTCGAAGAGAGGAGTAGCCTCGTCAATGTCGATGTCGCCCACAAAGTAGAACTCGAAGTCGTCGCCGTCGGCAAAACGCTCTTTGTAAATCTCCAGCATACGGTCGTAGTTCAACTTGTCGATGTCTGAGGCTTTCAGACGCTTAGCACGAACATTGTTATTGTAAACAACGCTGACTACAGTGTCCTGCAAAGCTGTCGTCGGCGACAAATCCTGATTAGCCAGAGCCTGACGCATACGGTCGGTATACGACTTGAATGCATCATCGTCACGACGAGGAGAGGTGAAGGTCAGATAAGTCAGCTGAAGCATCGTCTCAAAGTCTTTCACCACGCACTGGCCATTCACACCTTCTGTGCGGTTGCCAACTGAGGGATCTGCGCTCGCCTGGATGCCGGCAAGACGTTTCTTCAGGTCGGTGGCACTGAAATTGCCGTAGCCGCCGAGATTCACATCGTCAATGTTTGAGGCGTTCAGATACTCGTCGTTGCTGTAGTAGGAGTCACCACCCCAGCTTACAGCGCGCATCGAGATGCTGTTAGGTGTGTAGTCGGTCTTCTTCACATGGATTACAACGCCATTACCCAAGGTTATCACCTTGCTGTCGTAAGCACCGTCGGTCACACTCTTCACCTTGCTGCCCTTCAGCTCCTCTGTGATGAGAGGGTCGGTGTTCACTTCCTCCACATAGGCCTCGATATTCTCGGCCCTTACTTGCTTCATCAGGTCCACAAGATGCTCTTTCGTCGGGAGTACAATGCCGTCCTTCTCAGGAGCGAACATCACCATCACCAAATTGGAGTCATTCTCTGAAACGGCCTCCTTCAAGCTTTCGTTGATCATGCTTACAGGAAGATTCGGTACGAGCATCTTCATGATCTGATACTCGGCTTCGATTCCAGGCATGGCATCGCCGTCGAGGAAGTGGCGGACACACTGGTTGACATAGCGGGTGTTCTGAACCTTGTCCTTCTTTGCATAGCGGTCCTCAAGCTGCGACAGGTATTCCTGCTGGAAACGGTCGTACTCGCTCTCTGTGAAGCCGTAGCGGCCAAAGCGGAGCATCTCACGGTAAAGGGCTGTCAATGCGGCGTCCTGGCCGTTGTCCTTGAACTCAACAGTGCCGGTCAAGGCATCCTTTGTCTTGGCTACGAAGTAGTCGTCGTCGCTCAGGCTGGCCGCGATGAATGGAGGATTCGGCTTCTGAAGGATTTCCTCTATGCGGCTGGCAAACATGTTGCTGACTGCTGCGTCGAGATAGTCGCTGATCAGCTTCATCACACTGCCTTTCTCTTCACGGCTCATGTTGTCGTGCTTCATCATCAGCATGATGGCACTGGAGGTCATTTCCTTGTCCTTCTGGATGCTCACGAGGGGCTCTGCAGTGTCGGGAACAGGGAAATATTCACGGACAGCAGCGTCTGCTGCGGGAGCCTGGATGTCGGCAAAGATTTCCTTGATCTTGCCCTCTGTGCGGTCCACGTCAACATCACCTACAACGATGACAGCCTGAAGGTCAGGGCGATACCATTTCTTATAGTAGGAACGGAGGTCGTTGTAAGGGAAGTTCATCACGATGTCCATCGTGCCGATAGGCATGCGGTCGGCATACTTTGAGCCAGGATAGATGTCGGGAAGAGCACCTTCATACATACGCTGCATGGCGCTGCGGCGCATACGCCACTCTTCGTTGATGACACCACGCTCCTTGTCGATCTCGCTGTCTTCCAGCAACAGGTCGTGACTCCAGTCGTGGAGAATCAGCAGACAAGAGTCTACTGCACCCAGGTTCGTGGACTTCACGTTGTTGATGTTGTAAACGGTCTCGTCGAAGCTCGTGTAGGCGTTCAGGTTCTCGCCGAACTTCACGCCTATGCTCTCAAGATAGGTCTTCAGCTTGTTGCCGGGGAAATGGGTCGTGCCGTTGAAGCACATATGCTCCAGGAAATGGGCCAGACCACGCTGGTTGTCTTCCTCCTGCATCGAGCCCACCTTCTGGGCGATGTAGAAGTCTACTCGCTGTTCCGGCCATTCATTGTGCCGGATGTAATAAGTCAGGCCGTTGTCCAGTTTTCCTACGCGTACGTTAGGGTCCAACGGGAGCGGCTGATCCATCTGGGCGAATGCGGTCATGCTGAGAAGCAGCCCTATCGCCATCATGAATAACTTTTTCATTGCGTTTGTTTTGTTGTTAAAATAGTATTGCAGTCTTTCTTATTGAGTTAAAAACTCGTTTCTGACCATTTAGACGCAGAAACTTCATAAAAACTACAAGGAAATCGTATTTTTTTGTTTTTTTCTTTTTTCTCGCTTGTCGTCCTATGCCGCAACATCGTTGTGGTCCCTGGCTCTTAGCTTTTTCTGTCCAAGTAACTAAACTATATTTGCCCTAAATCCTAAACCCTCAACTCTAAACCCTAAAACCCTAAACTCTCAACTCTAAACCCTAAACTATTTGAATCCCTTCTTCTCGTCGAGCGCATGCTTCGGGTAGTCAACAGTGTAGTGGAGCCCGCGGCTTTCCTTGCGTTCCAGTGCCTGGCGGGTGATGAGGTAGCCTACATTGATCATATTGCGCAGCTCACAGATGTCGCGTGTGGGCTTCACTTTCTTGAACAGGTGCTCTGTCTCCTCAAAGAGCAAGTCCAGACGCTCCCAGGCACGGTGAAGACGAAGATCCGACCTTACGATGCCCACATAAGTCGACATGATCTGGCCTACCTCCTTCACGTCCTGGGCTATCAGCACCTTCTCCTCGTTTGTCAGCGTTCCTTCGTCGTTCCATTCTGGAACTTTCTCGTTGAAGTCATAGTCGTCCACAACCGACAGCGAGTGCTTGGCGGCTGCGTCGGCATAGACCACGGCCTCTATCAGGGAATTGGAGGCCAGACGGTTGCCGCCATGAAGGCCTGTGCATGAACATTCGCCGATGGCATAAAGACGGAGGATGCTCGAGCAGCCGTCGAGGTCCACCTTGATGCCTCCACACATATAGTGAGCAGAAGGAGCAACAGGGATGTAGTCTTTCGTGATGTCGATGCCTATCGACAGGCATTTCGCATAGATATTAGGGAAATGATGTTTCGTCTCTTCAGGGTCTTTGTGGGTCACGTCAAGGCATACGTGGTCGAGGGCGTGAATCTTCATCTCGTTGTCGATTGCGCGGGCCACGATGTCGCGAGGAGCCAGGCTCAGGCGCTCATCGTACTTCTGCATGAACTCCTCGCCGTTGGGAAGGCGGAGTATGCCTCCGTAACCACGCATTGCCTCGGTAATCAGGTAGGCAGGGTGGGTCTCCTGAGGGTTGAACAATACGGTCGGGTGGAACTGCACGAATTCCATGTCTTTCACCTTGCCTTTCGCACGGTATACCATGGCAATGCCGTCGCCCGTCGCGATATTGGGATTGGAAGTCGTGGCATAGATGGCTCCCGTTCCGCCGGTTGCCATCAGTGTGATTTTTGAAAGGTATGTGTCCACCTTACCCGTCTCGGGATTCAGCACATAGGCGCCATAACATTCAATGCCGGGGGTGCGGCGTGTCACGCGCATGCCAAGGTGGTGCTGCGTGATAATCTCAACGGCAAAATGATTTTCAAGCACTTCGATATCGGGATTCCGGCGGACAGCCTCTATCAGGCCGCGCTGAATCTCGAAGCCGGTGTCGTCGGCATGATGAAGGATGCGGAACTCGGAATGGCCGCCCTCACGGTGAAGGTCGAAGTCGCCGTTTTCGTTCTTGTCGAAGTTCACGCCCCACTCTACCAGTTCCTTGATCTGTGCAGGAGCGTTGCGCACAACCTGCTCCACTGCCTCACGGTCGCTGATATAGTCGCCGGCTATCATCGTGTCCTCGATATGCTTCTCGAAATTGTCTACAAGCATGTTCGTCACGGAGGCGATACCACCCTGGGCTTTTGCGGTATTGGCTTCCTCCATCGTCGTCTTGCAGATGATGGCAATCTTGCCCTTCTTGGCGCGCGCCACTTTCAGCGCATAACTCATTCCGGCCACACCCGAGCCGATAATCAGAAAATCATATTTGTGAATCATATTATTGTTTAGAATTTTTAGTTAGTCTCACTATATTATTAGTCTCACTATATTATTTATCGGTATCAAATTATTAGCTTAATCATTATCTCATATCTGTTAAAACAGACTATTTCGAATCAATACAATATGCAAAATTACAAATAATCATCAACAACACAAAACAAAAACCACTTTTTTTCAAAAAACCTACTGTTCACTACGCCTTTCAGTCTGGCACAGCCTTTCCCTGCCCCACCAACATCCCTGGTGTTGAGTGGATACCGGTCCGTCTGACCTGTCTGACCTGTCTGACCAGTCTGACCAGTCCGACCATCACCAAATCTAATATCACTCTCAACCCTCAACTCTAAACTGTTAAATATACATAATTGGCCATCGTTTCTCAAAATATATTGCTAACTTTGCAGAAAATTTTCATATTCAGCACCATGCGAGGTGCTGGACAGCAACGGAAAATAATTGGATTAGAATGAAAAAAATATCTATCTTGCTCAGTATGCTGCTTTTTGCCATGCTGAACATTCACCAACTGAGTGCAAACAACCCGGACACTCCGCAAACGCAGGACCCCCACCCCACACTACACGTCGTTCTGCTCGGCGACTCCAACACATGGATTGGAGGCGACGACTGTGACAAGCCAAGGGGATGGAACAAATGGTTCAAGGAACTTTTTCAGCCAGCATCCATCAAGAGCTATGCAAGAAGCGGAGCGACATGGACCAACACAAAAGCCACAAAGCTAAATCCGGAGGAGAATATTGGAACCCTGGGCAACGACAATGTCATCTACAACCAGGTCGTCAGACTCAAGCAGGCGGTGCAGGAAGGAAAGCAGGCCACACCCGACATCATCATCATCGGTGCGGGAACTAACGATATATGGTTCCGAAGCAAGCGGCCGGGACTCTACACCATGGCTGCAGACAAGGCCATGGCAAAAGATGCGGCCAGCATCATAGCCAAGCCCGTCAGCCAAGTGCTCAGCCTCACCGAGTCCGTTCGGTTCAACTATGAGCTCCTGCACCAGGCGTTCCCGAAAGCCAGAATCATCATCCTCTCGCCCATGCAGACCACAAAGGTGCCGACTCAGGACATACACATCTTCGGAGACGTTCTGCAGACCATGGCGGAAAAAATCGGAATCGGAATCGTACGTATGGACACGGAGGAATTCATCGACAGAAAAGTCGAAGAAAAACGTCACACCAACACCTATGACGGGGTTCACACATCCGAAGCAGGCGCACGAAACAACGCAAGACTGCTCAACAACGCCATATCACAGCTTATCGGAACAAATAACACCGAATCTGAGTAACTTTACTCTAAACTCTCAACTAAAAAATAGCTGAATATAAAAATAATCAAATAAATAGTAAATCGTAAATCGTAAATATCCATGGTTTTCTCCGATTTATTCTTCCTGTTCGTCTTCATTCCGGCATTCGCCATCCTATATATCATCGGAAGCCTCATCGACAAGAAATGGCTCCAGGGAAACCCTGTTCAGAACTGCAGGGTCAGGAACTGGGTGCTTATCATGTTCTCACTCATCTTCTATTCATGGGGAGAACCCGTATATGTCTTTCTGATGATTTTCTCCGTTTTCCTCAACTATCTGGCGGGGATGGTCATCGACAAGCAGAAGCGGCACAGAAAAGCGGCACTCGTGCTCGGACTCATCGCTAACATCGCGATTATATGCATCTTCAAATACCTCGGATTCTTCGCGCAGACGCTCAACGACATCGGAATCCATGTCAGCGTGCCGGCCATCGCGCTGCCAATAGGTATCAGTTTCTACACATTCCAGTCCATCTCGTATCTCATCGACGTCTATCGAAAGCAGTCGCCAGCACAGCACAACTACTTCAACCTGCTGCTCTACATATCTATGTTCCCGCAGCTCATTGCCGGACCTATTGTCCGATATTCAACGGTGCAGGCTGAGATAAAGAAACGAAAAGTCAGCACTGACGACATGGCGGAAGGCATATTCCGATTCCTCTGCGGACTGGGAAAGAAAGTCATCATCGCAAACCAGCTCGGTGAGGTGGCCGACCAGTTCCTCAAGAACGGACTGGCAGACATCACAACCACCGGAGCATGGATCGGAGCGGTTGCGTTCACCCTACAAATCTACTTCGACTTCTCTGGATACTCCGACATGGCCATCGGACTCGGTAGGTGCATGGGATTCCATTTCAATGAGAACTTCGACCATCCGCTCGTCAGCAAGACGGTCACCGAGTTCTGGAGAAGATGGCACATATCACTCGGTACGTTCTTCCGCGACTATGTCTACATCCCCATGGGAGGAAACCGGCGCCACCAGATGCTCAACATCTTCACTGTCTGGTTCCTCACCGGTATGTGGCACGGAGCCAGCTGGAACTTCATCATCTGGGGACTTTACTACGGCATACTGCTCGTCATCGAGAAGCACACCATACTCAAGGTGATTGACAAGATACCCGCTTTCCTACTCCACGTCTACAACACACTCATCGTAGTCATCGGGTTCGGGATATTCTACTTCACAGACTTCGTCAGACTCAAGCAGTTCCTTAAGGCGTTCTTCGGACAGACTGAGGTATTCCACAACATCATCACTACCACAGCATTCACCGACCGGCTATTGCTCTGGATCATGGCTATTATCCTCGTCATGCCTGTAAGGCAATGGCTCATCAGCAAGACCGACCGACTGACGATGTCCAGCCCTGCCCTTAACGCCAACATCAAGTTTGCAACAAAGTTCCTCGTTTCTGCGGCCATTCTCATCGTCAGCGTAGCCCTCCTCGTCGGAGCCACCAACAATGCATTCCTCTACACACGATTCTAATGATTATCCAATAAGCCAAAAACCAGAATATCATAAACAATTAGAACATCTAGAAAGTCTAGAACATCTAGAACATCTAGAACATCTAGAATATCTAGAAAAAAAGAAAAAAAATGAAGAAATTAGCTATTCTCCTCGCATTACTCTCCACCACTATCGCATCCGCACAGGTTGACCTCAACGATCCGGCCAACGCTGAATTCCGCGACGAAATCCAGGACGCGTTCAACAAAGTGGAAAACCAGCCACAAAACATGCCGCAACGGCTACAGCCTGAGCAGATGCTGCCCGAACAGAGCCAGCCATTCCAAAACCAGGCACAGCAAGCAGCCATGATGCAGCAGACGGGAACGCCCATTTCAGGAGCATACAACGAGGAGGACGACTGCCCGGCGGAAAACCGAGTCGTTGAGCCTTATGTCAACAGGTTCAATCCAAGCGACCGAGCAAGGAAGACGGCACGTGGCATCATCATCGTGGGAAGCGGAAGCCGTGTAAGAGCATTCGGCGGATGGGGAAGCGGAGGATCATCCAAAGGCGCTAACTACGCCGAGGTGGCAAACAAATACTACCGCACATTCGACGGACGTGTCAACGTCTATGTCATGCCCATCCCATCCAACGGAGAGTTCTACACACCCGACATGGCGAAGTCATGGACCGGAAACGGACAGCTCAGCGCGCTCAACAACATCTATGCGCATCTCGACCCCGAAGTACATGCCGTCGACGCATACACGGCACTCAGCAAGCACGTCAACGAGCCCATATACTCTCGGACCGACCACCACTGGATGCCTCTCGGAGCTTTCTATGCGGCAAGGCAGTTCGCCAAGGTGGCGGGGGTGCCATTCAGAAATCTCGACAGCTACGACGAGAAGGTGGTAAGACGTTTCCTCGGAACCATGTACTCCTACTACACACATGACCCGGAGCTCAGGAACAACCCTGAGGACTTCGTTTACTATGTGCCAAGGGACGTAGACTACAAAACCACTTACATCAACTACAGAATGAAAGGGCAGACGGTCATCGGAGCGAACGAGCCTAAGGAAGGACCATTTTTCCATTCCTACAAGGACGGAAGCAGCGGAGCGTACTGCACATTCATGGGAGGTGACGCTAAAATCACCAAAGTGGAGACCAGCACCAACAACGGGCGCCGACTGCTCATCCTCAAGGACAGTTTCGGTAACGCCTTGCCTGGATATTTCTTCTATTCCTTTGAACAAATCCACGTCGTCGACAGCCGTTATTTCAAGAAGAATATCGTAAGCTACATCAACGACAACAAAATCACAGACGTGCTCTTCTGCAACTGCATCGGATTCATGTGCGACCAGAAAATCACCAACAACCTCAACCGCTACCTCACACAATAGCATTTTTCCTGGGGGCAATCTCTCCGGGAAATCCGGAATATCCGCGCCTTCTGTCTTTCCGCACATACTTCCCTCTCAACTCTAAACTCTAAACTCTCAACTCTAAACTCTCAACAAACGTGCACAACAAACTCTACGTCATAATCATCACGCTCTTCATCGCGGCCTTCGCCGTCGTGTTCAACTTCTTCCCCCGGCCCGAAGTATCTGAGCTGGAGAAGCGGGAGCTCGCCCATTTTCCTCAGTTCTCTATTCAGAAACTGGCTAACGGAGAGTTTACTGACAGCGTGTCCACATGGTTCAGCGACAGCGAGCCATACCGCGACAAACTCATGGCGCTCAGCATGACCATCAGGCAGAGCATGGCTCTCTTCAAGAACGAAGAAGGCATCACATTCCATGCGGCCGAAGACAACGTCAACGAAGAGGCGGACTCGCTTGCCAACGCGATGGAACAAGCACCGGACGCAGAGCCGGGCGACAACCGAGAAATCGGACAGTACACCAACAAACTCACGGCAAACGAGAAGACACGCATCGCACATGCCGGAATCATCGTGTTGGGAAAGGAAGGATCGGCCAGGGCACTCATGTCATACGGAGGCAGGCCTAACTACGGAAACTGGTATGCCGACGCTTGCAACAAATACAAGGAAACGTTCGGACCATCGGTCAACGTCTACTGCATGGCCATACCGACGGCTGTGGAGTTCTACTGCCCCGACAACGCAAAGTCGGCCACGAAGGAGGAGCGGCCGACCATCAACAACGTATATGCCCATCTTGGCGACAGCGTCAAGGCAGTGGACGTGTACACGGCCCTGGCAAACCATGCCGACGAGGACATATTCCTGAGAACAGACCACCACTGGGCACCAAGAGGGGCTTACTATGCAGCAAGGCAGTTCGCAAAGGTGGCGGGAGTACCGTTCCGTGAACTCAGCGAATATGACGAGAAGGTGGTACGCCGATACGTGGGCAGTATGTACGGGTATTCCAAGGACATCACCATCAAAAATTCTCCGGAAGACTTCGTATACTGGACACCGCCGGCCGATATTCAGTATGAGACAACATACATCACTTACGACATCAACAAAAACTATGATGTCATTGCTGAACATCCGCCAGTCAAGGGAGATTATTTCTTCAAGTTCCCAGACGGTAGCGGAGGGGCATACTGCACGTTTATGGGGACTGACACGCGTATCACACAGGTGAGAACCAACCAGCATAACGCAAGGAGGGCACTCATCCTCAAGGACAGTTTCGGAAATGCAATTCCGGGATACCTCTTTGGATCGTTTGAAGAGGTGCATGTGGTCGACTACAGATATTTCTGCAAAAACATGACGGACTACGTTCGAAACAACCACATCACCGACATCCTCTTCGCAAACAACATCTTCACCATCTGCTCACCTGCAGCATCCAACGAATACATCAAATTCCTCACACAGCCCGACGGGGTATAAACTAAAGCGGAAAAGCAAAGAAACAAAAATCATATTGAACACATATTTTAACGGACAAAATGTCTCCTTTATATAAAAAAATTTGTAACTTTACGGCAAATTTATAACAAACAGACATTATGGAAGTAGTCATCAACAACAACATCTACCAACAGGCTTCTGCATATGCTCAACAACAAGGGTTGAACATTACTGCCGTTATTGAGAACTTTCTACTACGTTTCATCCGGCAGGGAAATAATAAAGAACAGCCTATTCCCGATATTGTTCAAAGCCTGATAGGTGCGGGAGCTCCAATTCCAGAGGAGGACATCAATGCAAGGGAAGCATACCACAAATACGCAGAGGAGAAATACAAATGAAAAAACTGTTTCTCGATACAAATATTGTGGTAGATCTTTTAGAACAACGACTGCCTTTTTATCAAGATGCTGCCCAGATTTTCACATTGGCCTACCATAAGCAAGTGGAACTCTTAGTTTCACCAATGACATATACAACGGCGTCCTTTCTTCTACACAGACACGGTTCGGAAGAAGTTCACAGGCTACTTTCAAATTTACGGCAGCTAGTACATGTGGCTAAATCCGACCAGCAAACTGTTGACGATGCATTAGCCTCTCAGTTTAAGGACTTCGAGGACGCAATGCAGTACTACACTGCACTACACTCAGGAGCAGATATTATCATTACTAGAAATGGGAAGGATTTCAAGCAGGCAAATATACCTGTAATGACCGCTACTGAATATCTCGCTTCTGTAGATTAACGACACAGACTTTCTTCATCCCCGTCCGACACAGCAAGACACAAACAGACCGCTGTCCCTGCTAAGCATAGCTTCAGCACGGACAGCGGTCTGTTTTTACAAAAAAATGTCGCCAGACAACAGAGTCACCACAAACCAGTAGGGGGAGTGGGCTCTTTGGAGCCCCAAAGGATTTCATCTCGCGATTTCGTACTGGAATGAGCTGCTGCGTCTTCTTCGTCACCACCAATATCCACGGGAGTGGATTCCTTGAACGGGTCGATGGAGTGAGTGCCGGCAGGTGCCATGGTTTCCATTGCGTAGACTGAGTGAAAATTGTGTGATTGAGGTTTAATATA
>OCTX012275123.1_pt1 | contig 23658 bp, 13 predicted proteins | sample 1539691 | NCBI WGS metagenome assembly OCTX01 (sample SAMN02144231, study PRJEB22623) | gut metagenome | biome: sheep rumen | host: Ovis aries | place: New Zealand
ACTGCTGATGCTTAATACCGGCACTCATTCAGACCTGTTCAGAAAGAATAGGAGGTAGTGTATATGTAATAATGAACACTACAGTCTTAGGACTAATATGTTTATTTACTATGCTCACAGAGAGACTCCCAGTGTGAGCACCAAATCGTCGTATTTTAATGACAAACTCTTGCAATTTTGAGCGGCTTAGATAAGAAACTTAAGAAGAGTTTTAACTTAAAACAAGAAAAGATTAAAAGTCATGAGAACTGCCAAGTTAATAACGACCATCATTATATTATTCATTTTTGTAGGATGCGTTTCCTGAAGGCTCCTGTTATCAATCAAATAGAGCCGATTGAAAGTTACAAATATGTTTATATCACTCCTACTTCCGAACTGACATCAGGCTCAAGTGGTGTGTATGGCAGAGCTTATGGAGTCTATGGTGGAGGCCCAACTAAAACGATTAATCCGAGTGATGTGATTTCTGGTATATTGCTCAAACAAGGTTACATTCGCTTGCCAGAGTTAAAATAGAATTGATAGACAAGACTCTAATAGTTAATTACGGGGAAAGTGGAAGACGCAACGTCAACCTAGGATATTCTATTGATGTAACGATTTAATTCTTATCGGCTAAAACAAATATGCCAGTCTGTATATGTTCAGCTGAAGGGCAGGGATCAACAGAAGCAGATGATATAAGAATTGCGATTAACAGAGCATTGAACCCACTTTTCAAAGATAAGAAATAAACTATCATGAATGAAGATTTGAAAATTGATGTTTACCAGCGCGTGGTAAATGGCGTAGATTTCTCAGAGAAGGAAGCCGTTAAGAAGAGTGCTTGTGTTTTATATGCCAAAAAGTTCTCAAATCGCATGAAGGAGATACATTTCTATTCCTCCGATTTCATGGGAAACGGTGAAGACCTCTTTCAAATGGGCTACAATATAGAATGTACAAATGGTGATTTTCAGAATGGGAATTGCATGATTGATACGAAAGAAGCTATAGCTGTATTTGGTTTTGCCAACTATGATGAACTGAAAAGTTACCTCGGAAACAAATACAATGGGGAACCCACACCGACATTTTCGGCCTTGGCTTCCCGCTCTTATTATTTTTACAGTGATATATACTATGGGGCGTCCGTCGTGACGGCTTTTTTTGCGTATCCTTCCAAAGAAAGACATTTCAAAAAGGCCGTAAAATGAAGAATCTTTCGTGCCTTTGCAAGCAGTAAACAAATAGATATGCCCCCGGATTTATCACCAGCATCTAATTATATCAGCTTATTATTGTCGCCTGCAAATTTAGCGATTATTTCTGAACTGACAAAGGAAATCGGGGAAAAAGTTGCCAAGGTAAGACCGGCGGCGGGTAGAGACGCTGAACCCGGCGGGTAGCTGGTCGTTTGGCGGCGCTATTCGGGTCGTTTGGGGGCGCTATTCGGGTCGTTTGGCGGCGCTATTCAGGTCGTTTGGGGGCGCCAAACTGGGGGAAATGAAAATAAAGTGTGAAGGGGATTAAACCTTTGGGGGGCGGGGGGCGTCAAAGAAGCGATTTAGCTAAATTGTGGTAATGAAGAACTTTTTACTCTTAGCCCTTTTGGGGCTATTCTCTTTGTGTGCCAGTGCTCAACCTCGTGAGAACCTGACCGTGAGCGGTCATGTCACCGATGCTGATTTGAAGGAACCGTTAGTCCAGGCTACGGTGCAGCTGTTCCGGTCGAAGGACAGCACATTCGTGGGCGGAACAGTGACCGACTTGCGCGGCAACTTCTCAGTCGAGGCTCCCTCGAACGGCATCTACCGGATAAGAATATCGTCGGTGGGCTTCCAGTCGATACAGCGCGAGGTGACGCTGCGCAACAACCGCGGCTATGACCTGGGCGACCTGACGATGTCGTCGGAGGCCGTGATGCTGAAGGAGGCCGTGGTGACGGGGCGCGCCGCCCAGGTGGTGGTCAGGAAGGACACGCTGGTGTACAGTCCCGAGGCCTACCGTACGCCGGAGGGCTCGGCCATTGAGGAACTGATAAAACGCATGCCCGGCGCCGAGGTCGACGAGGACGGCAACATCACCATGAACGGCAAGCAGGTGAAGAAGATACTGCTCGACGGCAAGGAGTTCATGCTCGGCGACATTGAGACGGCGCTGAAGAACCTGCCGGTGAGCATCATCCAGAACGTGAAGTTCTACGACCAGCAGAGCGACCAGGCCCGCATCACCGGCATTGAGGACGGAAACAAGGAGACGGTGCTCGACTTCACGATAAAGAAAGGTATGAACCGCGGCTACATGACCAATCTCGACCTCGCCGGCGGCACGCAGCACCGCTACGCCTCGCGCGGCATGGCCAGCAGCTTCACCGACAAGACGCGCCTGATGGTGATGGGCAACATGAACAACAAGGACGAGAACGGCGGCTGGTGGAACCGTCGCGGACTGAACGCCAACAAGGTGGCCGGTCTGAACCTGAACTACGACGACGGCGAGAAGCTGAAGACCGACTTCTCGCTGCGCTGGAACCACCGTGACGGCGACAACGAGAACGAGAACGCCAGCGAGAACTTCTACAGCGAGACGTCGCGCACGTTCTCGAACAGCCGTTCACGAAACCTCTCGCGCAGCAACAACTGGCGGGCCAACCTGCGCCTGGAGTGGAAGCCCGACACGCTGACGAATATACTGCTGCGCGCCAACGGCAATACCGGCACTAACGACGGGCTGGGCGGACAGACGTCGGCCACGTTCAGCGACGACCCCTACCTCTACGCCGACGACCCGCTGGCCTTGACGGACGGCCTGGGTGCCCTGGCGCCCTACATCGTCAACCACAACCAGAGTGCCAACCTCAGCTACGGCGAAAGCAAGAATGCCTGGGCCATGCTGCAGTTCTACCGCCGCCTGAATCCGCGCGGACGTAACGTCACGCTGCGCGTGGAGGGCTCGGCCGGCGACAGCGACAACCGCAGCGTGTCGAACAACGAGGTGCATCTGCACCGCGTGAAGAACCTGGCCGGGCAGGACTCTACCTATTTTACCGCGCGCTATAACACCACGCCGTCGGACAACAGCGGCTACGTGGCCAGCATCACCTACAGTGAGCCGCTCTGGAAGGGTGCCCACCTGCAGGCCAACTACGAGCTGCGTTACAGCCAGAACAAGAGCGACCGCCAGACCTACGACTTCAGCCGGCTGCAGCAGAACCCCTTTGCGGGCATCGCGCCCGACTACCGCGAGTGGAGCCCCTGGATAGGCGACGGCAACCCGCAGGCGGCTCTCATCACGCCGCTCGACGACTTCCTCGACAAGAACCTGAGCCGCTACTCGGAGTACAAGAACTATACCCACAACATCCGTCTGACACTGCGCCACTGGCAGGAGGAGTACGACTATAACGTGGGATTCCTCGTGCAGCCCCAGCACTCGAACTTCATCCAGGACTACCGGGGCATCTACGTCGACACCGTGCGCAACGTGACCAACCTCACGCCGACGCTCGACTTCCACTATAAGTTCAGCGAGCAGAGCAACCTCTACTTCCACTACCGGGGCGACACCCAGCAGCCCGACATCACCCAGCTGCTGGACATCACCGACGACTCGAACCCACTCTACATCACGCAGGGAAATCCGGGCCTGAAGCCCCAGTTCACCAACACGCTGAACGTCTATTACAACACCTACATCCAGAAGTACAAGCGCAGCATCGTGCTCTACGCCAACTACCGCCACATACGTAACTCCATCTCGAACCTCGTGCGCTACAACGCCGAGACGGGTGGCAGCACCTCGCGGCCTGAGAACATCAACGGCAACTGGAACGCCGACGGCGGCTTTAACTTCAGCACGGCCATCGACTCGGCCGCCCACTGGAACATCGGCTCCGACACGCGCCTGCGCTATAATAACTATGTGAGCTACGTGGCCCAGCGACAGGCCGACGCCGTGAAGAACTACACCCGCTCGACCACCGTGAACGAGCGCCTGAACGCCAGCTTCCGCAACGACTGGCTGGAGGTGATGCTCGACGGCAACGTGAACTACCAGCACTCGCGCAACGAGCTGCAGCCCTCGGCCAACCTCGACACGTGGCGCTTCAGCTACGGCGGTCAGGTGATGCTGCGACTGCCCCTCGGCTTCGAGGTGATGACCAATCTGCACCAGAACAGCCGCCGGGGCTACAACGACCCGTCGTCGAACACCAACGAACTGATATGGAACGGACAGGTGTCGAAGACATTCCTCAAGAGCAAGATGCTGACGGTGGCCCTGAACTTCTACGACCTGCTGGGCCAGCAGAGCAATTACGAGCGCTGGGTCAACGCTACGGGCCGCAGCGACACCCGCTACAACAGCATCAACTCGTACGCCATGCTCCACGTGCGCTATCGGCTCAACAAGTTCGGCGGCAAGATTGACACCGAGGGCCGCTACGACAAGAAGTGGGGCAACAACGACCGCCGCGGCCGGCGGTAGACCAATGACATGCGGGCTGCTCGACGAGGGTGGGGTAGCCTATGTCGCCCTGGAAGCCATCTACCGCATGGCAAGAGGCTGAGTACACGCACAAAGACCAATAAACTATTTTTTGTGGGGTTTATTGGTATAGTCCGTTGAGATCGCGGAGGAAGAGGGTATGTGGGTCGTTGTAGAATCGTACGAAGTCGGAGGCCGACTGCTGACCGGGATAGGGGGCGAAGAAGTGGGTGGGACGCTCGCGGGCGTTGCGCCAGACGAGAACGTAGCTCACGGGGTGACGCTCCAGAACGGGAGCCAGCGTGGCTGTCCACCAGTCGGTGGAGGGCAGACCCTCGAAGCCGGTTTCGGTGAGTGCGGCAGCCTTGTCATGCTCTTTAGCCACGCGGCATACCATGGCGATGTTCTTTTCGAGTGAGGTCCACTCAGTCCTCTCCAACCTCCCCCCATCGGTTTCAGCTGGTGATGGCTGGGGAGTAGCCTTGTAGTAGCAGTCGAGACCCATGAGGTCGATGATGTCGTCGCCCGGGTATCGCTCGAGGTACTTCTCGGCATTGCCGTCGGGCTCGGTGCCAGGGGAGTATGCGTAGAGGGCGTTGACGACACCCCGCTCGCGGAGTCGGCTGACGGTGAGCTGCCACAGGGCCTTGTACTGCTCGGGTGTGCAGTGGTCGGCCCCCCACCAGAACCAGGAGCCGGTATGCTCGTGCCAGGGACGGAAGAGTACTGGAACGCGCACGCCGTAGGGTGTCTCAAGCGAGTTGAGGAAGTCAGCCACGCGGTCGAGCCAGGTGATGAACAGATCGTGCGTCGGACCGTCAGCGAGGATGGCAGGCATTGCTCCTTCCTGCCTCCCTGCGGGTGAGGGTTGGGGAGAGGTTTCTTCTTCTATCCAGGAGGTACCGCCTGTGAGGGGGTTGTTGAGGTGCCATGAGAGGGTTGTCAGACCTCCATGGTCGAAGTGTGCGATAATCTCCTGCCGTATACGGCTGAAGGGGACACCGTCGAGGTTCTGCGCATCGCCCAATTCGAGGTGCCCTAAGTCGAAGCTGAGCAGGGCGGGGAAGTCACCGCAGACGCTGCGTATGTCGGAGCGCTGGTGTACGGTTGAGTCTGCCGTGTAGTCGGCCTCCCAACCGATGCCGTAGACGGTGTCGTCGTGGTGGCCGACGAGATAGACGGCCGAGTCGCCCAACTGGCGCAGGTTTTGGAGCAACCGCTCCGTTCGCTCGGTGCGGCCGGTGTCGGCCAGCGGGTCGTGGTTGCTCTTGCCGTTGGTGCAGGCGGTGAGTGCGGCGAGTGCCGCTGCTGCGAGGATGATGTTCTTCATTCTTAGTATGTTTTATTGTAAGAAGGAGTTTCTCGCAAGCGAGAAACTCCTTCTGGTTGTTAGCTGACTATTCAGCCTGCGGCGAATTGTTCCAGATGGTGTCGAACCAGTAGCTGGCTTCAGTGCTCGTGGCGGCCTTGATCATGAGCGGCACAATCTCGGCACCGTCGGCAGCGAAGTTGCCCGTGGCGTGGTCAACGTAGGCGTTGGCCTCGTCGCCTGAGCCCTTGGCATTGTTGTCCCAGACGAACATCGGTATGCCGGCCAGGTATGCTGCGCGGCAGAAGAACTCGAGGTAGTACTTGCGGAACTTGTTGGCAGCATCGGTGGTCTGCACAACGCAGCCATACTCACCGAGGTAGCAGGGGATGCCCTTCTCGATGTAGGCAGTGCGAAGCTTGTAGAGTTGCTGGATGACGTACTCCTCGTTGCTGTCGGCTACCGACTTGGCGGGGTCGGCATTGTGGCCCCAGCTGTTGGCACCGGCCGACACGGGCGCGAGGCAGAAGTTGTAGGGGTCGTAGCAGTGGACGCCGACCATGATGCGGTTGGCAGGGTCGTCGGGCAGCACGAGGTGCTCAATGGTGAGGTCGATGTTGGCAGCATAGCCGGCAACGCCGATCCAGCGGGTGGCATTGTTGCCGCCGGTGGCGCGGATGGCATTCACGGCATACTGGTTCCACAGGTTGAGCAGGCCGTACTCAGCATCAGAGCCACCGCTCCAGTTGTCGCCGGCGTGAATTTCGTTGAAGGTCTCGAAGATGAGCTGGTCGCCGTAGGAGGCAAAACGTGTGGCCACCTGACGCCACGTGTTCACGATGAGAGCCGAGTCAACCTTTGCGATGCTGTCGCTCTCGGCGGCTTTGCCCAGGTCGGTCTCGAAGGCGTCGTGGTGGGTGTTCAGGATGACGTTCAGTCCGGCATTGATGGCATAGTCAACACACGTGGCCACCTCGTCGAGGTAGGCGGCGTCGATGACCGAGGCCTCGTCCATGTGGCACGACCACGTGGCGGGAATGCGCACGGTCTTGGCTCCGGCAGCAGCCAGCTTCTGGAAGAGGGCTGCCGACGGCGTGGCACCGTCCCAGTAGCCCCACTGCATGTCGCTGGTGTCGAAGTGGTTGCCCAAGTTCCAGCCCCAGCCCAGCTTCTGCGTCATGGCCGTGGCATCGTTGGCGGGCACGTCCTTGATTTCCCAGGTCAGGCTGACCTCCTGGTCGTAGGTGTGGCCGCCGGGGCCGACGATGAGTCCGGCCGGGATGACGAGCGTCTGCTTCTTGTCGAAGTTGACGTCGGCCACGATGGTCAGTGTGTTGCTGATGCCCAGCACCTTGGCCGACTTGACGGGTGTGCCGTTGAGGGTAATCTTGGCAGCATTGGCTGAGGCAAAGCCGATGTTCTTGTCGAAGGCCACGGTGATAGTCTTCTCGCCGTAGAGCAGCACGTTGTCGGCCGTGGCGGGCGTCTCAGAGACAAGCACCGGCGCGCCCACCTCGGGGATGTCGTACTGTGCGTCGGTGTCGTTGCAGGCTGTGGCGAGGAGTGCCACAGCTGCAACTGACAGGATATTGAATGCTTGATATAGTTTCATAGTCATAATCGTGTTTTATTATTCAATGGTAACTTTGGTGCAGACGACGTTGTCGCCGTTGAGCAGGAACGAGCCGCCCCAGCCCCCTACTGTCGTGATGTGCTCATAGATGAAGTCGGTGACGGTGATCTCCAGGGCGCCATTGTGCTCAGAGAGGTCCCAGTTGCCGTTGTTGAAGTCGCAGCCGTCGAAGGCGGTGTTGGGGCTCCAGTGGCCGTCGACAATCTGGCAGTTCCAGGCTGCATCGGTGGCAGTGATGTAGACGCGGATGATGCTGCCCACCTTCATGCCGGCTGCCAGCAGCTCGGTACCGCCGTCGCTGAGGATGTAGGGCTGACCGCCCCAGTCGTCGGCTACGGCCTCGCCCGTCCAGACGGTCTCCTCGACAGACTCGTAGTGGGTCGTCGTGATTCGGTCGACGACAACGTTGTCGCCGTTGAGCACGAAGACGCCTCCCCACCACTGCTGCTTGAAAGCAGCTTCCAGCATCTCCTCGGTCACGACAAGACTGTAGTAGCCCTTGTTGGCATCGAGGTCATACTCAGTGAACTTGCCGCCTTCCGTGTCGTTGCCTACGCTGCACACGCTTGCATAGGTGGCTCCCCAGTGGCCCTCGACAAACTCGATCTTCCAGTCAGCAGACAGCGGCGTGATGTGGAAGCTGATGATGTCGCCAGCGACGACACCGGCATCCTTCAGCTCCTGACCGGCATCTGAGAGGACATACGGCTGGTCTTTCCATTCATCGACGACAGCCTGCCCCGTCCATAGGACGGTGGTTACCTCGGTGTTGGGTATGAAGTCGATGGTGTAGGTAATCTCACCGTTAGAAGAAACGAGGCGTACCTTTGCGCCCTTCTTGGCATTGCCGGGAATACCGATGATCAGCTGGTTGCTGGAGGTCAGCACATACTGGCAAGCCTCGCCGTTGACCTCCACGCCCGTCAGTTTGTCGCCATTGGCAACAGGCAGTGCAAACGAGTCGCCGGCTTTCAGCTCGGCATCTTCAGCGGGCATTTCCGTGAAGTAGCAGAACACGGCCTCCTGGACGTTGACGGCAGGCACGTCGGCCACGGTGGTGCCGTTGGCCAGTGTCAGCGTGGGAGCACCGGAGAGGGCGTTCATCGGGACGCTGAGGGCGATGGCCTCGGCGGTGGCGTTCTCGACCTTGACGACATCGGAGCCGTCGCCGAACTGTACGGTCTTGACGAGGTCGAGGTTGGTACCCTTGATGGTCAGTGTGCCGCCAGCACTCACCGTGGCGTTGTCGTAGCCAGTGACGGTGGGCTTGACGAGTGTGGTGGCCACGTCAACCGTCTCGCCGTTGGCCATGACGAGCTGCAGACCCTCGGTGGCCGTCTCGGGGATGGTGACCACCACCTTGTCGGCAGTGACCTGCAGGTCGGTGACGGCCTCGGCAACGTTGCTGAACAGTACGGCGGTGACAAGGTCCATGTCCTTACCGCTGACTGTCAGCGCCTGGCCGGCCTTGGCGGGACTCGGCGTGGCGGTGCACTCAGAGGGCTTCACGGTGGTCAGCGTGGCGACAGGCACCTCGACGCCAGACTTGCAGACGAGGAGAATGTCGCCGCTGGGTGCCTCGACCGGCAGTACGAACGAGAGCTGTCTGCCCTCGTCGGCGACGGTGAAGACGTCGGTCTGGGCGGTGCCCACCTTGATGGCCTTCACCATATTAAAATAGGTACCCGTTACCGTAATCGTCTCGCCGGCCTTGGCCGTGACGGCACCCAGCGCCTCGGCTGAGTTGCGACCCTTTACGCTACTGATGGTCGGTGTGCCAATCTCGATGGCCTCGTCGGTGGTGATAATCTGGTAGTCCAGCTCCTCGTCGGAGGCCACGGTCAGGTCAGCGGTGTAGAGGTCAATCTTACCCGTCTGTGCCTCCTCGGGAACGGTCACGGTCAGCGTGTAGCGGTCGTGGCTCTTGAAGTCGGTCTCGCCCACGATGACGCCGTCGGCGAAGGCCAGCGACTGGATGAGGTTCAGGTAGTCGCCCTTGATGGTGACGAGGTCGCCGGGCATGGCCGAGGCGGGCGAGAAGCCCTCGACAACGATGGGCTCAGTGTAGGTAAGCTCACTCTTGGTGGTGATGGTCTGGTCGCCCTTGGTGGTCAGCTTGACGATACCCACCGTGGGGCCGTCCTTGGGCACGGTGACGCGTATCTCGGACGGCGTGCCCGACTTCACGACGTCGTAGTTGGTGATGGGGTTGACACCAGGAATCTGGATGCTTGCAATCTGGTCGAGGTTGCTGCCCACGAAGCGCAGTGTACCGCCGCGCATGACGGGGTTGGGACCGTAGGCGTTGAGGCTGACACCGCCCAGGTACTGGTTGGTGTCGAGGTCGTCCTCGCCGCAGCTTGCCAGCGACAGCCCTGCGAGGGCCATCACCAACAGTGCGAATATATTCTTTGTCTTTTTCATATCTGTCAATTACTTTATAGTGGTTTAGTTATAAGGCACGGCGCGGATGTTGTCAATCTTGATGATGGGCTGGCACTCGGTACCGACGACACCACCGTCGCATACGAAGATGATAAGGCTGGCGAAGTCGTCGGCAGTGAGCGAGCCGGTGGCTGCTGCGCCAGTCATGCCGTAGGTGAAGGCCGACTTGATGGGGATGGTCACCGTCACCCACTGGTCGCCGGTGTCGTACGAGCCGGTAGTCGTCCAGGGACGGTAGAGCGCACGCGGCAGTTCGTTGTTGTTGAAGTAGGTGTTGTTGGCACCACCCAGGGTGTTGCCGTCGATGTCCTTCACGCCGGCATTGCCGTTTGACACCTTGTCGACACCGCCGACGATGACCTGCATGGCACCGGCCTGCCAGGGATTTGAGGACGGGATGTACATCTCGAACTTGATGGCCATGTTCTCCCACTTCGAGAAGTCAGCCAGGCTGGTCAGCCTCACACCGTCGCCCTGATAGGTCTCGGGGTCGGCCCAGTTGCCGGGCCAGTATTCGAACGAGAACTTCGAGTCGTTCCATGCACCGTCGGCACCGAGCGTCGTTCCGGCGTCGCCCAGCTGCACGAAGTTGCCCGAGAGCGAGGTCTCGTCGGCAAGGATGTCGCGGGCGTGCCAGCCGTGGTTGCCCAAGACGACGCCCGTCTCGGCGTTCGGTGTGTCGAAGTCGAACAGCATGCCGCGTGTGTCCTTGTAGTAAAAGCTTGTCGTGGTCGAGCCGTAGATGCTGGTGACGGTGATGGGACCCGACACCTCGCACTCAGGAACGGTGAACGACAGCGTGCTGTAGGAGCCGCTGATCTGGAGGTCGGTGGCCTGCTTGCCGTTGGGGAAGGTGACGGTGAGCGGCACGTTCGGGTCGTCGATGAAGTAGTTACCGTAGATGGAGGCCGTCGAGCCGGCCTCGGCATACTCGCACGACATCGAGTTGACTGACGGCGCGGGGATGACGACGCTGAAGTCGTAGGCGATGGTGTCCTTGCTCTCGGTGATCATGTAGATCTTGTCGGACACCTCCTGGGGTATGCCCCTGGGTATGGTCACGATGAGCGTGTTGTCGGTGATGTAGCTCGAGTTGAGAATGGCCTTCTGGTCGTTAAAGTACATCTCGTAGACGCTGCGCAGGTTCTCGCCGACCAGGCAGAGCAGCGACTGCGGCGAGGCGCTGGTCACGAGCTCGCCGTTGGTGTAGTGTGTGTCTGCGGCGTCGTTGTTGCCGACAATCTCCGTCGACAGGCAGCGGATGTAGTTGATGGTCGGTGTTCCGTCAGCCACTTCATATTTGTCGGGCTCGTCCTTGCATGAGGTAAGCGTCAGTCCTGCCGCAGCGGCAAGTGCCAGGAGTAAGCCTCTGTTATATCTTGCTGTTTTCATAATTCTACATGTCTTTGATTGTGGTTACTCATAACTATAGGTAGCATAGACGTCGACATGCACGCCATCGACGCTGGTAGCCATGTTCGGGTTGGTCGTCACGTCCTCGGTGGGGAAGGGCAGCAGGAAGAAGTTCTTGCCCGTGTCCTGGTTCTTCTTCATCAGCATTGTCACGTTCGGAGCCGAGGTGGCCTCGTCGTAGCCCTGGTTGGTGACGGTCCAGTTGCCCGTCTCGTAGTAGTTCTTGTAGAGGTCGCTGAGGTTCCAGAACTGGTTGCGCTTCTGGTTCTCAAGGTCGTTGATGCAGAACTCGGGGTTGTAGTAGCTCACGCGGACGTAGTCGAACCAGCGGTCGCCCTCCATGGCAAATTCCAGGCGGCGCTCCTTCCAGATGTCGCTCCAGGAGATGGACGTCGGACGCTCGTAGTTCTTGATGGCACGGTGGCGCACGGCGTAGAAGGCGTCGATGGCGCTGGCGTCGGTCGTCGTGCCCGACGTTCCGGTCATGGCCTCGGCGTAGATGAGGTAGACGTCGGAAAGGCGCAGCAGGTGGGTGGCCAGGCTATTATACATGTAGGCCGCCGAGTGGCCGATGCCTACCTGGTGGTCGTAGGCGTTGCCGTAGAGGTGCTTCACGCAGTTGGCGCCTGTGGGCGAGTTGAGTTGGCCGGGGGCACTGCTGTTGTAGTCGGTGTTGAAGATGAAGTCGAGGTAGCTGAAGCCGCCTTTGTCCTGCCAGAAGTAGGGGTACTTGAAGCCAGGCAGCATCATCGTGCCACGGAGTCGGGTGTCGACGTTGTTAATCCAGGCGTCGGGCTGCTGTTCGAGCAGTTTGATGCCGAAGGCCTCCTGCAGGTCGACGGAGGGTGCCGTCCAGTCGCCCCAGCAGTCGCCGAACTCGTCGAAGCCCGACATGCCGAGGTCGCACTGCAGGTAGTTCTGTGCCGTCCAGACGTTGCCGTTGGCGGTCCAGCGCCATGCTATCAGACTCTCCTCGCTGTTGTTGTTCTGCAGGCGGAAGACGTCCTCGTAGTTGTCCAGCAACTTGCGTCCCGACTGGTCGATGACCTCCTTGGCCAGCTGTGCAGCCTTAGCCATGTCGTCGGCGTTGAGTGCTCCGCTCACGCCGGCCTTGTTCAGGTAGACCTTGGCCAGCAGTCCCGTGGCGGCGTAGTAGTCAATGCGTCCGGCGGAGTTGCTCTTGGGAAGCAGTGTGCGGGCTTTCTCGAGCGTCAGGATGATGTAGTCGTAGACGTCGGCAATCTTCACTTTCTGCACTGTGTTGTAGTCGCCGGCAGCCAGCGAGGCAGCATTATCGTGGATGATGGGAATCTCGCCGAAGGTGCGCACCAGGTAGAAGTAGGCCATGGCCTTCCACGTCAGGCACTCGCCCATGCTGGTGTTGCGGGCGGCGTCAGAGACGCTGGCGGGCGCACCCTTGATGCTGCTGTAGACGGTGTTGGCGTGTGCGATGACCGACCACATGGAGGCAGCCGCCAGTTTTAGGCTCTGGTCGGAGCCGTTGACGGTGAAGCCTACGTAGGCGTTCTGTCCGGCATAGAGGTTGCCCGATAGCATCTCGCCGATCATGAAGTAGCCGCGCAGCAGGTCGTGCCAGGGCGAGCTGTAGAGATAGCCCACGCCAGCTATGCACTGAGCGTCAGTCTGATAGTAGTTGCCTTCGTTGTAGCTGTCTTCTGCCGGACGGTCGAGGAAGTCCTCGCATGACGTCAGACCCAGCGAGAGGACTACGCCGAATATACCATATTTTAATATATTGAGTTTCATGTTGTTTGTTTTTTGGAGTTAGAATGATACGTTCAGTCCGAAAGAATAGGTCGTAGGCGACGGATAGCGTCCGTTGTCGAGTCCCATCACGTTCACAGAGGCTGTGCTGACACCGATTTCAGGGTCGTAGCCGCTATAGTCGGTGATGGTCAGCAGGTTCTGGATGTTAGCGTAGAGGCGCAGCGACTCCAGGCCGAGGGGCTTGAGCATCTTCTTGGGGAATGTGTAGCCCAGGGTGATGTTCTTCAAGCGGACGTAGCTGCCGTCCTCAATGTAGCGGTCGCTCCAGCGGTCGTTGTCGTTGGGGTCCTGAATGCTGGCGCGGGGCAGGGCGGCGCCGCCGTTGGCAATGCGCACGTTGGTGATGTCGTCGTACCAGTTGTAGACCAGCGTCCCGTCGCCGCGGTCGACGCCTGCCGAGTAGTCCTTGGCGGCGTTGATGGCCTCAAGGCGAGTGCAGTCCATGACGTCAACCAGCTGGTTGGTCCAGGCTGAGTTCATGTGCGTGAGCTTCATCTTCAGGTAGTTGGCCACCTTGTTGCCGTACGAGCCGTTGATGAAGATGTTCAGGTCGAAGTTGTTCCAGCGGAAGGTGTTGGTCCAGCCGAAGGTGAACTTTGGCATTGGCGAGCCGATGTTGGTCTGGTCGTTCTCGTCGATGACGCCGTCGCTGTTAAGGTCCTTGTACTTGATGTCGCCAACCCAGACCGTCGTACCCTTGGCGAAGCCGCCGTTGGCGGGGTACTTCACGGGCTTGGCCGACGTCTCGATGTCCTCCTGACTCTCATAGACGCCGTCGGTGACATAGCCGTAGAAGCTGAACAGGCTCTCGCCGACCTGCGTCAGGCTGACCAGGTCGTTCCACTGGCCGTAGCCCTGCAGCGGGGTGTCTGAGTCGCCGAGTGACACGAGCTTGTTCTTATTGAACGAGATCTGGAACTCAGAGTCCCACTCGAACTTGCCCACCAGCGGGTGCGTGTTCAGGGTAATCTCGAAACCTGTGTTGCGTATCGTGCCGTAGTTGCCGTAGGGCGGCTGTAGTAGCGCCGAGCCGTTGGTGATGAGGCTTGAACCCATGTAGGTGGGCACCTGTAGCTTCATTAGCATGTCGTTCGACATCTTGCGGTACCAGTCGAGGGTCAGGTTGATGCGGTCGTTAAGGAAGCCCAGGTCGAGACCGACATTCCACTGCTCCTGGCTCTCCCACTGCACGCTGCGGTTGGCGATGTTCAGCGGACGGTAGCTCTTGCCCAGGGCCGTGTTGATGGCACCCACGCTGACGCCCCAGCTGTAGCCGCCGATGGCCGAGTTACCCGTCTGTCCCCAACCGATGCGCAGCTTGCCGTTGCTCAAGAACGACTCTGCCCACGACTTGATGAAGGCCTCGTTCGAGAAGCGCCAGCTGGCGGCCAGCGAGTGGAAGCCTGCCCAGCGCTTGTCGGGACCGAAATTCGACGAGCCGTCGTAGCGGTAGGTGTATGTGGCGTTGTAGCGGTTGTCGTAGCTGTAGGTCCAGCGTGTGAAGAACGAGGCCATGGCCGAGCTGCCGAAGCCGACGCCGATTTGCGGTGTGCCGTCGCCGAGTTGCGGGTTGTGTACCTCGTTCGAGGGCAGCGACGTGTTGGCCACGTTGTTGTAGTCGTACTTCGACTCCCAGGCCTCCTGGCCAATCATCGCCGTCAGCGAGTGCAGGTCGAAGGTGTGGCTGTAGGTGATGTAGTTCTTCAGCTGCCAGAAGGTGCTGCTGTTCTTCTGCACCGAGGCGTAGTTGTCGTCGCGGGTCCATGTGCCCAGGTTCACGGTGGGCTTCCAGCGGTCGCCCTTGCTCGAGCTGATGTCGTAGCCCAGTTCGGTGTGCCACGTCAGGTCCTTGAAGGGTGTCACCTCGAAGAAGATGTTACCCGTCAGTTTCTTACGGTTCAGCTTAATCTCGTCGAGCATAGCCATGGCGATGGGGTTCGGATTGGTGTAGCCCTCCTGCGAGATGCTGGAGTACGAGCCGTCTATATTATAAATAGGTATAGTAGGGATGGTGGTCAGCGAGTAGTTGATCAAACCCTCGTCAGAGTCGGCCAGTTTCAGGTCGTCGTTGGTGTTGGTGAAGGTGGCGTTGACACCCATCTTCAGCCACGACTTCAGCTGGGCGTCGATGTTGGCACGCACCGACAGACGGTCGAACTTCGAGCCGATGATCGTACCCTCCTGGTTCATGTAGCCCGCCGATACGTAGTATTGCATCTTGTCGCTACCGCCCTGTGCACTAATCTGGTGAGAGTGCTGGATGGCGGTTTGGAAGACGGCGTCCTGCCAGTTCGTACCCTTGCCCAGCAGCGAGGGGTCGGCCAGGTTGGCGTCGGCCTGCAGCTCGCCCTGGTTCACCAGGTTGTTGTAGAACTCGGCATACTCGCGCAGGTTCATCATGTCCAGGCGCTTCGTCTGGCGGTTCACGGCCATCATGCCGTTATACGAGAACTTGGCGTCGCCGGCCTTACCGTGCTTCGTCGTGATGAGCACAACGCCGTTAGCACCCTGTGCGCCGTAGATGGCCGTGGCCGAGGCATCCTTCAGAATCTCCATCGAGACAATGTCCGCAGGGTCGATGGTCGACAGCGGCGAGATGGTCGACACCGAGCCGTTGCCCAGAGCGTCGCCCAGACCGTAGGAGGCACCGCTCTGTCCACCGCTCTGGACGATGACGCCGTCGATGACGTAGAGCGGCTCGGCGTTGGCGTTGATGGTGGCGGTACCACGCACGCGGATGGACGACGACGAGCCCGGGGCACCAGAGGTCTGTACGGCGGTGACACCGGCGGCGCGGCCCTGCAGCGACTGGTCGAGAGAGGTGATGATAGACCCCTTCATGGCCTGCTCGCCCAGTGAGACGGAGGCACCGGAGATGTCCGACTTCTTCATTGTACCGTAACCGACAACCACCACTTCCTCCAACGACTTCGTGTCAGGCTGCAGTGTTACGTCGATTAGCCGGCCCTGCACCCGGCGCTGCTGGGTAAGATAGCCCACATACGAGAACTCGAGCGTTGCGCCCTGGCGAACTGAGGCGATGCGGTAATGACCGTCGATGTCGGTGACACCACCGGATCCTTGACCTTGCACGATGACAGAGACGCCGATAAGCGGTTCGCCTGTCTCGTCTGTCACCGTACCTTCCACCGTCAGATTCTGGGCAAACGCCACATTGGGAATCAGGCAAATACACGCAAGAAGTCCCAATAGATAACATTTCATTTTGTTCATCTTCTGGTTTTTAATTAGTTAGTATTTGATGTTTTTCGTATTATTTGTAACGTTATAGTTCTTAGTTTCGGTGCAAAGTTAGTTACTTTCTGTGAAACTACCAAATAAAAACTTAAAAAAAATTCAATGCTTATTTATCTGTTGCCAAAAAAGCCCGCTGAAGTTTAGGCCGTCTCAAAAAAAAGTACTAACTTTGCGGCCAATTACTAAAAACGCAAAAACCCAAAACAAATGAGTAATACTTTGTTGAAAGAAAGAGCTTGCTCGAGCCGCGCGAGATGCCCCATGCCGAGACGCTGTACGTCATGCAGCTCATGGACGGCCTGCGCCGTCAGTGGGGCGTCAGTTACCCTATGGACGAATAAGGACAGAAGAAGAATAACTATGTTAAAGCAAGACAGAAGATTACTGACGCTGGCCGGCGCCCTGCTGCTGGCAGCGAGTGTGGCGGCCCAGGGAACGGTCGCTGACTATAAGCGCGCGTTTGCCACGCGCGGCAAGTACTCCGGCAAGATGGCGGGCGGCGACGTCAGCGTCCACCGCAAGTGGGGCGAGCCCCACAAGTTCTGGTACTCCGTGTTCGACGGCCGTGAGACCGTCTACAAGGAGGTCGACGCCGAGCAGAACACCGTGACGCTGCTGAAGGAGAACCCCCAGCCGCCGCGCCGCCCCGAGTGGCGCGGACCGCAGCGCCACTGGATGGAGGTGCCCGACGAGAAGGACGGCTTCCGCCGGTCGCCTGCCGACTCGACGCTCACCATCTTCCACCGTGCCGACAATCTCTGGACGCGCCGCGGCGGCGTAGAGCGCCCGCTGACCACCGACGGCGACTCCACCTATTATTATTCCGCGTGGGGCACCTTCTCGCCCGACGGCCGTTACTACGCCACCGTGCGCATCAAACCCGCCCCGAAGCACTACGTCTACTACGTGGAGTCGAGTCCGCAAAACCGCGTCGAGCCCATTCTCCACCGCCAGGAGTACGCCAAGCCCGGCGACTCTCTGAACTACCGCGTGCCCGTCGTCGTCGATGTCGAGACGGGGCGCGTCGTCGAGCCCTCCACTGAGCTCTTCGCCCGCCAGTATCAGGTGTCGGCACCCGTGTGGGACGCCGACGGGCGCACGCTGACCTTCACCTACAACGAGCGCGGCCATAAGGTCTACCGCCTACTGGAGCTCGACGTGGCCACGGGCCGCGTGCGTACACTCATCGAGGAGACCAACGCCAAGTACGTCAACTACAACCGCCTCTACCGCCACGACTTTGCCGACGGGCGCTACATACTCTGGACCAGCGAGCGCGACGGCCGCAACCACATCTACCTCTACGACCGCCGGAAGGCCCGCCTCGTCAGGCAGGTCACCAAGGGCGAGTTCTACGTGCGCGACATTCAGCGCGTCGACGAGAAGGCGGGGCTCGTCTACTTCTCGGCCTGCGGCATGGACCCGCAGGAAGACCCCTATCACGTACATTATTATAATATAGGCATCGACGGGCGCCACCTGAAGCAGCTCACCCCCGAGCCGGGCCACCACAGCGCCACCTTCACCGACGACATGGCCTACCTCATCGATACCTACTCAACCGTAGCCACGCCGCCCGTCACCGTGCTCCGCTCGGGGCGCGACGGCCGCGTGCTGCGCACCCTCGAGACCGCCGACATCAGCCGTCTCAAGGCTGAGGGCTGGACGGCGCCCGAGGTGTTCGTGGCTCCCGGCCGCGACGGCGTCACCCCGATGTGGGGGCTCATCCGCCGTCCCTCAAACTTCGACCCTGCCAAGAAGTACCCCGTCATCGAGTACATCTACAGCGGCCCCGGCGACCAGTACGTGCCGAAGTCGTTCACGCCGTGGATATGGGCCATGGACGACCTTGCCGAGCTGGGCTTCATCGTCGTCCAGCTCGACGCCATGACCACCTCGTTCCGTACCCGCCAGTTCGAGGAGGTGTGCTATAAGAACCTGAAGGACGCCGGCCTGCCCGACCGCATAGCGTGGATACGAGCCGCCGCCCGTAAGTACCCCTATATCGACATCGACCGCGTGGGCATCTATGGCTGCTCGGCCGGCGGACAGAACGCGATGGCCGCCGTGCTCTGGCATGGCGACTTCTACAAGGCTGCCTATGCCGCCTGCGGCTGCCACGACAACCGTATGGACAAGATCTGGTGGAACGAGCAGTGGATGTCGTACCCCGTTGACTCCACCTACGCGGCGTGCTCGAACGTCGAGAACGCCTGGCGCCTGGAGCGTCCGCTGATGCTCGTCGTCGGCGAGATGGACGACAACGTCGACCCGGCCTCGACGATGCAGGTCGTCGCCGCCCTTGAGCGGGCCGGCAAGGACTTCGAGCTGGTGGTCATTCCCGGGGCCCGCCACACGATGGGCGAGACCTACGGCGAGCACAAGCGCTACGACTTCTTCGTGCGCCACCTGCTCGGCGTTGAGCCGCCGCGGTGGGGCGATCTGCGGCGGTGATCTCCTTTACTACGAATTGTACGAATTATTCGAATTATAGTTATGGATATGAAGAAAACGATGATGCTGTTGCTGCTGAGCCTGTGCGTGTCCGGACAGGCCGCGGCCCAAGTCTCCTTCGGCCACGCCGAGCGACTGAACGACGGCTGGCGGTTCCTGCGCGTCGACACCGCGTGGAACGTCCGCGAGACTCCCGACATGAAGGACCCCGGATTCGACGACTCCCGCTGGCGGCGCGTCACGCTGCCCCACGACTGGGGCGTCGAGCAGCCCATGTCGCCCGACATGGGCTCCTGCCAGGGCTACCTGCCCGGCGGCATCGCCTGGTATAGAAAGAATCTCCCCCTCCAGTCGGAGGGGGCCGGGGGGAGGCTCTTCGTCTACTTCGAGGGCGTCTATAACCACTCCGAGGTCTACCTCAACGGCCGTCTGCTCGGCCGCCGCCCCAGCGGCTTCGCCTCGTTCATGTACGACCTGACGCCCCACCTCAGCGCCGACGGGCCGAACGTGCTCGCCGTCCGCGTAGACCATTCTCAGGAGCGCGACTCGCGCTGGTACACCGGCTCGGGCATCTATCGCGACGTGTGGCTCGTCAGCGCCCCCGAGGTCCATCTGGCCCAGTGGGGCACCGCCTACCGCCTCGTCAGCATCAACGACCGCAAGGCCGTGGTCGACGTCGATATCGAGACCGCCGACGATCGCGCCGACAAGACGCCCGTCACGCTCAAGGCCACCGTCACGTTGAGCGACGCCCAGGGTAGGGTAGTGGCCACGACCACGACAGCCATCGGTGCGCAGGACAAGAAGACCGTCCGCCTGACCGTCGGCAGCCCCCGGCGCTGGACGCTCGACGAGCCTTACCTCTACACGCTGACCACCAAGCTCGACAATGGCGACCAGAGCGTCGTCCGCGCCGGACTGCGCACGCTCGACTTCTCGCCCGACCGGGGCTTCGCCCTCAACGGCCGGTGGATGAAGGTCAAGGGCGTCTGCGTCCACGACGACGCCGGCGTGCTCGGCACCGCCGTCCCCGCCGAGGTGTGGCGCCGCCGCGTGCGCCAGCTGAAGTCCATCGGCGTCAATGCCCTGCGCATGAGCCACAACCCGCATGCCCCCGCCCTCTACGACATCTGCGACGAGGAGGGCATGCTCGTCATGGACGAGGCCAGCGACGAGTGGGAGTTCCCCAAGCGCAAGTGGCTCAAGGGCTGGAACCAGGGCGCGCCCGGCTATGAGGGCACCTACACCTACTTCGAGGAGTGGATTGAGCGCGACGTGGCCGACATGGTGCGCCGCGACCGCTGCCACCCCTGCGTCTTCCTCTGGTCGATCGGCAACGAGGTCGACTATCCCAACGACCCCTATTCGCACCCCGTGCTCGACGGCGACGGCAGCTTCACGCAGCCCGTCTACGGCGGCTACAAGCCCTCGCAGCCTAACGCCGAGCGCATAGGCCGCATCGCCCAGCGCCTGGCCGCCGTGGTGAAGGCCATCGACACGTCGCGCCCCACCACCGGCGCACTGGCCGGTGTGGTCATGTCCAACGAGACGGCCTACCCCGGGGCCATCGATGTCGTGGGCTATAACTACACCGAGAGCCGCTACGACGAAGACCACAAGAAGTACCCGCGGCGCATCATCTACGGCTCGGAGAACCGCCACGACCTCGACGCCTGGCGCGCCGTGCGCGACAAGCAGCACATCTTCGGGCAGTTCCTTTGGACGGGCATCGACTACCTCGGCGAGAGCGGCGTGTGGCCTGCCCGCGGCAGCAGTGCCGGCCTGCTCGACCTGGCGGGTCAGCGCAAGCCCCAGGCCTGGTATCGCGCCGCACTCTGGAGCGAGCAGCCCGTCTGCTATATCGGCACGGCGGCCCACTGGGGCGCCCCCGGGCGGAACGGACAGCCGGGGCGTGGCGGCCGCAACAGGGACGGCGGACCGCAGGTGTCGCCCTACGCCCCCGACGTGTGGAACTACGAGCCCGGCCAGCGCGTGCGCGTGCTCTGCTACACCAATGCGCCGTCGGCCCGGCTGCTGCTCAACGGCCAGCCCGTCAACGCCGACTTCCAGCGCGACGAGCGCACCGATATCCTCTACTGCGACATCGACTACCAGCCTGGGACGCTGCGCTGCGAGGCCTCTAACGGCGCCGTCTACGAGCTGACCACCAGCAAGCAGCCCAGCGCCCTGCGCCTGACTACCGACTCGCTGGCCCACGTCTTTGTCGAGGCCGTCGACGAGAACGGCGTGCCCGTCAGGGTGGCCGACCAGGAGGTGACGCTCACCGTCCGCGGCGGCCGTCTGCTGGGCCTTGAGAACGGCAACATACAGAACAACCACTCGCCGCGCCGTGCGCCCGACTACCGGCCTCAGAGCCGTCTCCGCCTCTACGGCGGACGGCTGGTGGGCTACGTCGAGCCTACCGGCGAGCAGGCGGTCACCGTCCGTGCGTCGGCGCCCTTCCTGCAGTCGGCTGAACTGACATTCCAACCCAAAAAACATTAAGACCATGACACTGAAAGACTATCTTTCTACAAACGACCGTTTCGCCGCCAACAGCGGCTGCGTACTTGAGGAAATCGGCGACGGCTACGCCCGCGCCACACTGCAGGTGACCACTGAGCACCTTAACGCCGGCGGCGTCTGTCAGGGCGGCGTCTACTTCACCCTGGCCGACATCGCCATTGCCGCCGTGATGAACAGCCACGGCCAGCTGACCTTCGGCGTCGAGAACAACATCGTCTACGTCAAGAGCGTCAAGGCCGGCGACCGGCTGACGGCTGAGGCCCGCGAGGTGGTGAACCACCACAAGCTGCCCTACGTCGACGTGCGTATCACCAACGGCGCGGGCGAGCTGTGCTGCATCGTGACCGGCATTGGCTACCGAAAGCAGACCCCGATGCCGGTGGACTGAAAGCTGTAGGCGCGCACAATGTTAAAATCTGAATTTTTCTGCTAAAAAGCTTGGAGGTTAGCAGGGAAAGTGCTATTTTTGCCCCCGATAAGACTATTTATCTGCAGTTGCAGACCACCTTATCGAATATAGTTTGTGGATGGCAGCGTCCTGCGCCATCCACATTTTCTTTGTCGGCCCATGATGTTGATCAGCCGTCGGCGGTCAGCAGAAACGCGGCGGGTTTTTGTCAAGACGTGGCGGGTTTTTGTCAAGACGCGGCGGGTTTTTGTCATAGCGTGGCGGGTTATGAAGATTCACCGCCAGTGAATAATTCCCGCGAGCCTCCCCGCTGTTGGCGGCCATGCCTTCTCCTGATATATATAGTTGTTATTTGCACATTTCAACCCGCACTTCCCACACATCCCTCACCCAGGCAGGTGCGGGAAGTGTGGGAAGTGCGGGTTGTTTCCTGTGATTGGCAATCCAGGGGCTCAGGCCGAGGACACCGTTGAGCAGACCTCCCACGAGATAGGAGACGAAGACCCAGGTGGAAATGCGCCGCAGGGGGGTTATACGAACGAGGTGAGGTCGGCCTCGGCGATGAACTTCAGGTTGTTCTTCATGATGGTCTCGCGGGCCTGCTCGGCATTGTCGGTGCGGAAGATGAGTATGCCCTTGCCGTCGAGCAGGAACGAGTACATGTAGGTGATGCTGATGCCGGCCTGCGAGAACGTCTCAATGGCGTCGGCGGCACGGCCGGGCACGTTGTCGAGCTCGAGGGCGAAGACGTCGCTCAGGGCGACGGCCACGCCGGCCTTCTTCAGCTCGTCGTAGGCGCGCATGGGCTCGCTGCAGATGAGTCGGTAGATGCCATACTCTGCCGTGTCGGCAATGGTTGAAGCGATGATCTGGATGCCAGACTGCTTCAGGACCTCGAGCACCTTGATGAGCGTGCCCGAACGGTTCTCGATAAAGATGGAAAGCTGATTGATTGTCATGTTGGTTCTCAATTTACAGATTTACTATTTTCGTTTTTATTATTGGTAGACTTTACGCTTGTCGACGACGCGCACGGCCTTGCCCTCGCTGACGGGCAGCGTGCCGCGCGAGACGAGGCGCACGATGGGCGTGAGCAGGATTTCGTCCTTCAGGGCGCGGGTAATGCTCTTGGTGAGCTTCTCGAGAGCGGCGTAGTCGTCGGTACCCTCGGCCAGCTCGACCTCGACGGTCATGTTGTCGTTGTTCTCGTCGGTGGTCAGGGTGATGAGGTAGTTGTTGCCCAGCTGCGGGAACTGCATCAGGATCTTCTCAATCTGAATGGGGAAGATGTTGACGCCGCGCAGCACCATCATGTCGTCGCTGCGGCCGCGCATACGGTCAAGGCGCACGTGGTTGCGGCCGCAGGGGCACGAGCGGCCCAGGACGCGCGTCAGGTCGCGCGTGCGGTAGCGCAGCAGGGGCATGGCCTCGCGGCAGAGGGTGGTGAGCACGAGCTCGCCGATTTCGCCGTCGGGCACTGGCTCGAGCGTCTCGGGGTCGACAATCTCTACGATGTAGTAGTCTTCCCAGAAGTGGAGGCCGTTCTGCTCGGGGCACTCGAAGCCCACGCCGGGGCCGCACATCTCAGACATGCCGAACGAGTTGTAGGCCTTGACGCCCATCATCTGCTCGATGCGCTGGCGCTGCTCCTCGCTGTGGGGCTCGGCGCCGATGGCGAGCACCTTGAGCTTCGTGTCGCGTCGGGGGTCGACGCCCTCCTGCTGCATCACCTCGTAGAGTCGTGTGACGTACGAGGGCACGGCGTGGATGGCGGTGGTGCCGAAGTCCTTGATGAACTTAATCTGGCGCAGCGAGTTGCCGGCGGCGGCGGGCACGGTGAGCATGCCTAAGCGCTCGGCGCCGTACTGGAAGCCCAGTCCGCCGGTGAACATGCCGTAGCCCGATGAGTTCTGGAACACGTCGTCGGGGCGCAGGCCCACCATCCAGAGGTTG
>OCTX012138622.1_pt1 | contig 23624 bp, 15 predicted proteins | sample 1539691 | NCBI WGS metagenome assembly OCTX01 (sample SAMN02144231, study PRJEB22623) | gut metagenome | biome: sheep rumen | host: Ovis aries | place: New Zealand
GCCATTCCAACCTGAACTTTGTACTCACTGATAATAGTCGAAAGAATACTGTGCTTGACACCGCTTCCATTTACGAGTAAAGATACATCCTGCATTGAATCAACAGTTATTATGCCGGCAATGTCTCCATCCGAGAGCATTTCTTCTGCTTTCTTAAGCTCAGCTTCCGAGAGCCTGCCTGTACTGTTCAGCTGCAAATCCTGCATCATCTTTGTTCCATCATCGTACTCAAGTTCATTTACCATTTTGATAAATGGAAGGTCCTCTCTGGTAATGTTATCTATACTTGATCTATCTATCTTCAGATAATCATATGGGAAATCCGTCATGTCATAGCCTGCCATATCCTCGTAGCTTTTTATGAACTCAACGGAATCCAGCTCTGCATCTGTTACAGGTTTTTCCTTATCGAATTCCTTACCCATCGCTTCGGCAGTAGCCTTCTCTGTATAATAATTCTCCAGGTCTTTAGACATCCTGTCTGAATCAAGATTTGAGATAGCTTGCAAAACCTGATACTCATGGACTGCGTTATCAGTTACATTTATAACTACCGGTATTGTTTCCGACTTCTGCGAATCATAAATCGAATGAAATGCAAAATAGAAAAGTGTTCCTAACATTAGTGGAAATGCAAAACACCAGAACATGTAGGTCTTAGATCTGAATGAACATTTTAGTTGTGATATAAATACTCTTCCAAACATTTTCTTATCTCCGCTTTATTCTTTATCTCTAAGTTCTTTTCCTGTAATCTCCAGGAACACATCATTAAGTGTAGGAAGTTCTGAATAGATTCTGTCGTACGATACATTATTATCTGACAGATACTCAATCACATGGGTGATATTATGCTTTCCTCCACTGCACTTGATAGTCAGCTTGTCTGCTGCATATTTTACTTCATATACATGATTAAGCTTTTTGATTGCTTCTACATGTTCTTCTGAAAGATTTCTTATATCTACGATTACATTTTCGGTATTTTTTATACGTCCTTTAAGTTCTTCACTCGTTCCTGACGCAACCTCTTTGCCCTTGTCCATAATGAGAATCCGAGAGCATATCTGCTCAATCTCTTCCATGTAATGGCTTGTATAGATGATTGTCGCCCCATTATTATTCAGTTCAACAACTCCCTCAAGTATCTTATTTCTTGATTGAGGATCAACTGCAACCGTCGGCTCATCCAAGATGATCAGATCAGGCTTATGAGCAATACCACAGGCGATGTTGAGTCGTCTCAGAAGTCCGCCCGAAAGCTTCTTCGGATAGAATTTTCTGAAGTCGTTCAGATCTACAAAGTTAATCGCATCTTCTACATACTGCTTTCTTGTTTTTTTATCATTAATATACAGACCACAGAAGTAGTCGATATTTTCATAGACTGTCAGTTCATCGAAAACGGCTACATTCTGGCATACAACTCCAATCCTCTTTTTTAAATCTCTGCGGTTGGGAGACATTTTCTCACCAAAAAGCAGTACCTCGCCTTTATCGTAAGTCAGAAGTGAGAGCAGACAGTTGATAGTAGTTGTTTTTCCTGAACCATTAGGGCCGAGGAGTCCGAATATCTCACCCTTTTTTATCTCCAGGCTGAAATTATCAAGTGCTATCAGTTCTTTATACCTTTTAACTAGATTTGAGATTTTTACGATAGTTTCGCTCATTTTGATTTCCTGAGTCACTTCAAGAAGTAACTTTCCTTTCCGATTTGATGATTATAATTTATCATACTACCGGCTTACATGGTAGTGAAGCCTGTCATCATATGAATATGACAAATGTCATATGTCTGAAATTAATAACAAAAACTTCCCACATAGAATAAAATAAATGACATAAGTGCTAAAATCAGAGTTGACTGTAAATTCCATTTGTGAGATAATATCAGCTGTATGTTTTCAGACATACAATAAATATTTTTAAAGGGGGATTCTATTATGGATCAACAGCAAATCATGGATATGTATGCTCAGATGATGCCTGCGTATATCGGATCTTTTCTTGTATCATACGTAATATCAGCTATAGCATATATGAAGATATTTGAGAAAGCCGGTGTGACTACCTGGTATGCATGGGTACCTATCCTTAATACATACTGGATCACAAAGGTAGCTACTGGAAATGGATGGCTTTTCCTTCTCATCCTTATTCCTTGTGTAGGTACTCTTATCTACCTTATTCTTATGGCTATTAAGCTTTCAGGCGCATTCGGATGTGGTGGTGGAATGATCGCCCTCCTTATTTTATTACCGATTGTCGGATATCTTGTTCTGGCCTTTGGTAGTTCACAGTATGTTGGACCACAGTAATCACATAATATAAATAGAAAGCTCAGGTTACGGCCTGAGCTTTTAATTTATATCTCATTTACATACTTTAATCTATGGAGTTCTCCTTCATCTTCCAGTCCCGGAAAGTCCAGCTGTCTTAATGCTTCATATAGAACTATGGCTACACTGTTGGCAAGATTCAGAGACCTCTCCTCTGGAAGCATTGGTATCCGGATACATTCATCCGGATGCTCAGCAAGTATCTCTTCCGGTATTCCTGCACTCTCGCGACCGAACATTATATAATCACCATCATGGAATTCAACATCTGTATATCTATGCTTGCCCTTGGTAGTTGCGTAGTATATCTTCAGTCCGCTGATTTTCTTTTCACCAGCCGAGATATCATCTAAAACTTCCGAAGCAGTATAAGCGTCTTCTGAAGTCCCGGAAGCTGCAAAATATTCATAGAATGCCTCAACATTATCATGCTCTATCACATCCAGCTTCGGCCAGTAATCAAGGCCTGCTCTTTTAACTGTTTTCTCATTTATCCTAAAGCCCAACGGTCTGATAAGATGAAGACGCGCTCCTGTTATTACACAGGTTCTTCCTATATTGCCCGTATTCTGTGGTATTTCCGGTTCGTGAAGAACTATGTTAAGCATGTTTTTTCCTTTCCATGTAATTTATATCATGATGCGGGTGATTTCATTCTCTTTTCAAATTCATTCCCAGGCATCGGCTTATCATAGATGTAGCCCTGAATCATATCGCAGCCCTGCTTTGCCAGAAACTCAACCTGATCCCGTTTTTCAACTCCCTCTGCCACAGTACGCATATGCAGATTCTTTGCAAGATTAATTGCACCGGAAACAACTATTTCCCCTCGCTCATCCTCCAGATCTCCACGGAAGAATTCAGCATCCAGCTTCAATACATCCAGAGGCATATCCTTCAGTGAGTTAAGTGATGAATAGCCCGAACCAAAGTCGTCCATAGAAACAGCAAAGCCGTATTCCTTAAGCTTCTTGATAGTGTTTATTATGGCCTTTTTGTCATCGAAAAATGCGCTCTCTGTCAGTTCTATTTCTATCAGACTGCGTCGTGCATCTGCCGCATCCACCATGTTTCTTATCTGCTCAGCCAGATCCGGTTCAACAAAATGTGCTCTGGATACATTTACGGACACAGGCACACATTTATAACCCTGATCGTACCACCTCTTCTGGTCTCTCGCTACATGTTCTATCATATAATGATCTATCTCAGTAATGAAACCATTTTTCTCAAATATCGGAATGAATCTTCCCGGAGGCACTATACCGAACTCCGGCGAATTCCATCTGATAAGCGCCTCAGCCCCTGAAAGTTCATCATTATTCGGGTTATATTTGGGCTGATAATATACTACGAATTCTTCATTCTCTATTGCACTTCTCTGATGTTCAACTACAGTATCAAACCATCTCTGCTCTTCAAAAAGCTTTTCATCAAATACAGCTATTGCAGTATCATCACTTTCCTCGAGAGTTGCCCTTGCAGTGCAGGCATTATTATACTCAAGCTCTATATCCAGATCCTGAAGCTTCACAGGTTTACCCTTCTCATCAAGTTTTATATTCAGAGGATCTATTCCAACATGAAAATTCAGGTCATGCTCTTCATCAGTTTGCTTCAAAGTATTAATCAGCTCATAGAGTCTTTCCTTTAACTCATCAAGCTCATCATACATTAGCAGTAAAGCAAAATTTGCAGAAGCATAATGTGCCGAAAGCTCTTTCTTCTTATCTATATTTTTACTAATTGCTTTATCAAGCTTCTGAAGCAGCTCCTCACCTTCCTCTATGGAATGGCAGAGGCAGTAATTTCTGTATTTAACAAAATCAATATTTACCATTGCATACTTTACATTTTTATGCTTCAACAGACGGCTGCCCCGCATCCTGAAATATGTCCAGTTATTACCTTCGGTTATTTCGTCCTTCAGGAATATATTATTAAGCCTTTTCTGATTCCTTATGCTCGAAATAATTCTGCCTATAATTACAAAAATCAAAATAAGCAGCAATATGGCAATTATAATAGTCAGGCCGGCAGCAAAAAATATGTCAGACATTTTTACCGAATAAACATATTTACCGATAATCCGTCCACCGCCCTTAATCTCAGAAACTATCCAGACCGATGATCTGATCACATTGATAGCCATTATCTGTTTGGAATTTTCATCGTCCATTGAGATGGTTTTATACACAACGCCGGTCTTTTCATCAACCACATCTTCGCTGTATTTTTCTATCTCTTCTGTTACAAAAAGCTTATTTTTCTTAAAATCATTCTCCAGCTTCTTAAAATCTATGTGTAGATCTCCACCCTTGGGAATCAAATATGAATCTTCTTTATCTGAAAAAACAAATACTGTATTCTCGCCATCAACAGCTTCAACATATCCGCCATTATCAGTGTGAGTATCTTCTCCATTACTGTGGATTACATTTCCTGAAGCATCCTCAATAATATAAGCCTCAAGTTCTTTATCCAGACTCTTATATATAAAGGTTTTTTCAGCTTCTGACGCATTACTATATAGATCAGCCTTAATATCCAGAAGCCTTTTTCCATCAAAAAGCTGTGTAAGCGTCAGATAAACAATAAGCTCGCTGGCAAATAACACAAAGGCAGCTATAGTTATGAATATGAAAAGCAAAAATGTAAGCTGTGAAAACCACACATTATTCTTTTTCAGCTTCCGAAAATTCTTATCTCGTTTTCTCATATGAGTTGATTTTTTCATGCCGGACTCCTCTATTATCATTAATTCTTTGCACTAATCGGGATGAAACTATCTTACTTGCTCCTGAGTTTTTTTACTATTAGCTACTAACAGTCTGGAATATGCCAGATTCCACGTCCCTCCATTCAGGGGTATTGCCCCAGCTTCAAGTAAAGCTTTTGTCGTAACATATCTGTAAGAGTCTTTGTTACAAGGATATATATACATAGGAATTCCAGCATCCTTGCACCTCTTTAGCAAATGAAGCGCAGAATGAGCCGAATCATCGGCAGCATTTGCTGTACTGCTGTGATACAGACCATGAAGCACACATCTGACTTCCTCCAGCGAAAACCTGTTATAATTGATTCCAACATATGGTTTTATATACAGGACATCGTCTGTCAGTAATATGTTCTTTTTAATTAGAGGGGGACCTTCAAAATGATCATTATCTAAAGCTTCTTCTACAGAAACCTCTTCTTCTATATCTATCTTATTAACCGATTTTCCTTCGATTGTTTCTTTTTCTATCCATTCTTCAAATCTGATCATGCCCGCACTGAAAAAATCCTCTGAATAATCAGCGCACTCTTCCAGCAAAGCAGCCCGGTGCACATAGGAAATGCCATTCATATTTCTATATACAACATATGTATTATCCGATGGGAAAACATTACTTTCTAACGATTCATTTTCCGGTTTATTAATCGAAATGACATTAATCATCCTGACTGCATTTGCAAAGTTCTCCACTGCATTACTTTCAGGATCTGTAATGATTCGATTACCTGATACCAGAATAACAGGACACTCCAGTCCTCTCATCAGAACCGAAAGAAGTGGCGCAGTCATATGAAGGCTGTCCGTTCCATGAAGTATGATCAGTCCACTATACTTTCCATAATCCACATCCCTGAGCGCAGCCAGCAGCACATTCCATGCTTCTATGGTCATATTCTCACTGAGTACATTTATGGGACTTACAATATCAAAAGAAAGGTCCGAAACATCCAAATCTTTTTTAAGACTGTTCTTCGCCTCATCCACCAGTACCGGAAGCACCGCTCCTGTATTCACATTATTCTTATTTCCATTTTCAGCTGAGGCAGTACTGCAGATAGTACCACCGGTTGTAACTATTAATATCTTCATATCTTCTGGTTTATCCTCTAACCTACTACAATAGATTACATCAACTAATATAGTGTTATATCACTAAATACATACTGTGAATCCGCATTACCGGAATTATCTATATATCCACCATTAAAGATGATTGTGGCACCGCCTTCAAGCTGTGATACATCAATAAGGTATTGATGCCATTCGTTATCCAGATTGGGATATGTCTCGGTGCGTTCCGCCATTACATTTCCATTGCTATCATAAATATATACAGTTAATTGACCATGATCCGCGGCCTTTTTTCCGTAAAAGATCAGATTTTTATATTCACCTATATCATCTACAGAAAACTTAAAACCAATATATCCTGTATCCCTTAAATAATCTGATACGGAGATATCACTTTCTGACGGACGACCTATACATCCGGTACATAATAAACCATCAGCTCCATTATACTGGTCTTCCACTACTTCCGCATTTTGAATCGTGACCAGTTCGGTGTCATTAAAATCTATATGCAGAGGTTCCACACCATTTATCTTCTCATTAAACAGCACTTCCATAAATCTGTCATTTTCATAATCTTCCTGATCATTAAGCTGTGCATAGTCATAATTATAATACAAATCTTTTTCTTCTGTCAGATAGGATTCATAGTTATCATAGGTCAAAAGGCATTTATCCTCTGACATATATTTTATCATCATGCTGTTTACCCACTCACCATAATGAATACTATCCTTATAATTATTCAGGTCGGTGGTTATATCAGATAAACAATTGAAAGAATAAAGCTTTATATTTTTATGTTTCAGTATCTCCTCAATTATCAGCTTTTCTGCCTCAATCTGTTTATTAAGGTAACCATAGTCTCTTTTATTCTGCCACCACTGAATACTGTATGGAGTAATGAAATAGTAGAAGGTAGTATCAGGATATTCCTCTGCTATTCCAGTCACATTCTGTGTTATATTCTCCAGAATTATATTCTTTTCTTCTTCTGTGATTCCGGCACCTTCCGTGGCTTCTCTTACAGTAACCCCATCAGGATACAATACATTTTTACCGAAAACCCAGCCTCCCATCCAGTTGGAATAATCATCAAAGGATGTTATTCCGGGCTCAAAGGAATCCTTACTTCTTTCCTTTATCATAGGATAAACATATGAAAAGAACACATCACCATTAAATAAATACTTCACATCATTAAAATCATTATCATCATACAGATAGGTAGGATACTCTCCAAGGTCCTCCCTCATTCGTTCACTATCATCAAAGAACATATCCATATCCAATCCGCGAATAATAATTCTCAGATCGTCGTTATCAGCCAATGCCGTTTCCAGATATTCATTTGATTCTTTAAATGTCGCTCCCGAAGAACACACCTTGATAAACTTACAACCAAAAGCTTCTTCTGCTTCTGAAGCTTTGAAGTTTTCTACCATGGAAGTACCGGTTATCAGACCACTATAATCAAAGTGTTCTATAATTCCGTAATTAAGGCTTCGTTGATTCTCCAGTTTATAAAAATAATGGGCAGTATCCGGCTCATGAAAATGAATAAACGGATCAACTTTATAAGTCAGACCGCCTACAGTCAATAGGCTGCCTAAAACCAATACTAAGTATATAATTACCCATATCACATGTTTTTTACTCATAATTCTTTTCCTGATCAGAAATTAAAATATACAAAAACAGATTCACTGGTCAAACATAAAAATGCCCAGATAAATGCAATGGCACTTGTAACAACATTAAAATAATTAGTTTTTTGTGAGGTCTTATAATTGTTCTCCGGAACCAGACAAATAACATATGCAGCTACAATATATATAATCATACTTAATCCTCTCACCGACGAGCTTAGTGTGGTGAGATGGAATCTTTCAAATAAAAAGGTGAGTATCGATGATGGGAAGGGACCTAATACTTCATCACTGATGGCCATATTCTGGAATGAAAACATCTTAATCAGCATTTCTTTCCATTGCTGAATACTTTCAGCCCTAAAAAGCAGCCACAGTATGTTAACAGCAAAAAATGTATACATCCACTTGGCTACATCAAACAGCTTGTTATAAACCTTATCACATACTCTTTCTAATATTTGTAAGCCTCCGTGTATAAGGCCCCATAGAATAAATGTCCAGTTCGCTCCATGCCAAAGACCGCTTACAATGAATACGAGCAAAATATTCAGATAGGTTCTAACAACGCCTTTTTTACTTCCTCCTAAAGGAAAATAAATATATTTAGTTAAGAAAGCCGTAAGCGACATATGCCAGCGCTTCCAGAAATCTCTTATTGAAGTAGCCTTATATGGGGAATTGAAATTAATAGGTAAAGATATATTGATCATATTTGACACACCGACTGCCATGTCAGTGTATCCGCTAAAATCAAAATAGATCTCAAAGGTATAAAAGATCATTATCAGGAAAAGATCTCCTGCGGTTGCTGACCCGGGATTAGTAAAGCCCCATTTTACTACTTTAGCAAAAGTATCAGCCAGAACCACTTTTTTGAACAGACCATAGCTGAATAATCTAAGTCCTGCAGCCACGTTATCCCATTTGATTTTTTTATTCTCTTTATCATTAATCTGATCGATTATTTCTTTAGATTCCGCTAACGGACCCATTATTAATTTGGGGAAATATAAGATGTATGCCAGGTAATCTGTAAGTTTAGCTTCTTTAATTTCATTCTTATACAGATTAACCAGATACATTATCTGTTGGAATGTAAAAAAACTGATTCCTAAAGGAAGAAGAATATCCTTGGTGGGATACTGTTTTGTAGAATGATCATTTATTGTTAATATAATAAAATTATAATACTTAAAATATATGAGCAGGCCTACATTTGAGACAATGGCCAGCCCACACATCCACTTCTTTTTTACTTTTTTTACGATGAGTGCCAAGAGATAATTTATAACTATGCTTATGCCGAATATTATAGAGATATTAATTCCGGCATATAAATAGAAAACCGCTCCGGACAGAATAATAAACAGCTTCCCTAAAAAAATATTGATTTTATTCAACAGAAAAAAAACAACAACAAATATTGGCAAGAATAGCAATATAAAAATATAAGAATTAAATTGCACCCTTAACCCCCCTCAAATTGGGTATTTGGAGTTATACCCTTATTAATAACCAGTAATTTCCACACCGTATTTATATTTCATCCAAGTATTAAACCAACTTCCACTATCTTCATTTAAATACTGCGTTTCACTAAATGCATCGTATTCACTTCCATTAAGCTGTAACAGTGGTACTTCTACACTAGCCTTTCCTTCATTATGAGCATCCTTTATCAGATCTAATCCATAATCAACCTGTTTCCATGTATCTAAAATATTCTGAGATTGATACCTATATGATTCGATGCACAATAATACCGCCATAATACAAATACATAAACTTGTTGTATCCCCCAATTTATTAACAACACTACTGTAATTAATTCCAAATACTATTATCAAAAATACACTTGCTACAAACATTGCTCTTAGAGGAAATATAGCTGAAAACATAAGCACACCAACCGATGCAAGTCCTGACAAAACAAATGCAACTGAGAAAAAGATATCAGTAGAAAACATTTTTTTCTTAGTTACTTTTTCTTTAGACGAAGCATAGTTTATTATCAACATAATAATAATAAAAAATGCTAAAAGGATATATTTTTCAAAAAACATGTTTACTATAATCTTTAATCTCTCGATATATCCTCTAATGTCTGTGGACGAATCAATTCTTTTATTTCCATTTGCCGTCACAAGAAATAACACACCTATAATTTCACCTAAAACACCTGTGATAGCCCACAAAGGAATATGCTTCTTTAACAAATAATAGTATAAGCAAAAAGACATGCATAATAATACAAGTGCACCTCCGGTGTTTTCATTAGTACATCCCGCTATTATTCCAAACAGTAACATAAATACCGAAAAAAACTTACCACCAATTTTATCATTAACTATATAAACTCTATACGGAATAAGAATTGCAAGAATAATACAAGTACACCACAAATAACTTGCGGCGCCAGATGCCCATAGTATTGTTTGCCCGAAATTTGGAACAAAAAACCAAATAAATATATATATTAAAACTATTAAACTTTTAGATTTTTTATTCTTATATGTAGAATGAAAGTATACTAACAAGCCTAGAATAATAAAGAATAAAGAATTAACAATCCTAAAGGGAATCGGAGGAAGCATAAGAAGCACCTGTAACAAACCATGTGCAACCACCCTTCCATTCCATATTTTTCTATGGTAACTCATCGAGCTAAATAAATCACTAAGCGTAAATCTGTGAGTATCCGTTTCAGGCCAACCAGTTCTAAAGCTATACAGATACATAACGTCATCAGAAACAAGCTCCGTATGTAAATTTAGATATAATATCCCTACAAACACAACACATAGGATAAGACCAAAAAACAAAAGGCTTATCCATCTTTTTTCTTTCATTGTCTTTTTTACTTTTAAAGTAATTTGATTAAATGTCTTGTGTTTAGAATTATTAAATTGCGTGGATAATAATAACAAAATAGAAAGGAGTGATATAATATCCGCAATTTTCCAAGAGATAAAACCTTTATATCTTACTCTTATATTATTAATTCCTATAGTAGGAATATTGACTTTTAATCTTCCATTTGTCCCTTTTTCAATTCTTAGCTTTCCACCTTCGCTACTATATGCAGAATAACCCGGATAATAATTCAACGGAAGTTCTATATATGCATTTTCATTATTTACATTTAGCTTAATATCATATCTATTATGATTTATCTTCTTGTCTTCGATTGAACATCCCGAAGATAAAAAATCATTATTATGATTATCGTATATACTTACTCCTTGATATAAATACTCTCCTAATTCAGAATCCTCAATTTTAATTGTGCTACCATCATAGCATACAAAAGATTCTCCGGAATAGATATAACTATACATATAATCAAAGCTCTGAATTATGGATATTAATCCTAATCCCATAAAAATGCCATATCTCAATATCTTACTGAAACAATTATTCAAGTTTTCATATGAAAACAAAATCAAAAATGAAAACATTACAAGCGCTATAGACATATATCTAAACGGAATATTTACTTTTAGAATCGAAAACAATATTGGAATATGTTTATTTATTTCAGCATATGGAAAATATATACTAGTTAGTAATAACGCACATATTCCTAACACCGCTGTAATCAAAGAAGCCTTTTTATTTTTTTCTATTTTTTTATTAATTAATAAATAAAAATAAATTATTAGAAAAATCAAAAATCCATTACCAACAGCTAAACCCATTCTATTAGATAAAGATGAATTATTAGCCCAATTATACCCCATTGAAGGAGAAGCTTTTTGAGCAACAATTTCTGCGATAGTCAATCCATACCATTGATAATCATTGGGATGATATGCTTTACTATTAACATTTAAATCCTCACTTAAGAATCTTAGAAATGGAATTAAAAACCACATATTTACAAGAATTACAATCGAGCAAATCTTTAATGCATATTTTATTCTTTTAAAAACAAATAATTCTTTGTAATTAAACAATAGAAAAATAGTTCCAAATACTAATATCATAGCTATTGTTAGAACATGAGTTTGAATAACGCCAGACAAACCAATAACCGGGATTATTATTTGTTTACCATAATCGTCTCCGTTAACATCCTTAGCAAATACATAATAAAAAAACAATACAACTAATGGAAGAAAAATCATACTGATATATTCCCCAAAAGCTCCCCTGACATATATATCACATAATCTATATGGAGAAAGAACATATAATCCACATACCAACATAGATATATATTTATTATTTGTTAATCTTACAAAAGCATAAAATGCAGAAATAGCCGTCAACGTGTTTATAACCACAACAAACACACTATATGATGTAATAAGGGTAAATCCCATCAGTCTCATTACAGCTGGTAATACTAAAGATACATCTCCGTACATTATAGATACTGCAGATCCCCATCCATCAAACCAATTTGTTTGAATTCTACAAGGAATATCCCCCAATAAAAATGCTTCTTTTAACCCTTCTATTCTCATAAGATGAAAATATAAATCATCTCCTGAAATAATATACCTAACCAAGGCTCCCAATGATGCAAAAGTAGCAATACCTAATATTCCAAATATTTCAAATGAATACTTACGAAATAGGTTTCTTTTAACATACACAAATAAAACAAAAATAAGGAATAAAAGAACAAGCGATATTTTTATTATTCTATATAATTTTGAATTCCAACTAGATTTAATCCGAATACTATTTATCTTGATATTATCCGATTCACCATGCAATTTAATTGTCATCTGTTCACAATCATCATTAACCCAAACCGAAAATGTTTTGTGAGCTTTTCCACTACAAAAATATGGAGTATCCGCAAAGATTGTTTTGTGAGATATCTGCTCCGCCGTTACTTCCACATTAAAATCAGTATCACTATCATAATCAATTGAAATATCATAAATACCTTCAGGACATGCCAGATGTTCTGTAAAATAAGTAGAACTCTCTCTTTCAAAAGAAATATCATCAAATAATAATTGTTGATCAATATTATCTTCTAATGCTATTCCAATTACCTTTATTAAAAATAATAGTAAAAAAGCCAAAATAAAGAACAAATATACAATTTTTTTATTCATAATTCGTTTCATAAATACTATTTCCTTACCCCTTGTAAAAGATATAGCTAAAACTATTCTGCGGTTATGACATAATAATCATTGAAATCATCTACTACCCACTCTGAAAAATCATAGTTATTATATGCACTGCTTCTGATAATATATATCACTTTATCATCTAATGCAGGCTTATTTTCTGTAGGATTAGAGTATATATATCTTTCATGATACGGAATACTCTTTCCACCGAATTCATTGGTTTTTCCCTGGAAATACTCAGCATCAATATCCAGTCCGAACATGGTAAGTATCTCACTTACATTTACGCTTCCTTCATACTGTGTATCCGGTGTTATATAACATTTATCATAATCCATATCTTCTATGTAATAGAGAGCATCCATAAAATCAGAATAGAAACACTTCTCTATCTGACCTTCCCAGGTATTAAAATAATTAACGATAAAAAGTACACTTAACACGCCATATGCTACTACAAAAACAGCTGAAGAATATTTCTTCCATGAAACTATATGATATATACTTACTGCCATGAAAATAATATTGGCATAGAAAATGATATTTATTCTGTTAACATTTACTCCGTTAATAAATACACCTACAAGAGCTGCACATACACTGTAAATAACAAGAAGCCTGTAAATTGCTTTTTTATCAGCTTCTTTTTCTTTGATACTCTTATATAAGCATATAACAAATCCCATAAATACCAGTGGAATACTGCAGAGATAAATGGTCCCGAAAGCATCAATGGAGTTCCAGATAAGATCCGGCTTCTGAAGAAACACAAGATTGATCGTGGTCTTTATATTCTGAAACAGCTGTGTTACCGGAGTATCTGAGAAGAACAGCATATCATTTGTTCTTACACTATCCGGGAAAGACTGCATGGTAACAAAAGGTAAGGAAATAGTATCCCAGCCTTTTGCGTTGATAAGCATAGTAATATAAATCGGAAGTGATACTACAAAATATATCACTATAGCTAAGACTACATCTCTTAGTTTAATAAGCTTCATAACCAGTAATACTATAGCAGCCGCCAGCAGGAATAATGGCACCATGTAAAATGCCACTCCATAGGAATACATACACAGAGCAAAAAAGATCATGGATATATATACATATCTTTTTCTGCTTATTCCATATACCAAAAACATAAGTCCGATGATGAACATATGCGGAAACATATTGCAGTCAAGTGCCCAGCGGCTCTGCATAAAATGCCAGGGATTAACAGCTACCAGAAGTGCGGCTATAAGAGCAGCATCCTTGGAAAACAGCTTTTTGAACAGAAAGAAAAATGCAGCTATACCCATTAAGCTTGCTAGGAGAATCGGAAGTCTCATTGTTATTACATTAAGTCCGAAAAGCTTTATAAACGGAACCATACAATAAGACATCAGCGAACTCATCTGACCATAGCCCCAGGCATATAAGTGTGCCGGCAGCTTAGTTCCGAATCTGTCCGTACCATAATCCGCAAGAGCTTTGGCATCCACTGCTGCCATAGCACCGTCCTGATTAACTCCGCCCGGTACTTCCCCGAAGCCATAAATTCTAAGAAAAACAAATACAGCTATTAATGCGATCAAAACATATCCGGCAATCTTGTTAAACTGAGTAAGCTCAACTATTTTACCATCTTCACTATCCTCTTTCTTTACATTATCAACAATAAAGAGGACGATGGCTGCTAATATGATCATTAAAAACAATGCATTAATATATAACATTTCCTATCTCCCAAACCGTAATACTATAAGCCAAATTCAAATAAATAATAATAGTGCAGGAACAGATCCTGTCTGTCATTCTTTAACAGATCTCCTGCATCCAGCATAAAGATCTGTGTCTGATACAGGACTTGGAAAACAAACAGACCTAATAAAGCCAGAATAATTGTTCTGAACAGTAATGCTCTGTTTCCATATATATCGAGGATGCTGTATACCGTATATACTGCGGCAAGCATGAACAGAAGTGAAAAGTCAAAGAAATATCTTCCCACTATTCCCGCATTTTCTATATCAAACACAATAACAACAAGAGCTATTATCATCGAGCTGATTGATAAGAGCCAGAGTGTTTTTTTCTGCTTTAATTGTTTCGAATAAATAAGAGATAAAAAGCCAAGCAATGAAAACGGTGATACCATAAAAAGCCCGCCGTAGGTGTCTTCCTGAATAGTCTGACCCATATAAACAGAACTCAGCTGCAGATTCTTAAAGAACGGATATTCCGGAGATAATTCCAGAGGTCTGAGAAGATATGCCACTATGCCCAGTGGAACTCTGTCCCATACATTTCCTCTGTTTCTCATATCATTGAATGTAAGGTTATAATATGCTCCGAAATCAAAGGGTGAGCCAAATCTCTTGAAATTATAAACCATAAGAGTTGCAGCTACTGCAACCATAGGTATTCCCACTGCCATAATAGTTTTTCTGCCACCGGCTGACAGCAGATATTTTTTTGAAAATGCAAACTTTCTTACGATTAATATGTCCAGTATAAAGAATAGGAAAAGCTGTGGTCTGCAGCCTGCTATTAACGCAGCACATAAAGACCCCAGAGTTATAAGAATGTTATTCAGACTGCCATCCTTCTTTTCACTTCTGAGGAAACAATTCATACTCAGCAATGCGAAATCCAGACCGAAGATAATCGGAACGGCATAAAGATCAGGACGCTTTGCTATATAGATAAGAAAGCTTCCTATTATTGTCAGTTCAAAGGTCAGAAGCCATACTCCTATACCGCATTTCTTATAGTATTTTCTGATTATCACATCAAAAAGCATGAGTATAGCTGCAAGTAATATCAAAATACCTATATAACAAACAGTATGATTATGTATATGCTCTCCGTTAAAAAGATAATAAGGAAGATATATCAGCACAGCCGGAACCACACCGAAATATACGTAATACTTTCCATTAAAATATGCATAGTCAAAATAATAGTTTTCCTCTCCCACGTCAGCAGAACGCTGAGCCATATCATAAGGGTTTTCCATATCAACAAGTTCGGGAGTAGGTTCATCCAGAATAGACAGACTTCCCTGGGTAAAGGCTTCAGCCAGCTTCTGATACTGTTCATGATTGATCTGTGGCTCATACTGATAGAATCCATTCAGTTTTGTTATCCAGAGAAATGCAATCGCATTTATTATAAACACGCCAAAAACAAGGGAAAGAACACGATTTCGATTGAGGGCTGCGTATTCAATTTTGTGCAGCTTTGAAGCCGGTCTCAGTGCATAAAGGAATAGAAGCATGACCATAACAAACAGCCATCTTTCCCAGTAAAAGAAAATTGGGACCTTTACATTTGTCATAATTTTTATTCTGAGTCTCTGACCGGGCTGAACATCAGGCTTTATCTTCAGATTCTTTGCCTTGCCATATAAATGAAATGTCACATAATAGCTTCTTGGTTCTTTATGTGTTATCTTACGAGAATATAAACCATAATATAATGAATGTCCTTCATCCGTTGCTTCAAAACCAACATTAATATACGAAGACTCATCATATTCCTCTTTATCTATATCTACGATCTCTATGAAAGCATTTTTCAAGTATCCGTTTATATCAGTTATCTCCAGATACCTGTCACCATCATCTACTGTATAAACATCATTATCCTTACTTATTCCGTAAAAATGAACCTCGGGATTACTTCCCTTATATCCTATAGTCTGCCAATGCTTATAATTAAACAGAAATAATTCTGATAACAGTGATACCAGAATTATTACAATATAAGGGATAGCAGCTTTTATTATTTTTTGAATTTTGTCATTCATACTTTTATTCCGATTTTGCTTTTTAAGTTATAGTATTACACTGTGTATTATAATAACATGTGAACCGCCATTCAAGCAATTATGATGATTTCTTGTGTATTTTTATGATAGGTGCTATACTTCTACTTGCAATTATATCACTATCGGAGTGTTAATTCTTATGTCGTCAAAGAATAAAAAATCAAAAAGAAAGAATAATACCACCAAAAAGAGCGGTTTTCTAAGTTACTTCTATGCCCTCCCATCCGTCAAACTTCTCACAAAGAAAGACTGGATATGCATGCTTACCCTGACCTTCATTTTTACCTGTCTGGTATTCTATCGTCTGGGTAATACATTTGCGCCAGAGACTTCTTATACTACCACAAGTGATAACAGGGATATTATTCTTGATTTTGGCGATTATATAACTATTGAACAACTGGATATATATCTAGGAAATCTTGAAAACAGACAGGTTTCTCTTTCCACATATAATGAAGTAACAAAAGAATGGGAGACTATCGGTGACAGAACTGTCACTTCTGTTTTCCAATGGAACAGGATTGATGTATATTATACTCTACGTTATCTCGGAATTGTATGTACAGATGAAAAAGGCGGAGTTTTTAATGAAATAGTATGTCTGGGACAAAATGGCGAGATAGTAAATCCTGTAAATGAGGACAGTTATCCGGAACTTTTTGATGAACAGGACAAGTATTATACTACCAAAGAATGTACCTACATGGATGGAACTATGTTTGATGAGATATATCATGGCCGCACCGGTTACGAATTTGTTCACGGTCTTCCAACTTATGAAACTACACATCCTCAGCTTGGAAAATGTTTCATAGCTCTAGGTATAAAAATATTTGGGATGACTCCATTTGGATTCAGATTCTTCGTTGCCATCTTTGGCATACTTTTTGTTCCACTGATGTATTGTTTTGCAAAGGCTATATTTAAAAATACCTATGTTGCTACCTGCACTGCTCTACTTTTTACATTTGACTGCATGCATTTTACTTTATCCAGAATATCCACAATAGATATCTTTGTGGCATTTTTCATCATACAGTCTTATTACTATATGTATCTATATATAACTGAATTTAATTCTGTATATACTAGTAAAGAACAAATGACCGGAAGACTTCTTCCAAGAAGCATCACTGGTCTTCTGGCACTGTCAGGATTTACTATGGGATGTGCTATAGCTACTAAGCTTACCGGAGTGTACGCAGCAGCCGGACTGGCACTTATATTCCTTGTTCATACATTTACCCATTATCCTGTGAAGAAGGTAGGACGACTTGCAGCTTTCTGTGTATTATTCTTTATAGTTATTCCTCTAATTACTTACACCCTTGCATATATTCCTGCAGTTGAAGAATATGCTCAGATGGGATATACCGATAAGACTATTACATGGAATGATGACGGACTATATATAGGCTATGGGTGGACAGGATTACTTGCCAGAACACTTAGAAATACAAACTATATGATAAACTACCACGCTAACCTTGAGGCAACACATCCTTATATGTCGGATTTTTATACCTGGCCTGTAGTTTATAAACCTCTTCTTGCCGCAAATAATCTGGTTGACCAAAGCTTTGATGTAACACTTCGTTCAACTGTAAATTATATAGGAAATGTAGCCGTATGGTGGCCAGCTATCCCATGTGTACTGTTTGTTTTCTACAAGGCTGTATGTGGCTGCATAAAGATAATCAAAGATATAATAAAAATAAAGAAAAATGCTGCAGAAAATACACAAAAGAGCAAGAAATCTAAAAAACAGTCTACTGCTTATAGTATTACAGTAAATGAAAAGACAGCCATTTTCCTGACTGTCTCATATCTTGCTCAATATGTACCTTGGATGGGTGTATCAAGATGTGTCTTCATCTATCACTACTTCCCATCATTTATCTTCTCAGTTTTCATGATAGGATACACCATAAACACACTAATAAACTGGAAACCGGGACTAAAGAAAATCATAAATGTTTATATGGCAGTTGTAATATTTATCTTCTGTCTCTTCTATCCTCTTATATCAGGTGTTCCTTTCTCTTATGAATGGACACATAAATTAAACTGGTTCAAGAGCTGGACACTTATATAAATTACATTTCTTTTATCTCCATATATAGGTCCCTTCCTACTATCGCAATCAGTACTGTCATTACGATAGCAACGGTCTGAAGGCTGAATACATGTACACCTGTCAGATAAGGGATAAATGTGAGTATTGATACAATGAAAAATGCACACATAAGTGGAATTCTCTTTGGTCTGATAACTGCATAAATAATTACCAGTATATCTATCAGATAACCATATCTGTCGTGCATATGTGGGAGTGTATAAACAGTTACTGCAACTGTAAGAAGTGCTAACAGGATAAATATCTCATTTGATATACCACTGGTTTCTCTGGATACATGATTTATTCCGAGCTTCTTATCATGCTCTCCCAACTTCACATATACATAATACGCTATAACTCCCAGAAGCATCAGCGAGAGGAAAAGTCCTGCTCCTGATACCTCATCACTATAATGTCCATTAGGTATTACTTCATCAAGCAGTGCATATACATTTGGATATTCCAGTGTTCCCCAAGGATAATAGCTTCCCTGTTTGAAATAAAACAGCAGAAGATCCTTGAAGCTTCTTCCAAACATCCATGCCGGGAATATACTGATCACATATATAGCAGGAATCCATAGCAGATGAAGCAGCTTTACAGTATATTTTCTAAGCCATAATATAACAATAAATGGAAGAATAAATACTGTCTGCAGCTTGAAACTAAAACTGATTCCAAGCATTATCATAGCAAGCGAACTTTTATCTTTAAGAATAAAATATAAAGCATACAGTATAAAACATGAATATATTACGTCACACTGACACCAGTATGCACTGTCAATAATAGTAGTTGGCGTTAACAGAACAAATGCCATCCCTGCAATAGATTTTCTTGTCTCTTTAGTCATATGATAAACTATAAGAAATACTGCAACTGAAATAGCATAATCAAATATGACGGATATCATCTTAAGTCCTGTCAGCCAGTCATCAGTTATGGACTGAACCAGGCACATAAGATACATATATCCACAGGCATAGTTCGATATCTCTTTACCCATGGAACTAAATCCACCATACTCTTCTATCTTCTGCATCCATTGTTCCAGAAATCCATAATAGTCCGGTGATTCTATAGGAAAAAGCTTATATCTGATGATAAAAGCAAATATCCATAATACAGCCACGAAAAGCAAATCTATCATTTCAAAGGTTACACCTTTGAATGTAAATGATTTCTGCAGAAATGTATCAATCCAGCGTTCTCTGATTACACTTTCTGTTTTTATTTCTGCTGTTTCTACCGTTTCTACTGTTTCTGTTATTTCAGCATCAGAAGCTTTAATATCTGCCAATCTGTTTTTTATAGTCTGATTTTCCTGTTTCATATACCCCTCTTTAATTTCCTTCACCACCATTACTTTGAAGAACCCTTTCTATCTTCATCAGGTTCTTCCCATGTTCTGTCACTTATTATATATCTCGGTCTGTGTTTGGTCTCCATATATGTTTTTCCAACATATTCACCTATAACCCCCAGACTTAGAAGCTGTAAGCCTCCCAGAAAAGCAACTATACACATAGTCGATGCCCATCCATCAACACTGTATCCAATAAGCTTGATTACGATAGCCCATATTACTCCGATAAATCCTACAATACTAAAGAATATTCCAAGGCCCGATATTAACCTTATAGGCTGTATAGACAGACTGGTAATTCCATCAAATGCAAGTCCCAGCATCTTTCTAAGTGGATAATGGCTCTTACCTGCCAGCCTCTCTTCTCTGTCGTAATATACACTTGTGCTCTTAAAGCCTACAAGTGGAAACATTCCTCTTAAGAATATATTTACCTCTTGAAAGTCTGCAAAATGTTCCAATACCTTTGAACTTACAAGTCTGTAGTCTGCATGATTATAGACTACCTCAGCTCCCATAGAATTCATAAGCTTATAAAAGCCTTGAGCAGTGCTGCGTTTAAACCATGTATCCTTATCACGACTCTTTCTGACTCCATAAACCACTTCACAGCCATCCAGATAAGCATCCACCATTTCATCCATGGCATTTATATCATCCTGCCCATCACAGTCTATAGATATGGTTATATCGCAGTTATCCTTTGCTTCCATAAGTCCGGCAAGTACGGCATTCTGATGTCCACGGTTTCTGCTCTGGCAGATTCCTATAAAATGTTCATCCTCATCAGAAAGCTTCTTTATTATATTCCAGGTTTCATCCTTTGAGCCGTCATTTACAAAAAGGATACGGCTGCTTTCAGCTATCTTTTCAGCTGCAATCAGATGATTAATCTTATCAAGAAACATAGGTGCAGTAATTGGAAGCACCTCCTGCTCATTGTAGCATGGAATAACTATCCATAGTATTGGCTTGCTCATATTAGTATCCTTCGCCCTTTATTTTATTCTTAATGCATAAGCATAAACTACCCTGTCTTACACCAATAAAAGCTTTTCCACATATAGAAAAGCTTTTATTGATAATATGTATTCTATTATAACACTTAATCATAAGTATTTGAAGTATCTGTTCAGCTATTACAAGCCTATTAAATCATTGATTTTCTTCAGGTGGAGCAACAACCTCCATAGATGCATTACTAAGCCTGCAGTACTCAAACTGATCATCCGGATTATCCTTATAGGTTTCAAATGTACCGATTACAACTACTTCAGAATAATTCTCAGGATATTCATCCGGATAAGCATGACTTCCATCATCCCATACGAATTCCATTCCCTGCTGACAGCAGGCGAGAGCATCCTTTATAAGAACAAAATGATAGTATTGCTGTGTATCTTCAAACCATGTGCTATAGTAGCTTCCACTCATTTTTATCGTCTTACCAACATAGCTCGGGGCATCTGCCAGCAACTGATATACGGTTGCATAAATCATATCACTGCTCATGCTTGTAAGATCTATATCTACACCTTCTGACGAAGACTCCGACATCATCTTATCAACTTCATCACTATAAGATGACCAGTTTTCTGTTGTAGCTTCCTGACCACCCTGATCTGTACTTGTATTTTCTTGTGCTATCTCATTTGTCTTATCTTCTGCTGCCTCATTTGTCTTATCTTTCGCTGCCTCATTTGTCTTCTTTGCATCAGTCGAAATTGCCTCATTTTCCACTTTCGCAGCCGGTGCCTGCTCTATATCGCCACCAGCCGCTTCCTTGGCTATCTGCTCGTCTATGGCATTTTGCACGGTATTTTGAGATTCCATTTTTGTACTGTCTGAGTTCTTACCACATCCCATCAGACTGATGATCATAAAAACAGACACGATAACTGAAAGTATTTTTTTGTTCACCATATATTACCTCCTAAATGTCATTCTGAGGGCTTTAGCCCGAAGAATCTTTTTCTTTATATTATAGAAAGATTCCTCGACTTCGCTCGGAATGACATGTTGGTAGTTGTTGTAGCTTATTACAGAATCTATATATCTTATTCTAAAATCTGTGTAGTTTACCAATTATTACAGATATTATAAAGCACAAAAGATCCATTCCTACTATAGTAGCACCTACAGGAGTAGAATAAAGGATAGACACAAGCATTCCCAGGAGTGCGCACACTATTGAAAAAATAACTGACAGGATAACCACACCTTTAAATGTACCACTGAGTCTCATAGCAGCAAGTGCCGGAAATACTATAAGTGCAGATATCAGAAGGCTTCCCACGAGATTCATTCCAAGTACTATTATCACTGCTATTATTACTGCTATCAGAAGATTATATCTCTTCGATGACACTCCGGTTGCATCTGCAAATGTTTCATCAAATGTTACTGCAAATATCTTATTGTAAAAAAGTATATAAGCAGCAATAACAAGTATGGATAACACTATACATATGATAACCTCTGCACCATCCAGGGTCAGTATCGAGGTTGAACCAAAAAGGGTACTGCATACATCTCCCGATACATTTGATGATGCAGAAAATACATTCATTATCAAATAGCCGAATGCCAATGATGTAACTGAAAGCATGGCAATGGCCGCATCACCCTTCAGCATGGATTTGCTTCCGGTTCTCAGCAGTATAACTGCCACAATGATCGTTACCGGCATTACGATAATATTTATATTTACGAGCTTCAAAACCGTAGCAATGGCCATTGCGCCAAATGCAACGTGAGACAGTCCATCTCCTATAAAGGAATATCTCTTAAGCACAAGTGTTACTCCAAGAAGGGAAGCACACAGCGCGATAAGAACACCTACGATAAGTGCATAGATGACAAAATTGAATTGAAGATAATACATGAGCTCACTCATCATCGTCACCTCCTACGCTGGTCCAGTATTTATATGCTTCACTCTTCAGATAATCCTCAGTCTTACCGAAGAACAGCTGTTTATGTCCCAGATGAAGTATATGACTGGCATATCTTACAGCAGTCTTAATATCATGAGAAATCATTATGATGGTTATGCCATCCTTATTAAGTTTCTCAACAAGTGAATACATTTCCTCTGTTACCTTAGCATCCAGACCGCTGACAGGTTCGTCCAGAAGTATGATTTTGCTGGTGGCAACAAGTGCTCTTGCAAGAAGTACTCTCTGCTGCTGTCCGCCTGAAAGATTGCGAAATGTCTGCTTTCTGAGATCCCATGCATCCAGCTTCTTAAGACAGTCCTTCGCTCTTTTCTTTTCTTCAGAGTTATAGAACGGTCTGAGTCCTGTCTTTGCAAGATTACCCGAAAGAACTATTTCCCATACGCTTGCAGGAAAATCTCTTTGAATAAGAGTCTGCTGCGGCA
>OCTX011968127.1_pt1 | contig 23611 bp, 15 predicted proteins | sample 1539691 | NCBI WGS metagenome assembly OCTX01 (sample SAMN02144231, study PRJEB22623) | gut metagenome | biome: sheep rumen | host: Ovis aries | place: New Zealand
CAATCAGCCTCAAATTTTCGACATTTTGAGACGTCGTTTTGTCGCACTTACGCCAGAGGAATGGGTGCGCCAGCATTTCATTCATTTTCTTATTAACCACAAAGGCTATCCGTCCTCTCTGATGGCCAACGAGATTAGCATCCAGCTCAACGGCATGACAAGGCGATGTGACAGTGTCCTTTACGCTTCCGATGGCACTCCGAGAATGATTATAGAATACAAATCGCCCAATATCAAAATCAACCAAAAGGTTTTCTCTCAAATAATGTCATACAATCATGTCCTCAGAGTCCCCTACCTCATTCTTAGCAACGGAATAGAACATTTCTGCTGCCACATTGACTATACCACGCAAAAAATTGTATTCCTGAAAGAAATACCGGATTACAGCACGCTGTAAACAGGCCGTGGGCATTTCCCCCTACACTGACGGCACAACGTCAAAACTTCATCATTAAGAATTCCATCTAAGAGAAGACAACGCCTCATACATTGCTCCCACATTTGCTTGGCTGACTTCGCTCTTCTGCAAATGAAAGATGCGGTATGTCTTATCCGGCATTAGTTTTAGTTGGAAACGCAAAAGCAGTAAGCCGCTGCGATATATATAGAACCAGCCGTTTTCCCAATAGAACCCATACCGATTATCCCAATCCGGCTCAAAAGCATAAAGCAGAATCCTTTTCTTTTTCTCGTCAATCACTTCCTCTACAAACGGATTCTCAACATCCTGCCATGAATGAAGTTCCACATCAGTCATAGCATTGTTTTTAGGAAAGAACTCTCGTTCTTTAACTGCTTTATTCTCAATAAAACGCATTGCTTCATGATAATCCCGCATCAATGCTTTAGGCCATGTCATATACACATAGGGACTATCCGATTCCTTCTTTTGATATTTTTTCTTCACGAGGTTATACCGACATCCATACATGGCACCTGCTATAGCACCAGTAAAAGCCCCATCAGATGCCGGTCACCATTCATCTTCATCGCATTATGAATGGCACTGGTGAAGTCAAATGCGCGATAGAAAGCATCCCACGCGCGAAGCAAGTAAGACAATATCCCATTTTCCTCCTGCCAATTCCATTCTTTTCGGCAACCATTGAACACGAGGCCAAGTTCTTTGTACATTTCATCCTTCGTCTCACCCTGGCGCAACAAAGTAACTATTTGGGAAAGAAACATCCTCGTATATCCCTCCTCTTTATCCCAAGCGGGTCCAAAATACATCTCATTTTGGGGCACATTGAAGAAAGAACAAGTTGCCATACGCAAGATTTCTATACCAAACATCATTGATTGATAGTTACATTCCTGGAGTGTCGTCCAACCAAAAGCCTGAGAGGAAAGGTCAACAGCATCCTTATTGATATTTTGGAATGAACGCCTTGTAAAATCTGCCACTTTATCTCTCGACATGTTTGGGTCAGTTGCAATAAGGGCAGCCGTTGTCAGCACAGACAGGCCAAATTCAGACACCTTTGCTCCTTCCGAGACAAGATGACTCCAAAACCTTATTCTGTCGTGTTCATACGTCCAGGCGGCAAGGTCACCGATAACAGCACCAAGCATAATGTATCAGATTAATTTGAACATTAAGTAATTTCTAATCCTCCAATCTTGCGACATCATTTTCCAACAGAGCATATTCAAATAAAGGGTATCCCTTATTACGGAATACCCTTTATTCGGTCTTATCATAACATTATTCCGCTTTCTTAGTACGGCGGCGTGTCTTTTTCTCCTCAACAGGTTTCTCAACCTTGATTCCTGCCAGCTCGGGATCCACCAAAATACGCCCGCAATATTCACATACAATAATTTTCTTATGGAACATCACGTCAAGCTGACGCTGTGGTGCGATTTTAGCGAAACATCCACCACAGGAGTCGCGCTCTACGACTACGACACCCAGTCCATTGTGAGAACCTTTGCGTATGCGCTTGAAAGCTGTCAGCAGACGTGGCTCAATTTTTTCTTCGAGAGTCTTAGACTCTTCGCGCAGTCTGTCTTCCTCTGCCTTGTTCTCACTGATTATCTCATCCAGTTCGGTGCGTTTCACTTCAAGTTCTTGAATACGGGCAGCCTTTTCAGCCTCATATGCCACTATGGCCTCATTCATTTCCGTTTCTTTGACACTGTTTTCACGAATGCGTTTATCACGCAGTTCAATCTCCAGCCCTTGGTACTCTATCTCCTTTGAAAGGTTGTCATACTCACGGCTATTGCTGACTGAGTTCAGTTGCTCGTTGCAACGCTCTATTGCCACCTGTGCCTGCTTCTTCTCCTCACTCCATTTATTCAGTGCCAGATGTACGGCAGCAACTTCCTCTTTCTTATTGGCGATACGTGTTGTCAATCCTTCGATTTCATCTTCAAGGTCTTGTACCTCCAGCGGTAATTCACCACGGATAATACGAATTTCGTCAATTCTACTCAGCACTTTCTGAAGTGCATACAGATTTTTCAGTTTCTCTTCTACAGTCATCTCTGTAGATGTTTTCTTTTCTGCCATAATAGTTTTATTTAATTTTAATTTCTTATTCACACATATAACAAATAGGATTCGTGTTTTCTTGTGATATCACGATGTGCAATCCCTCACATTGTTCTCTCAGTGTTTTCGCTATCAAATCTTTTGTATATTGTTCTGTCTGGTAATGTCCTGCGACAGCTATCTGTATTGTCTGTTCCATTCCCATGTAGGTATGATAGTGCATTTCTCCCGTAAGGAACGCATCTGCCTGTTGGTTTACTGCCTCCTGCAGCAGGAAGTCACCGGCACCGCCACACAGCGCTACTGTCCTTATAGGACGCCTCAACAGTTCATTGTGCATCAGGCACTCCACGCCAAATTCTTTTTTTACAGATTGCAGGAAAGTCCTTGCATTCATTTCCACCGGCAGGGCACCTATCACGCCACTACCGCCACCTTGTGCATTTGGCAGGAGAAATCTTACATCTTCCATGCCCAGCCTGTATGCGATCTCATAGTTGACACCACCCTCCGCATTGTCCAAATTGGTATGCATGGCATATATGGCAATATCTTTTTTCAGAGCCTTTGTCACACAACGCTCTGGCTGTGTCGCATCACCTATCTGTTTCAAGCCTCTAAACAGCAACGGATGATGCGCCACAATCAGGTTGCACCCCTTTGCCACAGCTTCGTCTATGACTTTCTCCGTGACATCTAAACACAACAAGACCCCTGAGACCTCCGTGGCTGTTAATCCTACTTGCAAGCCAGCGTTATCGTAACTTTCTTGCAGAGGCAGCGGCGCGAAACTTTCAAGGGTCGTAACGACTTCCTTTATGTTCACTTAACCTAATAATATGTAATTTACATGCAAAGTTAATAATAAATCAAGAATTCTGTGCATTTTCCCAATAATATTATTGAAGCTTAAAACATCTGAGCACTCTTCTATTCATGCGCTTTGCCGTCAAATGATTCTTTGTACGTTCTATGCTATGCTTTTTATTTCACCAGCACTTTTTTGCCCTTGCGGATGTATATCCTGCCTTTCTCGGGCCGCAGGACCTCCCTGCCCTCAAGGTCAAACCACGCACCTTTGCCGTCAGCCGTCACCCTGACCGGATGTATGCCTTCGGGCGCGGGCAGTTCCACGATGCCGCCTTTGAAGATGCTTTCCGTCCAGCCTTTAGCCAGATATGCCGCTTTCTTGCCGTAAGGCACCCTCAGCACGCACTTGTCGGAGATGTTCGTGAAAGCGTTCTTGCCAAATTTATGGGGAGCTTCCATGAGACTGGTCACTGAGTCCAGCGCCGTACAACCGTAGAAGGCACTGTCGCCTATCTTTGCCGTCACGCTCACGGGGATGGTGATGCTTCTCAGGCTCTTGCAGTCCCTGAAGGTGCAAGGCTGTATGGCTGGTATGTTTCTGGGCAGCGTCGCCGACTCAAGGCTTGCGCAGCCGTCAAAGGCATTGGTGCCGACAAGAATCTCGGCTTCCTTGTCGGGAAATGCTATCTCCTTCAGGCTGGCACACCCCATGAAGGCACTGTCGCCTACGGATATGAGTTTCTTTGACAGGCTGAAGGACTCCAGTTTCGCACAGCCCCTGAAGGCGCCTTCCTCTATTGTCTTCAGCGAGTCAAGCCTGTCGATGGTGGTCAGCTCGGCGCAGCCCTGCAGCGCCCGCTTGGCCACAACAAGCACATATGGGATGTTGGTGACCGACCGCAGCTTCGCGCAATCGGCAAACACACCCTCGGGCAGCCTGCCGATGACAGGAGAGCCGGGACCTTTGAACGAGGTCATTTCCGAACAACCCATGAAAGCGTATTTCCCGATGGTCGTCACGGTGTACGGGAGAGCTATCTCTGTCAGTTTGGAGCAGTTCAAGAAGGCGAAGTTGCCCACGGTCTTCAAACCGCCGTAAGAGAACGTCACGGTCGTCAGGCTGCTGCAATCTTGGAAAGCATAATCTTCAATAGTCTGCAACTTGGTGCCCGTAAAGATTGCCGACGGCAGACTGCTGCAGTTGCGGAACGCCCCCAAGCCAATGGTAGCTATCTCCTCAGGCATTCGGAAAACACTCAATTGGGTACAACCGGAAAAAGCAATATGTTTAATAACGGATACAGTATTGGGAAGGACAATTGTCGTCAGACGGGTGCAGTTGGCAAACGCGCGAGTCCCTAATTCCTTCAAACAACTCGTGCTGTCAAAAGTCACTGCTAAAAAATATCTATTGTTATAAAACGCATTTGCGCTTATTGCTACTACCGGATACCTGTCACCAGAAATGGCGATATAAATGGCAGGTATGTGTACATATTTTGCTGTGCTGTTTTCTCCTCCCCATACACTGTATCCTCCTGCCGTTGAGCTATACCCTAAACCCCTCACAGGAGTAACAAGCGCAACGGAAAAAAAAGAAAAGCAACAGGGCGACCTTAAAACACCTATTCATTAATTTTATGGAATTATGGAAGAAACTATGTGTTATTAAAAGGGAACAGGAGAATCCGGTTCCCCCAATCTGTAGATTTCTATCGTAATGGGCCTTGTGTCAACAACATCGTTGGAGATGAAATGCAGACCATATTGATATATCATGGCCGCATACTCATTTATCCTGTAGGTCTCACCCTCAATTAAATAGTCGGATAAATTAATAGGGCTAATAATGATACTATCACATATAGTATCATTTTCCACGAAATTGTCAGCTGGAACGACAAGCTGGTCGCAATATATTACAGAGTTTGCCGTATGATAGTAGGCAATACGCGCGTTTCCTTTAACCACACATGTGCAGAATACAATGGCGCATGCTAAAAATCTTAAATGTTTCATGATTGTTTGTGATTTAAAATGATTGCGTTTTTTGTTATATTGATAAGTTTTATTGTTTTGCGCAAAGTTATGAAAAAAATATACACACACAAATTTTACCACACTTTTTTCACATAACCATCATGTTACTACACTTTTGCGTATGTAGTGACAAATGTTATTTCACCAGCACTTTTGGGACTATGCCGTCTTTATCGTGGACGATGTTCATATCTTTCTGCCTGAAGTCAATCTGTCTGTCGTCAAGTTACATGATGAAGCCATGGCGGTATGTGATGCGGATTCCGCGAGAACAAACTGCCTTTTCATCGCGATAGGTTTTCTTTTCTTTGGAATGTAAGTTCCGCCCAACGGAATGTAAGTTCCATCAAACGGAACTTACATTCCACACCATAGAACGGAACATATATCGCGGCAGACGGCAACAGGCATATCTGCATCCGTCTATCCATATTGCCGAAAACTTATATGGTACTGCTCTGTACCATGTCAGGATGGCAATTTAACACATTCATTCCCCACTCGCAGCCCAGAGGGGAGCTCCCGGCATAGATGGAGACACATGTGGAATCAGATAAAAAAGGCATCAATAAATACAGCTCCTTCATAGCGCATATTCATCATTAGTCTTATGCTAATGAAGGAGATGTATTTAATTTGCAGACAAGTCCTGTAATTATTTTGAAAAAAGGTGCTTTTTCACAGCCCCCCTATCGGGGGCGCCCGCTATGTCATCCGGTGTCACTCAGCCTTAAAATCAGGGTGGAGGTGTTCGAGTAGCTTGCCGATGCGCAACATCTCGTAGTCATAGACAGGTGACTGGCGGTTCAGGCCTGAGCCTTTGGGCTGACGGGCCTTAAGGTTTTGCCACACGCTGCTGTAGCCCTTGGACAAATCGTAGCCTCCCATCGTTCCGACCCAGAGTTGCTTGACTTCAGGCAAATAATGGCGTACATAGACAAGCGGATTCTGCTTGCTGCGCAACTTCACCGTTACAGCCACCATCACCTCAAGAGCGGGGATGCGCAGTATATTATCCTCAGTGTTGCGCATGCCATCTATGAGCACCATAGGCTCAAAAGCCATGGCAGAGGTTTTCCCACTGCCCACAACAGCGTCATAGTAGCCATTTTTATAATATCCGCCCTCATACTTCGGTCTACTGACAATCGCAGGATAGCTATAGTACTCAGGCTTCTCATCCATATAGTAGAAGAAGTCGTAGGCGTGGGCGCCTCTGTCAAAATCCAACTGCCATGACAAGCGGTTTTCGGAAAGAACTTCCTTGTTAATACCAAATGTATATTGAGTATAACCTGTGGCATCAGAGAGTCCACCCTGGCAACGCGGCTGCAGTCCGAAGGCCTTGCGATAGTTGTCCGTGCCTCGCACACCGTTGTCGGCTCTACTGACACAGTAGGCATCTACCTGCGTATATTCTATGTCGGCTGCGGGAAAGAGGTCGGGGTTCAGCTCCACCTCCACACTGCTCGGATCAAAGAAATAGAGCGACGCTCTGTTGGGACTGCAGAATCTCCAGCCACCGTCATTTATTTCATAGTACATATCAGGATACTTGTCACGCCAATAGCTGCCTAAGATATCAAAGTTGGCACTGGCACTGGTAAGCCACACCACGGGCGAGGTCTTGAGATTCCAAACGCCCTTGCCGAGCAGTGTATTTTTGGTGTCAAACTTGCTGACAGGAAGAGTCGGGGACGAAACGCCCACAACAGGCGACGAACCGCTGATAAGACCATGAGTGTCAATATTACCGTTCATCGTAAGATTGATGGTACCGCTGACAGATGTCTGCTTGTCGTTGATGCCGCCGGCCTCCATGCCACAGTTGAATGCATGGTCAATAAAACTGCTCATGCTTGTGGCAGCGAGTCCGAATTGTCCAGATGCAATATTAAGGAACACTCCCGCTGCTGAAAAAGCAGCCTGAAGACCTTGACTCGTGGCCCGCATGGTGGAGGCCTTAGGGTTCTCGGTTACCTTATAGTCACCCTTGAACGAACCGTCGAGGCTGGCAGTAAGAGTACTGATGAATGAAGCCTGCTGCTTATTCCACGAACACATCTGCAGGCGTATATGGTCGTTGCTGATGTCAAGATTCGGGCGATACTGTGACATATCCATGTCAAAGGCCCACCAACCGGCATTGGGGGTAAGGAGGCCGTCAGAGGCACGATTCTCCGCCCAAGGTGACACATACTGTGTAGCTCCGTTTATGTCAAGGTTGATTGCTGAAGGAGCGGGAGGCGTCATGTCAATGGGCATACCATAGGGCAACCCCTGATAGAGAGCCGTCTGCCCGCTGGTGGTGATGCGCCACATGTGGTCATTACCGGCCTGAAAACCCTGAGGAACATAGGTAAAGATACGGAGTATACCCGTCCACTTGTTGTAGAGAGCGAAAAAGTTGGCGTTGCGCGTCGAATTGTCACCGCAGAAGTTCATCACCAGGTCCCAACCGTTCTCCGGAGTAATATTATCACAGAAATTCATGGGTAGATTTGACTCGACCACACCACCCTTATACCAGGGCAGGTTCACCAGCGTGTAGCCCTTCTTGCCACGGTCATCGGTTTCAGGACCGATGCCGTCGTAGAGATAGATGGCCTCCTGCTCGCGCCATGTGTCATGGTTAAAATCAACGTCATTGGGGTTATAGCTCTTGGCAGAAGCACCTCCGTTAGCCGAGTAGTCCCACTCTTGAATCTTGGCAGCCATGGCGCTGCCAGCATTTTCAAGAATGAAATTCAAGCCCTTGGTGCTGGCTGTGACAGCGCCGTCTGTGTACGTCAACGTCATGTCATTATAATAATCAGGGTCTAAAAAATACCCGTTATCAAGATGCAGACGTATCGAGCCATCGGCCGTACTGGTGTAAGTAAAAGGAGAAATCATCTCGCCACCTATGATCTTAATAGGGTCACTCTCTTCATCATTGAAGTAGAAAGTTATGCCGTAGCCCGTGCCGTCTTCTTTGAAACATAAGACTTGCCCTATGCGGGTATAGGCAATCTGGCCGTCCTGAATGGTGCCATCCTGGTCAATAAGCGACCACCACAGGCCGCTTACCTGTGTGACCAACGGGTTGGAGTCTGCATGGTCATCACTACACGATGCCAAGCCAAAAAGCAACGGCAGAGCGAGCATCCAAAGTTTGAAAAGATTCTTTTTCATTGTCGTTATATTTTTTATTCAATCACTATGGTACGGAGGACATCATTGTTGCCCGTGTATGTCGCGGAGATTATCCACAGCACATTTAACTGTACAAAGTTACGACTTTTATACGATAAACTAAGGAGTGGAACTCCCGCCAGCATAAAATTTTTCCAGTTATTTATCAGCGCTTTCCAAAAAAGAAGGCAACAGCCACATTTTCAAAGCACGTCAATCGTTTTTTTGATCCAAAATGTTTGTACCACTCTTCGGGTTAATGTATCTTTGCACTTGGAATCACAAAGCGTTTTCATATGGGAATATTTTCAAAGATACCAGCTACAAGCATCAACGACTTGACCCTGCAACTCAAAATTAAAGAACGTCTCGTGGACAGGATTGAGCGCAGGCGCTCCTTCTTTCCGTCCGAATGGTTCCCGCAAAGCGGGGTGCAGCTCACATGGCCGCATACGGATACCGACTGGAGAGATATGCTTGAAGAAGTCACGGCATGCTATATACAAATAGCATATGAAATCAGTACGGACGAGAAACTGCTTATCGTATGTCCCGACACAGCACCGGTTGAAGAGTTGCTGACTCAAAAATTGCCGCAGAAGGCTCTGGCGAACATTACCTTCTTCCCATGTCCCACCAACGACACATGGGCACGCGACCATGCCTTTGTCACTGTCATCAACGAGAGTTCACCGGAACTGCTGGACTTCGGTTTCAACGGTTGGGGAAATAAATTTGAGGCCCGTCTGGACAATGCTATCAACAAGCACCTCTACAGTAGCGGGCTGCTCAACGGCAATTACAATGACTGTCTGGATTTCATACTTGAAGGCGGTTCGATTGAGAGCGACGGAGAAGGCACTGTCCTGACGACATCACACTGCCTGCTCAACAAAGAGAGAAATCCCCGTATGAGCCGTGCAGACATCGAAGAAAAACTGAAAGACCTGCTGCATATACAGCGCATCCTGTGGCTTGAGCACGGCCATCTCAGCGGTGACGACACCGATGGGCATATCGACACCCTTGCCCGTTTCTGTCCCAACAACACCATAGCGTACACCCAATGTACAGACCAAGACGACGAGCATTACACGGACTTACACCTCATGGAAGAGGAACTCAGGCAGATGAGAACCCTTCAGGACACACCTTACGACCTCGTCCCCCTGCCGCTACCTGAACCAATCATCGCCGACGGAGAGCGTCTGCCTGCCACCTACGCCAATTTCCTTATAACCAACCATAAAATTCTTGTGCCGACTTACAGACAATCGGACAATGACGAGACAGCGCTGAAGGCACTGCAAGACATTTTCCCCAAATATGAGGTCAAGGGCATTGACTGCTGCGCCCTCATCAGGCAACATGGCAGTTTGCACTGCTCAACAATGCAGTATCCGGTGAGCGTCATTAAATAAATATTTCTTACTTTTGCATCATAAACAAGTAACTATGCACGCCAGAATCATCAAAGTCGGTATCATACAACAGCACAACACGGCAGACATCAGCGACAACCGCCACAGACTGTCCGGGAAAATCAGCCAACTCGCACGACAAGGCGCCCAACTCATCGTCTTGCAAGAATTGCACGACAGTCTGTATTTCTGCCAGACCGAGAATGTCAACACATTCGACATAGCCGCACCGATACCTGGAGAGGCCACGGACTACTACGCACAACTCGCACGCGAAAATGGCGTGGTGCTGGTCACATCACTCTTTGAATGTCGCCAACCCGGACTGTACCACAACACCGCTGTAGTCTTTGAGAGCAACGGAAACATAGCTGGCAAATACCGTAAAATGCATATTCCCGATGACCCGGGTTACTATGAGAAATTCTATTTCGCCCCCGGTGACATCGGATTTGAGCCGATACAGACCTCTCTCGGTAGACTTGGTGTAATGGTATGCTGGGACCAATGGTATCCCGAAGGTGCGCGCATCATGGCGCTCAAAGGTGCCGACCTGCTGATTTATCCCACAGCCATAGGCTACGACGCCCTTGACGACGCGGAAGAACAGCAACGTCAGCGCAACGCATGGATAACCATACAGCGCAGTCACGCCATAGCCAACGGCATACCCGTAGTCAGTGTCAACCGTGTGGGCTTTGAACCTCACCCAGAACATGCGTCACAAGGCATCGAATTCTGGGGCAACAGTTTTGTGGCCGGCCCGCAAGGAGAATTGCTCTATGAAGCAAGCACATATGAAGAGGAGACGGCCGTTACAGAAATAAACCTAAGACGCACTGAGACCGTAAGACGCTGGTGGCCCTACCTGCGCGACCGTCGCATTGACGCCTACTCCGACATCCTCAAGCGTTGCGCCGATAACCGGTAAGCACTATCCCCTCAAAAAACTTCATCCGGCTTCCTATCGTCAATAAGCCTGTTCGTGGATGCCCGCCACGGCACGCCCGCTGGGATCATTAAGTCGCTTGAAAGCCTCATCCCACTCTCTGGCTATGGCCGTAGAACAGGCTACGCTCGCCTCCTGTGGCACACTGAGAGCAGCAGAATCGCTGGGGAAATGCTCGGAAAAAATAGAACGGTAATAATATTCCTCTTTATTAAGCGGAGGATTTATCGGGAAACGCTCCGCTGCATGAGTCATCTGCTCATCTGTGACCAACTCAGCCGTAATGTTTTTCAATGTGTCAATCCACGAATAGCCTACACCATCGCTAAACTGTTCCTTCTGACGCCATGCCACCTCATCGGGAAGCATGTCGCTGAATGCCTCACGCAGGATCTTCTTCTCAATCGTTGATCCGGGACACATCTTCGCTGACGGGTTGACGCGCATAGCAACATCCAGAAAATCCTTATCGAGAAACGGCACACGGCCCTCAACGCCCCATGCAGCCAGACTCTTATTAGCGCGGAGGCAGTCATACATATACAATTTAGACAACTTACGCACCGTCTCATCATGGAAATCACGTGCTGACGGTGCTTTGTGGAAATAGAGGTAACCGCCAAACACTTCGTCGGCGCCCTCACCAGAGAGCACCATCTTGATGCCCATAGACTTGATAATACGCGCCAGCAGATACATCGGCGTAGATGCCCTCACCGTTGTCACATCGTATGTCTCAATATAATAGATAACGTCGCGAATAGCATCCAGCCCCTCTTGGACTGTGTAATTTATCTCATGATGAACGGTACCTATGTGCTCAGCCACAAGGCGCGCCTTAGCCAAATCCGGCGCACCTTTCAGTCCTACGGCAAAAGAGTGCAGGCGCGGCCAGTACGCTCGCGACTGCCCGCCGTCCTCGATGCGTTTTTCCGAAAACCGCTCCGCCACGGCCGAAATGACACTTGAATCCAGTCCGCCCGAGAGCAGCACACCATAAGGTACATCGCTCATAAGTTGGCGCTTCACCGCAGATCGCAAGGCCTGACGGACATCCTCACTGTTAGCTGCATTGTCTTTCACATTATCATAATCCATCCAGTCACGTTTATAATACTTCCTCATCCCCGGCTCACCGCTCCAGTAATAATGACCTGGCAAAAATGGTTCATAGCACTCACACTGCCCTTCAAGTGCCTTCAGTTCTGAAGCCACATATATGGTTCCGTCACTGTCATGACCAATATACAGCGGAATGACGCCTATCGGATCGCGTGCTATCAGGAAAGCATCCTTCTCTTCGTCATACAGAGCAAAAGCAAAGATGCCACTGAGTTCCTCCAGAAAGCCTATACCTTTTTCCCGATAGAGCGCGAGAATAACCTCACAGTCACTACCTGTGCTGAAGGCGTACTTGCCTGCAAAGCGGCGGCGTATTTCCTGATGATTGTAAATCTCACCATTAACGGCAAGCACCTGTTTACCATTGGGAGAAAATAGCGGTTGCCTGCCGCTCTCCGGGTCAACAATGCTCAGGCGCTCATGAGCTAATACAGCTGATTTTCCGCACCATATACCACTCCAATCAGGTCCGCGGTGCCTTATCTTGCGACTCATCGCCAAGGCCTTTTCCCGCATCTGCAACACAGAACCATCCACATTAAAAATTCCTACAATCCCACACATAGTCTTATTGTTCTTTATGTTTATTTCTTATATGTACCTCATATTCTTCAATCTCTCTTTCACCAATATGCGCCAGTCCATAATGCTCATCGTGCTGAGAGAAATCCAGTCCTACCCTTTCACTCTCCATGGAGACACGCATAGGGACAAACCTGTCAACCAGCCAATAGCCCAGATAACTCATACCGAACGTATAAACGAAAACTATCACAATCGCCAAGAGATGAAAGAGAAAGACATAAAACCCTTGCCATGTTCCTGCCAACAAGCCTTCTTTGATAAAAATACCCGTAAGCACTGTTCCGAAAATACCGCCAACGCCATGAGTAGGAAATACATCCAACGCATCATCTATACTGGAATGACTGCGCCAATACACTGCCGTGTTGCATATTAAGGTTATGGCAAACGATATACATATACTCTGGCCCACCGTAACAAAACCCGCTGAAGGCGTTATCGCTACCAACCCCACGACACATCCGACTGCAGCCCCCATGGCTGAAGGCTTACGTCCGCGCAGACAATCAAAGAAAATCCAAGTCATCATCGCTGTAGCCGAAGCCGTATTTGTGTTCAGAAAAGCTTTTACAGCCTGACCGTCTGCATGAAGTGAACTGCCGGCATTAAAGCCAAACCAACCCAGCCATAACATAGCGGCTCCAAGCAGGACAAAAGGAATATTAGCCGGCTCACGCTGGCGCGTGCTATGCTGCCGCCTTCCCAAGAAAATAGCACCTGCCAAAGCCGCCACACCACTTGAAGCATGAACGACGATACCGCCAGCAAAGTCAACGACACCCCATTTAAGGAATAAGCCGTCAGGGTGCCACGTCATATGAGCTAACGGACAATATATGGCAAAGAAAAAGAAAATCATAAACCACATATAGCCAGAAAACCGGACACGCTCGGCAAATGACCCCGTAATCAGCGATGGCGTAATAATGGCAAATTTCATTTGAAAGAGCGCATACAAGGCTAGCGGTATCGTTGCACCTCCGAGTACTTTTCCTGTCGGCGTAGTGTATATGCCTGCACCGACATTTTCAAACATTATAAATGACAACGGATTACCTATGACTCCTCCTATATCATCACCAAAGCACAGACTGAACCCAACAGTGATCCACAACACAGAAATAAGTCCCATGGCTATGAAACTTTGCAGCATTGTAGAGATGACATTTTTTGCACCGACCATGCCGCCATAAAAGAAAGAAAGGCCCGGCGTCATCATTAAGACAAATATGGTGGCAGTTATCAGCCATGCCACATCTGCGCCGTTGACAATGCTAAAGTCACATTCAAAAGTTGGCTCATCGGCAAATAATCCCATAATAGCTATTAAAGTCATAGCCGACATAAGCACAATCCATCGCTTTTTTACAGATATTCTCCACATAATACAACTATTTCTTGTTTTTAATATAATCATCTATCATCAGCGCCGTCTCCTTTCCGCTAGCCATCGCACGCACAACAAGGCTCGCACCGTTCTTAGCATCACCGCATACAAAAACATTATCCGGATATACTGCATGCTCAGGACGAAGGAAGCCCATAGCAAGAAGAACCAACTCTGCCTTGATAACTTCAGGTTTGCCTTTTTCTACCATCAGCGGACGACCTCCGTCAGGATTTGCTTCCCAATCAATTTCCTGTACTTTTACACCCGACAGGCTACCATTTTCGCCCAAGAATTCCAATGTATTGACGTTCCATCTACGGGTACACCCTTCTTCATGCGAGGAAGTTGTTTTAAAGACACGAGGAAAGTTTGGCCAGGGATTTTGAGGATCATCAGGTCCCTCCACTGGTCGTGGCATAATTTCAATCTGCGTCACGCTCTTCGCGCCCTGCCTATGGGCGGTACCTATACAATCAGACCCTGTGTCACCACCACCTATAACCAGTACATCTTTACCCTTGGCTGTTATTCTCTCTTCTTTTGAGAATTCCATTCCCGCAAGAATTCTATTCTGTTGCGAAAGCATTTCAAGAGCAAAATGCACACCTGATAGATTCCTACCGGGCACATTCAGGTCACGCGCAACAGGCGTTCCTGTCGCCAGCACAACAGCATCATACTCGGCTGCTATTGATGTCAAGTCATTTACTTCTTTATTGTACTGGAATACAATACCCTCAGTTTCCATACAACGCAGGCGGCGATCTATAATAGCTTTGTTCAGTTTGAAATTAGGTATGCCGTAACGTAACAAACCACCAGCATTCTCATTCTTTTCATATACGGTCACCGCATATCCTTTTTGACTAAGTTCTTGGGCTGCGGCAAGTCCCGCAGGACCGGCACCAACGACAGCTACGCTCCTGCCATTGCTTACAGGACGGCGTAAAGTTATGAACCCCTCACGAAAAGCCATCTCCGTTATAGCGGCCTCGTTCTCGCGATTAGTGCTTGGTTCATGATTATACAAATTCAGCACACAGGCTTTCTCGCACAGAGCCGGACAGACGCGTCCGGTAAACTCTGGAAAAGGATTGGTTGACGAGAGAAGGTGATAAGCCCTTTCCCAATCACCCTTACACAATGCATCATTCCACTCTGGCGCCTTATTGCCTAACGGACATGCCCAATGGCAGAAAGGCACACCGCAATCCATACAGCGTGAGGCTTGCTGACGACGGTCTTTTGTATTGAGTGTCTGCTCAACTTCACCAAAATCATGGATGCGGTCATGTATCGGACGATAACCCGCTTCCTTACGACTGACTTCTAAAAATGCTTTAGGATTTCCCATAATCAATAATCTCTTTGAACATCCGCAATTTTTTGTTGTAACTTTCTCATTTGCTCCTCCTGGAGTACACGTTTATATTCTATTGGCACTACCTGAATAAAATCCTCAACATAATGATGCCAATCATCAAGCATCATGCGCGCCAGCTTGGAACCAGTGTAAAGATAATGCTGCCGTATGAGTTCATGCAGTTCTTTGCGATGCTGAGTTTCTTCCACGAGATTGATTTCTACCATATCCATGTTGCAGAAATAATCAAACACATGGTTTTTGTCCCATACATAAGCTACTCCGCCTGACATACCCGCGGCAAAATTACGCCCCGTCTCGCCAAGCACCACTACACGGCCTCCGGTCATATACTCACAGCAATGGTCCCCTGCGCCTTCGATAACGGCAACAGCGCCCGAATTTCTTACACCAAAACGCTCTCCTACTTTACCATTGACATACAACTCACCGCTCGTGGCACCATATAGTCCTGTATTTCCTGCAATAATATTGTCTTCAGCCACAAAATTGCTCCTCACAGGAGGAAGAATGGCTATGCGTCCACCGCTGAGTCCTTTGGCAAAATAGTCATTCGCCTCCCCTTCCAACTTGAAAGAGACTCCTTTAACAAGAAACGCTCCGAATGACTGACCGGCAGAACCTTTAAACTTCACATTAATCATATTATCCGGCAACTCTGCCCTGCCACACTTTTTTGCTATCATACCTGATAGCATAGCACCCACGGCACGGTCTGTATTCTTAATGGTATAATCCAAATTTACCTCCTCAAGTTTCTCCATGACCCCCTGAGCCGCACGGATGATATGTCTGTCTATAATATCGTCCATATTGCGAGAAACCTCCTTTAGATAATGGAGCTTGCCTTCTTCTTGGTGTAACAAACGGTTTAGATCCAACACTGAATGTTTAGGCTCTATGAGTTCTGTGTGGCCTATAATATCGTCAAATTTCCTATAGCCCATCTGTGCCAAATACTCCCTGACTTCCTGCGCCAGAAACATAAAATAGTTCACGAGATATTCTGCCTTGCCCATAAAATGTTTGCGCAATTCAGGATTTTGTGTCGCCACACCCATCGGACATGTATTGAGATTACATTTACGCATCATCACACACCCCAGCACTATGAGTACGGCTGTTCCGAAAGCAAATTCATCAGCTCCCAGCAAAGCCATCATCACCACATCGCGTCCCGTCTTTATTTGCCCGTCAACCTGCAGGCGCACCTGACTGCGTAATCCGTTCTTAACAAGTGTCTGCTGGGTTTCACTCAGGCCTATTTCAGGTGGAATACCCGCAAAACGCATTGATGATGCCGGACTGGCTCCTGTTCCGCCTTCAGCGCCCGAAACGACAATCAGATTCGCCATAGCCTTGGCAACACCGGCCGCAATGGTACCTATACCACTTTCAGAGACAAGCTTCACGCTGACTGATGCCGTAGGGTTCACATTTTTCAAGTCAAATATCAACTGAGCCAAGTCTTCTATAGAGTATATGTCATGGTGAGGCGGTGGAGATATCAGTGATATACCGGGGATAGAATGTCGTGTCTTGGCTATAACCTCGTTTACCTTAAATCCGGGCAACTGTCCTCCTTCGCCTGGCTTAGCACCTTGAGCCACCTTTATCTGCAATTCTTCTGCATTCACAAGATACTCCGTTGTCACGCCAAAACGTCCTGATGCTATCTGTTTAGTCTTACTGCTCAGACTCACACCATCTACGGCAGTGTAAAAGCGTTCCGCATCCTCACCGCCCTCACCCGTGTTACTCCGAGTCCCGAGACGATTCATTGCCAGACAGATAGTTTCATGTGCTTCTTTTGACAACGCACCGAAGGACATGGCTCCTGTGACAAAATGCCTGACAATGTTTTCACAAGGCTCCACTTCATCTATGCTGATAGGATTTTTCTTTATTTCCATAAAATCACGGATGAAGATAGGTTCAGGTTTCTCATTGACCAATCTGGAAAACTCCTTATATTTCTCATAATCGCCTTTTCTGCAAGCCAACTGCAATGTAGCAATCGTCTCAGGGTTCCAGGCATGTCTTATACCATCGCGTCGCCAATGAAATTGTCCCCAGTCCGGCAGAAGTTCCGTTTCAGTCTTACAGTCAGCCGACTGCTCATAGAAAGTCCTTGCGTCTTTCTCTATCTTCTCCAGGCCAATACCGCCGACTGTACTTATCTCCGTACCGAAATAAGTTCGCAAAAGCGACTCGTCTAAGCCAATACTTTCAAATATCTTTGCGCCACGGTAGCTGCGTATGGTGGAAATACCCATTTTTGCCATAATCTTGAAGAGGCCTTTCTTGACGGCGTTGATGAAATTAGTCTCCGCCGTAATATAGTCCTCCTGTATTTTCTCGCGCCTCACGAGGTCATCCAGTATGGCGAATACCATATACGGACACAATGCCGACGCTCCGTAACCCAATAACAAAGCGGCATGCATTGTTTCGCGGATTTCACCGCTCTCAACTATAAGTGCCGTCTGGACACGCTTGCCTACAGATATCAGATAGTGATGCACCGCAGATACCGCCAACAGAGAAGGTATGAAGGGGCCGTCAACATTTTTGTCAGTCAATATGATATAGTTGAACCCTTCATCAACACTGCGCTCCGCACTTTTACACAAAGACTCAAGCGACGAACGCAGGTCAGAGGTAAATGTCAATGGCAGTTTCACGGTATTGAAGCCTTTGTATCTGATATTGCATAACATATCCAGTTGGGTGTTGTTTAATACCGGATGCGGCAGACGCACCATTTTGCAGTTGGTTTCGTCAGGGGTCAGAATGCCCGTTCCTACACGGCCGATATACTCTGTCAGGCTCATTACAAGATTCTCACGGATAGGGTCAATGGCAGGGTTGGTGACCTGGGCAAACTGCTGACGGAAATAATTGAAAAAAAGTTGCGGACGATGTGAGAGTACCGCAAGAGGCGTATCGTTTCCCATTGACGCCGTAGGTTCCTGACCAGCCGTTGCCATAGGGACAATCGTTGCAGATATGTCTTCTTCGCTATATCCGAAAAGTATTTCCTTCTTCAGCAAGTCAGAAACAGCATTTTCCACATGCCGGCCACTTTTAAGCTTCTCCAGCTGTATACGGTTTGTCGACAGCCATTGCCTGTAAGGATGCTCGCCTGCCAGCCGGTTCTTGATTTCGCCGTCATAATAAATTTTGCCCTTCTGCGTATCGACAAGTAGTATTTTTCCAGGTTGCAAACGCCCTTTCTCTGCCACTTCGGCAGGATCAAAATCCATCACACCGACTTCTGAAGCCACAACCATCATATCGTTTTTCGTAATCGTGTATCGGGCAGGCCGCAAACCGTTTCTGTCAAGCATACCACCGGCATAGCGTCCGTCACTGAACAATAAGGCTGCCGGTCCGTCCCACGGTTCCATCAATATAGAATGGTATTCATAAAAAGCCTTCAGGTCTTCTGATATCGGATTCTTGTCATTAAAACTCTCAGGCACCAATACCGACATGGCATGGGGCAATGACAGTCCCGACATGACTAAAAATTCCAATACATTATCCAATGACGCAGAATCGCTCATCGCCTCCTGGACAATAGGCGAAATCTGTCTGACATCTCCGAGTGCTTCGCTCGACAGGACGCTTTCCCTGGCTTTCATCCAACCACGGTTACCACGTATCGTGTTTATCTCGCCATTGTGCGCCAGCAAACGGAACGGTTGCGCAAGCGACCACGTGGGAAACGTGTTTGTGCTAAAACGCGAATGTACCAAAGCCAGACCACTCGTGAAATATGGATTGGACAAATCCGGAAAATACTGTCGGACCTGAACAGACGAGAGCATACCTTTATATATTATATTGGTATTGCTCAGCGAACAGATATAAAAATCCTTGTCTGACACACGTTTTTCTATCTTCTTCCTTATTATATATAATATACGCGGGAAGCGCTCCACATCATCGTCTTGAACCCCTGTAATAAACACCTGCTTGATATCAGGCTCCGAACTGAGCGCCGCCTTACCAAGAACTCCCGGATTAGTCGGAACCGTCCGCAAGTGCATCAATTGCAGCCCCTCACGCTCTATCTCTTCTATCATAACGCTCAAAATGACCTGCTGACGCTGCTTGTCTTTCGGCAAAAACACTATTCCCGTACCATATTTACCTTTTTCCGGCACAGGAATACCTTGCAGGAGTATAAACTCGTGCGGTATCTGGAGCATCACACCGGCCCCGTCACCGTCTTTCCCTACCTCTGCACCGCGGTGCCTCATATTCTCCAGCACCCGCAAAGCATCATCCACTAACTGATGGCTCTTGTTGCCATGAATGTTGACTATCATACCTACACCGCAAGCATCGTGTTCATATTGGCTTTGATACAACCCTTTCATTCTGCAGTTTGTCATTTTATTTGTATTAAATCTTACATTTTGGCAACAAATATATAGTGTTTTATTTAATTTGTCAATTTTTACACAATTTATTTTTACATTTTTGTAATTTTAGTTGCCGGATTGTAATGTTTAATACACAAATTGCCTTATTCAAAGGAAATTTCTATCAAAAAAAACATTATCAGTATTTCCACGCACATCAAACCCATATATCCCGCATCCAGATTGAGGTCATCGAAGGAAGCTGTGCGACTTCGTCACGATAAATTCTATATTCCATCCCATGGAACATACGTTCCGGCTAATGGAACTTACATTCCAGCCGACGGAACAAAGAAAATATCGTGACACATCAACAATTATATCGGCTATAGACAACACTGACCACCGCGGATAGGCAAGAAGTATTGGTTACGGGCAGACTTTTTATTAACAAACACTTTTGCGCATCCAACCAATGCTCAAAATGTCATTTTGTAAATAAAACATTGTAATAATATTACATTTTGTAATTTTTTCAATAGATAAATAAACCAAAATGATATTTTGATGTAATTTTTCTAAAAAAATTATTATTTAATACTTTGCTTATATTTCAATAATATATTACTTTTGCATTGTAAATACAGAGACGAAAGCGTCAGCGCTTCAAGGTCTCTTTTATTTAAATATGGTATGACAAAAGTTATCCGTTTCACCAAAATGCACGGCGCAGGCAATGACTATATCTACGTGTACTCGCCCGACAACCCGATAGCCAACCCCGGCAAGGCGGCGCTGAAGTGGAGCAAACCGCATACAGGAATCGGCAGCGACGGACTGATCATAATAGGCCGTTCTGACAAGGCTGACTTTAGCATGAGAATGTTCAACAATGACGGTTCAGAGGGCAAGATGTGCGGCAACGGCATAAGGTGCGTGGGCAAATATGTCTATGACCACAGCCTGACCAACAAAAAGACTGTGACGGTAGAGACACTGGCCGGCATCAAGACGATAGTGCTGCACACCGATGAAACGGGCATGGTGGACAGCGCCACCGTGGATATGGGAGAACCCTCTACAGATGCAGGAAAATGGATGGTAAGCGGCGGTGAAGGACAGATGTCCGTCAAGGTGCCTCAAGGAACCTTTGTCGACATGGGCAGTCCGCATTATGTCATCTTTACAGAAGACATCAACACTGTCAAATTGGAAGAGGACGGCCCGGCCATAGAGCGCAGCGGACTGTTTCCCGACGGATGCAACATTGAGTTCGCACAAGTAACCGATGACAGCACAATACGCGCAAGAGTATGGGAACGCGGCTCAGGCATCACCCTGGCATGCGGTACGGGAGCGTGTGCCGTGGCAGTGGCAGCCAGACTCACAGGCAGGACTGACAGACAATCCACCATAGTGATGGATGGTGGCAGACTGCACATAGACTGGCGTAAAGACGACAACCACATCTACATGACAGGACCCGCAGCAACAGTATTTGAAGGAGAAATCAATTTGTAACAAAAATTTATAAACAGTCAATTTAAGAACTCGCTCCGCCACTGAAGGAGACTATTTATCAACTTCAAAAAGTGAGGAGCAAAAAAATTTTTATTATGGCAAATTTAAGATTTAACGTAGTGGAAAAAGCTTTTGAGAAGAAAGCCGTAGAAGTAAAGATTCCTGACGAGAGACCGTCGGAATACTTTGGTAAGTATGTCTTCAACCAGCAGAAGATGTTCAAGTATCTGCCGCTGGACGTGTACACACAACTACGTGACGTCATTGAGAACGGGTCCTATTTAGACCTTGAGGTGGCGGACAAAGTGGCAGAAGGCATCAAGAACTGGGCAATTGAAATGGGTGCGACACACTGCACGCATTGGTTCCAACCTCTGACGGAAGGTACGGCTGAGAAACATGATGCTTTTCTGGAACACGATTTCAAGGGTGGCATGATAGAAGAATTCAGCGGCAAGGAACTGGTGCAACAGGAACCCGACGCTTCATCCTTCCCCAACGGAGGCATACGCTGCACCTTTGAGGCGCGCGGATACTCGGCATGGGACCCGTCTTCACCAGTTTTTATCATCGGCGACACGCTGATGATACCCACTATCTTTATATCTTACACCGGTGAGGCGCTTGACTACAAAGCCCCACTGAAAAAATCACTGGCCGCCATCAATAAAGCCGCGACAGATGTTTGCCAATATTTTAACACCGGCGTAAAACGCGTACAAGCTAATCTGGGTTGGGAACAGGAATATTTTCTCGTCGATGCAGGACTCTACGCTGCACGCCCTGACCTCCTGCTCACAGGCCGTAGCCTCATGGGGCATGACTCCGCCAAGAACCAACAGATGGAAGACCACTATTTTGGCGCCATCCCTACCCGTGTAGCTGAGTTTATGAAAGACCTGGAGATACAAGCACTGGAACTCGGCATACCGTGCAAGACACGCCATAACGAGGTAGCCCCCAACCAATTTGAACTGGCTCCGATATACGAGGAATGCAATCTGGCTGTAGACCACAACATGCTTATCATGTCGCTGATGCGGAAGGTGGCACGCAAGCACGGATTCAGATGCCTACTGCACGAAAAGCCCTTCAAAGGCATCAACGGCAGTGGAAAGCACTGCAACTGGTCACTCTCGACCGACACAGGAATTCTCCTGCACTCGCCTGGCAAGGATGCACTAGGCAGCCTGCGCTTTATCACCTTCGTAGTAGAAACTCTTATGGGTGTCTACAAGCACAACGGCCTTTTGAAAGCATCCATCATCAGTGCCAGCAACCAGCACCGTCTCGGAGCAAACGAGGCTCCACCCGCCATTATCTCCTCCTTCCTGGGCAAGCAACTCACTGAGGTATTACAGAAAATTGAGAAGTCCAAGTCAAACAAGATGGAGACGATAAAAGGCAAAGAGAGGATTCATCTGGACATACCGCAAATACCAGACCTGAGCATCGACAACACCGACCGTAACCGCACGTCACCATTTGCTTTCACGGGCAACCGATTTGAATTCCGTGCCGTAGGGTCACAAGCCAACTGCGCCGCAGCCATGATAGTGCTGAACACAGCAGTGGCAGAAGCCCTGACCGACTTCAAAACACGTGTAGACAAACTTATTGCCAAAGGCGCAGACCAAAACGCTGCTATCCTTTCGGTATTGCGGGATGACATCAAAACCATAAAACCTATTCACTTTGAAGGTAACGGCTACTCCGACGAATGGAAGACAGAAGCCAAGAAACGCGGATTAGACTGCGAGACAAGCTGTCCGGTCATCTACGACAACTACCTCTCAGAGAGTTCTGTCGCCATGTTTGAGAAAATGAATGTAATGAAAAAATATGAACTGGAGGCGAGAAACGAAATCAAATGGGACACATTCACCAAGAAAATACAGATAGAAGCACGCGTTTTCGGTGACATGGCGATGAATCACATCATCCCTATTGCCACACGCTACCAAAGCATGCTTATTGACAACGTACACAAAGTGTCAGAAGTGTTCCCCAAAGAAGAAGCCGACAAAATCAACGCGGACAACATGGCGCTTATCAAAAAGATTTCCTCTCACACGAGTTTTATTATTGAAAACATACACAAGATGATAGAAGCGCGCAAAATAGCCAATAAGGTAGAAGACACACGCGAAAAATCCATTCTCTATCATGACAAAGTGGCTCCATTCCTTGAGAGCATCCGCTATCACATCGACAAACTGGAACTGATTGTTGCTGATGATATGTGGCCGCTACCGAAATACAGAGAGCTGCTGTTTATTAGATAATAACTTTGCAATAAAAGTAAAAGCCGCCAAGGAAATTGCTCCTTGGCGGCTTTT
>OCTX014578523.1_pt1 | contig 23581 bp, 34 predicted proteins | sample 1539691 | NCBI WGS metagenome assembly OCTX01 (sample SAMN02144231, study PRJEB22623) | gut metagenome | biome: sheep rumen | host: Ovis aries | place: New Zealand
ACCGCCACCGGAACCAGATTCCAGTGCTGTTACCCTGTCATCAATCGCTGTCAGGTCATCAGCATCTGCTTTTTCCTCAAGCACATCCCCGACAGCTTTTGCATCTGCCGGCGCACCGCTGATAGACAGAGTTGTATCTGTGACTGCTCCACCGTATGTACCGCCTGCTGTCCATGTCGTGCCGTCCCAATAGTACCAGTTACCATCTGTGGTATTTACATAAATCGGAGATACTTCTGGATTCATACCAGATGTACTACTCGCAGTTGGAGGGACGCCGCCTGACATCTGAGAAATACGTGTCTGTAATTCCGCTATGCTATGGCTGTTGGAATTAATACCGTTAACGCTGTCTGCTATGCCTTTCTCAATCCTGTTAAGATTTGTCGCACTCAGGGCGGTTGTCCTTGCCGGAAGATTCTCCCATGTCAGTTTAGAAAAACTAATATCGCTCATTCTTCGTCACCCTTTCCAACGAGTATCTTGATTCGTTGATCGTATCGCTTGCCCTGCGTACTCGCCAATCAGCGGAAAGTGGGTCTGCTGTTCCGTCCTGTAAAAGCACCGGTTCAGACTTCTCCCAAATCAGGCTTCCGTCATTAATCGGCAGTTCGCCTTTCGCCATGACGAGCATACCGCCGAACGTTTCATAATCGTGACCATACGGACGTTGCTCAACCGAGCCGCCCGTATCATAAATGTTCCCCAGGAATTTCACCGGCGCCGAATACCTGTATTCCTGATTTGCCGTATATACAGGAACCTGCTGACCATCTATGGTCTGGTGAATCGGATTTCCGTCAATATCCGTTTCTGGAATATCAGGATTATCAAGTTGCAGTGCATACCATAACCACTTTTTGTTTGCGGCAAGTGTGTACATTTTCGTTACCTCATATCAACTTAAAAAAATCGGGGATTCGGGAATCGAACCCGAACCGCCAGCTTCAAAGGCTGTTATTCTGCCGTTAAATTAATCCCCAAAGAGCAACAACACCTTGCTACCCCATCCTGCTTTTTGTGCCGTAACACAATTACAAGGCCCCAGCCAAGAACCCCGGAAGTTCCATAGGCAAACCAACTCAGTTGCTCAAAATACGCTTGCTAACGGGATAATGCCGTTATAAAGCCGTCGTCTGTCTATCCATGTACGGTTTGTTCCGCCCTCATAGTGATAGGATTCTCCGGAAGCGCCGATAATGAGATAGTCATACTGTGCCAGTGCTTTAATCTGCGGAATGTATCTTTCGATGTCATCCTCAATCATGTCAGGAGAGTAACCTGCGCTGGCATACCCCCTTTTGTCCATTACATCCCGAATGGCATCTTTTACTTTGATGTCAAGCAGTTCACGGCTGTATGTCGGCATGCTTTTCAGTTCGACTTCTAAATCGTCTGCGATACTTGTGCGCAGTTCCCTCAGTGTCATGATGATTACCTCTGTTTCTGTATCCGCCTACGCCTTGCCACCGACTTTGATTCCGCTTTCTCGCCAGCAGGAGAAGAAACGGCAGAAGCCGAAATGACCTCTGCCGCATCCTTTACTTCCGTATAGCCGTTGCTCAAAAAAGCGGCTATGTGGTTTTCGTCTTTCAGTTCGTAGCGGACACCATCTTTTTCAAACAGTGCCATAAATAAATCTCCTATCAGGTGGCAGGATTCTTGTGGACAACGATTGCGTCCTTCTTCTTGTTCAAGACGAAAGCGTCGTACCTGAATCTGGCTTCCACGAGGCTACCGGAAATTCCAGGAGCATTGTCGTGAATCTTAAATTCCTGGATTTTGACAGGGGAAACTGCCGCCAGAGGGTTAGTGATAATAAAGTTTACCTTTGCGGGCAGATAGATGGACGGAACCTTGATGACCGGAACGCCGTCAATCTCGCCAACCACGCCGTTAATAGCAATCTGAGTTGCCATGTCGCCACGCTTAACGAAGTTTTCATCCAGCTTAATCAGATTGAAGAAAGCAGGAGAAACAACGGCAACTCTGCCACCAGCAGGAGCCTTGTCATTGTCCAGAATTTCCTGTGCGCCAAGGAAAGCTGCGTAAGCGTTGGAAGATGTAATAGCAGCCGCCGCAGTGATTGTGTGGTTGGCTTCGGTATATGTGCCGGAAGCAGGAGCCGCCGCCGCCAGAACACCAAGTCTGTAAGTATCGACCGCAGGAATCAGCACATTGTCGATGTTCTCAGCCAGTGTAGCTGCGGCTTCCATAGTGCCATTGGTATCCTGCTCGGTCTTTCTGTCAATGACATAGGTGAAAGACTTATCCTGAGAAATTGTCATTTCCTGATAGCCATTAGTAAGGTCTGAAGGAGTGCCGTATCTGGAAGTGCCGGAAGCAGTGTAGTCGTTCAGTGTAGTCAGGTCACGGCTGAACACACGAACGGTCTGTACGCCAATCCAGTCATAGTTGTTGTTTCCAAAAAGTCCTGCGGTAAGGCTTCCAAGGGTAAAACGCTCGTCAACCTTATCTGCATATTTCAGAGCATAATTGATTGTACCAGACATAATAAAGTCCTTTCTACCGCATAATTGTTAAAAAGGAGTTGCGGTAAGCGACTGCCCTCGAAGTGGACAGCCGGTAAATTTGTTTTCGGTTTAGCGTCCGAACCTTGTGGGAACGGAATCAAATCCCGCTAAAAACGGGTCAATTTCTGTGGCAGTGCCAGTACCGGCGTTGATTTCCGGCCTTGAAGCAATCCACTTTTCCTTTTCGCCAGCAATAAGCTGTGCGTTAAACTGTTTCTGACATTCCAGCAATGTATCATTATCGCCGTCAACGAGCGAAGCCGCCGCTTTCTTCGCCAGTTCCTTGCTGTAGCCCTGATCCATGAAAGTCTCGGTCAAATCATGGATTTTGTCTTTCCTGACAAGCGCTTCGTACTCAGCCTGTCTCTGTGCTTCCCTTTCGGCCTTTTCCGCAGATGCCTTTTCCTCTGCTGACTGCGTTTCACGGAATTTCTTTTTCCAATCAGCCGCTTCGGAAGCATTTTTATCTTTTTCTCTGCGGAGTTTTGCGATTTCGACCATAAGTTCCTGCACGGTAGGCTCAGGCTTTTCCTCTTTCCTGTCGGAAGTCGGTACAGCGGGTTCGGGATTCTGATTCGCTGTTGTGTCCATTGTGGTAGTGTCTTTTACTTCGTTTGTGGTATCTGCCATATTACTTACTCCTTGCTCGTTATAGTCTTTCTCTGACTGTCAAAAATAATTGTTGCTCGTTTAGGTCTTTCTCTGACCATTTGCTCGTTATAGTCTTTCTCTGACTTTTTATATACACCTGACGTATCAGGAGTATTCCAACCAACATCTGCATCCGCTGATTTCATCGTCAGATGCGCCAAGGTCTGCGTCACGGGGAAACCGCATATCACCGCCTTCCAGATGAAAAACCTCGTCAAGCGGTATCGTGGTTCCGTCAATGATCGTGTGGGAATCACGTACACGGTTATCACCCATCGTTACCCAAGTTTTCTGCGTATAGCCCATAGCAAGGGCTTCCAGAAATTCCTCGTAGTTGAAGATGTCAAGCACCGTATTTTCGGCAGTGACCATTGCCCTGTCCTGTGAGAACCAGTATGTTCCGGCAAGCATCAGCAGGTCATCATCGTCCGATAAGTGCTTCTTTGTCACTCTGTGGAAATCGTTCGCAAAGCCATCCGCAAGTTCGTCAATATAGGCATCTTCCGCAAACTGCTCATAAGCGATTGCCCGATACTGACTGTGCAGATAATCTCTGCCGTAAGAACCGCCAAAACCGGATTCCGCAGAATAGCGCATCATGGACAGATAGGTCATGATTGAATCCTCAAACCGCCGTGCCATTGCTATGCGCTGTGCTATTTCCTGTTCACCAAGTTTAGCTATATCTCCGAACCATTCATCATACGGAATGTGACGGTCTTTGCGCTGAATGTTGTTCAGCTTATCAAAATTCTGCACCGCCATAGCATCACCTCTTCAGTCCGGGACTGTTGTCAACCTGGTCGGAATAGTCCTGAGACAATCTGTCGGAATCAGGCTGTTTTTCTCCGTCACCGCCGACCGCATTGTTGTAGGTGTTTCTGCCCCAACCGCTTCCAGAAGTGTATGTACGTGTGCCTTTCTCAAAGACTGATTTCTGATATTTTTCGATTCCTTCTTTGGAATCTTCCCAGACCTGATTGACATCTTCAAATGCGTTCATCGCGCGAAGAGCATGCAAGCCGTAAATGCCGTGAGAAACCGCAGTAGCAAAGAAATTGATCTTTGTTGTCAACTCGTAAGTGCGCTGACGTTTGATGGACGGTTTGATATCCCAATAGCGTAAATCACGCAGGCATGAATCCTCTTCCGTAATCTTGCCGGAAACGGAGATAGCGGAAAGAACAAGTTTTACCTCTTCCATCTTGCAGGATTCGATGATCGCCTGTTGCATTGCCGCATACTGCTCTGCCGCAGACCAGCCTGTAGCGTCCGACATGGCAACGCCTGTACTACCGCCGGACGTGTCGCTCCTTTGCGGGACAAAGCACTTCTGCAGAATCAGTGAACGTCTCGTCACGTAATTGTTCAGCATTCCGCCATAGTCATACGGGATTACCAGAGGATTTACTGTAGGCGTTTTACCATCGGCAGTTGAATTAGCGTTTAACCAGTCACCGTCTTTTGGCTTGACTGGTTCGCCGTCCTCATCGAGCGCAAAGGCTACGTTCGTGGAAAACCATATCGCCTGCGTATTCTGGTCAACATCGTTAATGATGTCAGATGACAGCAGGTTAAGAGCGTTCAGTTCTGGAATCTGCCGTTCAAAGCATCCCTGTCTGTCATAATCGCGAATCCATTCGACAATAGGAATCATGCCAAGAGGGTTTACTTCGCCGGAACGACCAGTGGGTAGCCACCGTTCTTTTCGCAGGTTTTTCTCTTCTTCGCCGTTAACGATCTTGAGCAGATTGTCAATGTCGTACCGCCTGTCTGCCGTAAAGCAGGTGAAATGTCTGTTCCCGTTGCTGTCGATGCGGAATGTGACGGCAAGCATAATCCTGCGGTCGACGTAGTAGGACGAACGTATAACAAACGTGAACCTGGGGTCAAGAACCTGCACATCGAAGTAGCTTTCACCATCCTGCCAGTCTCCTTTAACGTCAACAAACGTGTAGCCAATACCGCAAGTCTCAATGTATCTGCCAAGTTTCTGGGTTTTCCCGAAGATGCCGTTGCGTTCGTACTGCTCGTTCAACAGCGAGATGCCTTTAAGTTCCTCTTCGGAATCATCATTACTGTCATGTACGCCACGCTGAGACAGAGTAATCGGATTGCCGAAATGATATCCAAGGTTGAAAGCCGTGATTTCCGCAGCCACATTGTCAACCACATGGTTATCAATCTCCGGTCTGACTTTTTTCTCTCGCAGAATCGGCTGTTTGCCTGCTTCAAACTTGATGAGATAGTCAATATCCTGATAGTTAGTCAAATGCTTGTTGTAGCCGTCACGCAGGACGGCAATCACATTATCGGCTGTTATCTGGCGCTCGTCTGTGTAGATTTCAATGCGCCCGTAACTATTTAAACTCATAGCAACCTCTTTCCGCTCGTAGTCCGTATATCAGGCCATGGACGCACTAAGGTAAACCGTCCCCTGACCAGAAACAAAACGCCGACATGACATCTCCGGCAAGCGGTATAAACATCTATCTGCCCTTTTCCGTCATAGTATCCTACTCGTTTTTTGCACAAAGGGCATCTGACTATCCTTGCATTATCGTTCATCGGCAACAAAAAAAGAACCGGACATGTACAAACGCATATCCGGCCCTGTGCTATCTAAATCTGTGTCATCCGACACTTCTTGTCATATCATGGCCTTATTTTAACACACTTTTTCGGGACATTTGGGACAAATTTGCTGATTTTTTTGAATTTTTTCTCTAATTTTGGAAATATCGGTAGAATTTCTTCCTTGCGGAACAATCCGTATAGCTTCCGCCAAGGCGCTGTGCGATCTCATGCCATTCAAGCCCGTCAATACACCTTAGTCTTGCTATTGTCCGCACGTCAGCTTCTGTATCGGGGATAGAATCTATGAACGTCAGGATATCATCTGTCAACGACAATACCTTAAATTCGGCATCCGCATAGTCGGCCTGCAATTTCCGTAACATGGAAAGACATTGGCGCAGTTTATTCTCTGTTTCTGCGTATTTCGTGTTCGGAAATCCCTCAATGTTGTAGCCTTGTATACCGCCTTCGCCGCCGTAAACTCTGTCACGGACAGTTCCGTTGATTTGCATGGTATGCAATTGCCGTTCACATCGTTCTATCCGTTTCTCGACTTTTACGATATTTTCGTGCAGGCTCTCTGCCTCAATCGACAATTCCGCATATTTCGATAAAATTTCTTTGTCCATTCAAACCTCATAAGATGTGCCTGTATATGGTCGCCGGTTTCGGAGTGTTCCTCATTTCGTTTTCCAGAAGGGCAAGACTGTCAGGCCCGTCATCATGCGATACCTTGCCGGAGCGTGTCATACGGACAATGTTCTTCATGAACATGTCGTATTGACTTCCCGACTTATAGCAACTCTTGTCCAGAAAATAGTAATACTTGATGATGTTATCGGAAGCATTCTCCATTCGTGTCAGTTTGTTAGCGACCGAATACTTGAACCTTGCAGAACATCTTCCGCCGTTCGCCTCAACCAGTTCCATGACATCTCGTCCGAAGTAACCGCCTGCGCTATTGGATTCAAAAGTGACGCGCTTTACATTGTGTTCCGTCAACTTATTGGCGCATTCAGCTTTTGTAAACGCCGGTGCCGAATCATCAAAAACTACGTCCGTAATGTACACTTCCTGCCCGTAAACGTAGGCAATCGGCATTGAGCAATAGTCGGAACCATCACCGGCAGTATCGCATGCGGCAACAATGGTGTCTGGCTCCATATCAACAGGAAGTTGGGCAAAGCGGTTAAGCTGCTCTTCTGGGAACATACGTCCCTTTGCTTCATAAGGCTCCTGCTGAAATTCAGCCGCCCATGTTTCCGCAGTAACAAGGTTTCTTTCGTTCTGGTAGTATTCCGTAGTGAAAATCAGCTTCCTGTCAGGGCTGTAGATTGTCCAGTTGGATTGATCGGTAACGGGGTCAAGGGCAGGTATAGCGACTTCTTTCCATCGCCAACCAAGCTGAGTAGCCTTGTCCTGCAACATGGTAATCGGGTCATGGAGCGAATACTTTGTCCCCTGGATGATGATAGGGCATCCCTCGATTCGTCTGCCCAAAATATCGTCCGTTATCTTCTCGCAGAGAAATTCAAGTCTCGCAATGTTCCTTGCTTCCTCGTGATTCTTCACGCAGTCATCGATGTACAAAAGGACGTTCGCTTCCGTGTTACCGACTACGGAACCGTCAATAGGACGGCAGGTAATGGACGAAAACCTGCGTTCCGTAGCAAGGTCGATTGTCAACTCTTCTGCGTTCTGTTTTACTTTTGGAGCATTCGGGAAAACTTCAAGGTATCTTTTGTACACTTCCGGCGTTTCATAGATGTCGTTTAGCCCGCCAAAGAATGACTTTACAAGGCCCTCGCCCTTACCGGTAGCGAATATGTTTCCATCCGGCTTTCGTCCTGCCATCATGGTTGTAAGGCGCAGGCCGGAAGTAGTGTTGTGGGTCAGGATAAAATTGTCAGTGATCGCATATAAGGCACGTTCATCTTCCACCTCGATGCAAATCATATCTGCATAGCGGTCAGTTTCCCGAATGTCGTTTATGAAGTGGTAAAGCGTTTCCCTACAAGGCTTATACTTCGCAAGATGCTTTTTGGAAGTTACCGGAACAACGCCGCCTTTAGGGAAGTTAATTTGCAGACGGTACGAATCTCTGCACCTGTGAAATTCTCCGTCTTTGGTATATCCGGCAGAGACTTTTTTACACCCAGCTTTTCCACCGAGGGATTTAACCAAAAACCGAATGTCATTCGCAAGCTGTTCGGAAGCGGTTGAATACTCCAGACCGCCAGATTCCACAAAGCCATCTGTATCGCATAGGCCCTGTAGCAACGCCGTCCTTACCTCGACGGAATTATGCAAATAGCTGTCTGGTATGAATTTTTCAAACGACCGCTTTCCAAACAGCCCAAGTTCTATAACGCCCGACCGCAGTTTATGAGAACAACTAAGTCGGTACGTTACGTCGTCGTAGGTGGAAACAGCGCAACCGTACCGCTCAGATATGCTCTTTATTCTGCCCACAATATCCGGTTCAGTATTGGAAACCATGATGTTCCCGCCAGATAACCCGCCGTCACCGATAAGAACGCCAACCAGCCAAGGATCAATCGGGACAGGCTTTTCCGCAAACTCAACAGGCTTAACGTACTCGACCGCATAGTTGTTATGCTTGTCTTTGCCACGTTTCAGAGTGCCGCCCATAAGTTCAAGCGTGGTCATTATACGAGCAGGTTTATGTTTGTATCTGGAATCCTCTGTACTGACCTCCCACAAGTGGTCTTTACAGCACTCAACCACCGTTACCTGTTTAGATTTGCCAGTTTCCGTAAACTCAATTTCGTAAATCCGTTTCTTTTCTTTCTGTGGGTACACTCCTAAGACTTTTGTTGGCACGCCATTAGCGCCAATGACATAATCACCGACTTTTAAGTCCCGCATTTGCCGTTTCCCAACAGGTGTCCAGACCGTTTCTGTAGCCAAAATGCACTTGCCCGTTCGCTTCGGCTGAGATACAGACAGGAAATCAAGTTTTCCGTCATAAACTTCCTGATAGGCATCGATGATAGGTCTAAGCACCCGTCTGCGTGGCAGGTAAAATCTCTTGTAAGGGTCAGGAATGTCAAGTTCGATATACTGGAAATAGCTGTCCACCAGATAAGGGGCTTCCAGCAAAAGACAGGATTCCATGAGTTTAGCGCACTCTTCAACATCCCGTTCGGGCGACACCTGCATATACTCAGCAAGCCAGTTCTTCAAACTTGCCGTGACTTCAAAGGTCAGATCATGATTGAAATCGGGATTGCCGGAAATTTCCGCAGAAACAAGCGCAAACAGGTCGCGAAACGCCTGCAAATCGTAGCCGTTGTCGATAATCCATTTTTTAAGCTGGACGGCGTAAACCAGATTTTCCGTCATAAATTGCGCTCCGATACGCAAAATGCCCTAAAGCCATACGGCAATAGAGCATGATGCGAAAGAAAGGGTGAAGTATGAAAACTCTGAATAGAGGAATTATCTTGTGACCTGACAAGCAGGCCAAAGGCGGCTGTACGCATAGGACGGACAGCTTGACTGCACATTTTGTCCTGCACTCAGGGATAGAGGAAGGTGATTCTTGAAAGAAACAGGACGGGCAACATTGGCTCTTAGCCCGATTGCCGATACATCCTGCGACAGACATACCGGCTGATTTAATGGAGGTATACATGAAACAAACGCAACTGCTCATGATAACACTTCCATAAGCTGTGACACTCATGGAAGCTGAAAGGAGTTCCCGTGACCGCCGGAGAGGAAAAGCAAAAACAAAACGCAGAAAGCCGTAACAGTCAACACACGCATATTTAAACGGTCACAGGAATAAGCAAAGCGGCAGGATTCGAACCTGCGTACCCGGCGGTATGAGCGCATCATTGCCGCCAGTATGTCACCTCTGCATCACGCTTTGCATCTGTCTTTCCAGATTGCCAAGGAGAAATACAAATATGAATACTAAAAAACTTAGCGCTTGCCAGTAGAGCCAAGTCCATTTCTATCATCATTTCCGAGGAAATCGACTTTTTGCAGGTCTATCTCCGGCTGACATTTCTGTATGCGGAATTGACAAATCCTGTCTCCTTTGTGGATGTAGGCAGGCTGTGGAATCATCTCTCCGTTAAGTCCGATGTCATAGCGCATACCAATTGCCGGAAAATGCCAGATGTCATTATCACCCTTGTAAGCGTTGTCGATAATCCCAATGCCGTTAGCGCAGATAATGCCAAAGTGCTTAAACGTAGACGAACGGGGAGCAACGATAGCTTCATAGCCGTCCGGCAGTTCCAGTGAAATACCAAGGCTAATCATTTTCAGACCAAGATACGGCACAGCGCAATCTTCCGCAGCGCATAAGTCAATCCACTCAGATTCATGCGCCGCCTTTATCTCAGGCAATTCCGCATCGTGATACTTAACCCTGATTGTCAATGGGCGGTCAATTCGTAATTCAACCTGTCTAATAGCCATTCCCCTGATTCCTCAATCGTTCCGTCATTCTCGAGCCAGTAGTTGTAATCAAACGCTTTGCCGACACCATCATCAGCAGGATTTCCGTAAAATGAATTTCCCACGGATTCCCTTGTCACGAGAACCGTTATGTGCGGAATACCCTTTTTGTCGAGTTCTCTGCAAAGCCGTCTGATTTCGGGTTCCTCACGTACCTGACAGAACATGACGGGCACATCACCCGATTCCATAAAAGCATCAATCGCTGTCAGCATTTCCTTGTATGGAAAATCGAACCACTCTGAAAGCATCATCTTCGTCCGATGCAGAAACAATCGACCAGGAATATCCTTTTTGCCGTTCCAGCCAATGAGCGACGCAATCTGTTTGACCGTTGTGATCGTCGAGTGATTGACTGCGCCAATCTTTCCGGCAACATAGTCAATCATCGTGTCCTTGCCGACACCGCCTGCTCCGTTGATTATGACTACCAGCTTATCTGCCATCCCTTGCCCCCGTAATCAATTCGCTGTGCGGTAACGATTCAATCCAGTCACAGAACATCTGCCAGTCAGGAAGCCTGTGAGTTCTACGCTGACGGTAAATAGTTTTAAGCTGCTGATAGTTCGTTACCATTCGAGCCGTCAACTCAAAGCCGGACGGAATGTTGTAAATCATCCGCAGAAAATCTTCATCCGACTTAGTGCGGTTATATTCTTCCACAAGTCCTTCAAGATTGAGTATCGCCGTAGCTGTCACGTAAGGGTTACAGCAATTCCGTACATCCATACGATTGAGCCGGTGCATGGTTGACGATGACGAAACAAATTCCAGAAAATGATAGCGCTGTGCCTCAGGCCACGCCTTCTCCGAAAACGTCAGGTCGAACATGACCGTGATGCCCTTTAGGAAATTGTCATGACCGGAACCAGCCGGAGCAGTAGCCAGTTTAATCGTCCTGTCCGTAATCTCAGAAGTTAACCTGTCAAAGTCAACAGCCATCGGAAACTTGCTTCCAGCAACAGCATCTTCCATAAAAGCAACCTTGGTATTTTCAATCTTAGGCATGTGGCATCTCCCCCTCTGGATTTTGACAAGCGCATTGTAGACGATGTTCCAGAAAATTGCAAGGCAAATTTTTAAATTTTCAACGCAAGTTTTTTATTTAAAAAAATTTTCCGTAAATGGGCAGTAGGTGGAAGCCAAAACGCTATAAGGGGGTACACCACCTGTATACAAACTAAGTGTAAGTAGGCTATGTATGTACAATCAAAGTGTAAATAGCAAGTATAAAGAGCCATAGTATATATAACAATAAATTAAATATAGATAACCGTAAATAGAATAAAGATAATCATAGTGTGTATATATAATATATAGGCTCGTTTTGATTAAAAGTTCCTGACGGGAAAGCAAAGAACCATAGTGTATATATAAACAATCTAAGTATAAATAAATCAAATAAGAATGATAGTAAATAATATAAATATATAATAGGGCCTTTTGAATAAAATTACCTGACAGAGAATTATAGTTCATGTATGTAATCTCTATAGTGTAAATAAGCATATTATAATTAAAATTAAATAGATGATGAATAATTATATATATTATATAAGGCCTGTTTTGTTTGAAATGTGGTTTCGGGGTTCCCCCGCGCCGCCTGCGGCAATCGCATAACCCCCGCCCGCCGATCGTTCAAGAGTACCATAGCACCAGGGGCGGGAGCATATACCAGCCGACGCAAACACAAACGCTTGAACGTTTAATTGTTATCATCAAATCAAACTATTCGCAAAATAACTGTTTAGCGAATACTTGAACCTGTGGGAGGGTGTTTTTTTACACTCGAAACAGGCGGAAACATGCTATTTATACATGATCTGCCGGAAGTAGCCATATATTGCGCTATTGCTCATTGTCTGGAAGCGCTACAAAGCCATACCGTGCCGCGATAGCTTGACGATCACCTGCGGACGTACCAGGAAGCGCCGCACGTTCATTAGTGCCGGAATAAGTGCCAAATTCTGTATTGTACAGAAACGGAGCAGACAAGCCCGTATTGCTATCGTATGCTTTATCAAGTATACATTCACGCTTGCCCGACATAAGGCCGGAATAGATAGCATACAGCGCCGCGCGTCGTTCGTTTGCATTGTCAACCATATTATATCCAAAAAGTTGACAATTGCCTTTATTATTATATCTTATATAATTACCTTTATCTTTATTATTATTATTTATTCTTTTATTATTATTTATATTATTATCTATATTATATATATAGTCATCATCTATATTATCTATAATACTTGTGTTATCTATATCATGTTCTATGGTATCTATACTATCTTCTGATACATCTATATTGCATCTTCTATTATCTTCCGCATTATCTTCTGTTCTTATGCAACTTGTATTAGCACGGTCTACATTTTGCCATGATTGAATAACATCAATGCCAATGCCGGAGAAATAGCTAAAACCTTCAATGCTTATAAACTTGTTATATTTATTATTTAATTCTATATACATGTTATATATATCTATAACATCTTTTAATCTATATACAGGGCCGGAGCCGGAATTAAACGATTTGAAAGAGCGCTTATTACGATTTAGGTATTTTCCAGCCTGTTGCAAACACCACTTCCATTGTCTTTGTGAGCATGTTTTTAAATCAATTTCCGCACTTTCTGCAGCGGTGACTAAAATCATCTCCACATCATTTTCAGATATTTCATATACCGACCCATTATCAACGTATTTAATCATCTTCTATTTTTCTCCCATGATCTGTTTACGGAGCCACAAAAAATTACAAATCAGTCTCCCATTTCTCCCGATCGCTCCAGCGCTTCCAGCTTTTCAAGGATAGCGGAAACGGCAAACGCTGAAACGCTATCATAGCCGGAAGCCGCCAAAACCTTTTTAATCCGATCTTTTACGCCCGCCGGAAGCAAGACCGAAAGCCGATCATATTTCCTTTGATATGCTTTTACGGCCCTTATAACATAATCAGGCGTCTTTTTATCATCTCTTTTCATTTCAAGTTGTCCCCCTGGAATCAATTTTTAAAAGATTATAGCATCAGCGGAAAAATTATAAAAGTGTTTATATAGGCATTTTGTATAAAACGCTTATATAAGCATTATATATATTTCACAATATAAACAGTTTATATATACAGATTATACAATTGCATTGTAAATTTGCATCTTAACATTGTAAGATTTTTCATTGCATTTTATCAATTAACCTGTATAATTATAGACAACATAAGAAAACAGTTAACACATAAAGTACATTATAAAAAGAAAGGATACAAAAACATGAATACAGCATTATTTTTTGCAACTTTAGTTGCTACTCTTCACATCGTAACAAACCATACCGGGAAAATGAAAGGAATGCAATCTTTAAGCACAAGCCCAACCGAAAACCCGATTTGTATGAAACGGGCAAAAGATGTTAGAAGCATCTGCCACGAATGTTATTCGATAGCAATGCAAGCAATTTTTTCACCGCTTGCAAAGTTACTGAAAAAGAATACCGAAATACTTACAACAACTATTATTCCTGTAGAGTATTGGCCTATTGTAAATACTCTTTTCTTCCGCCTTGAAAGTTTCGGAGATGTTCAGAACACAACACAAGTACATAACTATTGCAACTTTGCCGAAAGAAATCCCCATTGTAATTTTGCCGTATGGACGAAAAATATTGCTTTTTACGATATGGTTTTTAAGACAAGGAAGAAGCCTGAAAACCTGATTATTATTTTTTCCAGTCACTACCTTAATACGGAAGCAGTTATCGAAAAGTTCCCCTTTGTAGACAAAGTTTTTACCGTATACACCGCCGAACATGCTATTGAAAACAAAATCAAAATCACATGCGGCGGACGCAAGTGCATTGAATGTTTGAGATGCTACACAAAGACCGACAAAGTCGAATATGTAAACGAACTGTTAAAAGCCGATCAAGCCAAAATTGGCAAAGCAGAACGGGAATATATGGAAGCTGTTGAAAAGTTAGCACACTGGACGGAAAAGCAGCCCGGCGGACGCTGGTATAAGTATTGGAAAGCAGAAACCGAAAAACGTGAGAAAACCTACAACGAATATAAAGCACTTGAAGCAGCTTAAAACCTTTTAAACCGGAAAAGTCGCTCCCGTTGACGTCGAATAGATGCGACGGAAATCGACACAAAAAACGGATTGAAACTTGAGCATAGCGGAAAACCTGGTTAAAAGTTTTCCGCATTTCTGAAGAGTCAATCTAAACACCAAACAAAGAAAGGAATACAAGATTATGAAAAAGAAAATTATGCGCATGATATACGCAACCATTTGCACCCCATTGACCAATACAACAGGATTATATGAGCGTGGTTTTTGTACGTTTTCCGAATACCTAAAAAAGCAAGTGCTAAACATTGACTACGGAAACGACTTTATAGAAGAACGCTTACAGGCTGCGGAAATCACGGAAAAAGAAGCCGGATTGCTTATTGATAGATTTGATGCGTTTGCACGGGCAGAAATTAAGAACGCCGCCAAAATTACCTTTTAACGCGCCGATTATTTGAGCATAGGGAACAAGTACATGTTATTTGTTCCCGTTTCTGAAACAATCGACACCGCACCAAAAGAAAGGAAAACAACATGGGAAAATACAACTATAGGCAAGCTGTAAGGGAAACCATTCTAACCTTTTTGGGCGATAATGTAGATTACTACATCAGCCCGGCAGACTACGAAACCGCCGCCGATTTCAAGAAAGCCGTATATGATGCAATTATGGACGGCGACTATATGAACGGCGACACACCGGAAGAAACCACAACACGGCGAAACCTTGTCAAACCTGTATTAGATGCCATTTTTCGGGAAAGCATAACAGAACGGGATTTTGCAGCTATGAAAGCGGAAAGGGAATAAAACAGCATGAAAGCACTTTACAGAATCGTTATTTATAACGCCGGAATACTGAAGCCGGAAGCGATCATCAAAACGGAAACAAAAAACTTTAAAGCGGCAGACGATGCTATTATATACGCTTATGATTTAACGAAAGAATTAAAAGCAAAGGATTTTTCCGTATTAAGAGTTAACTAAACATTATATAGATACAGGCCGGAAGCTACAAAAGCAACCGGCCTAATATAAGTTATGCGCCGATCATATCGCCCTATAAAAGCCCTGTACGGCCTTGATACAGGTTTTTTATAGTGTTATATGGCACTGGACACCGAAACAGCAGAAACCGCCATAATTGGCTTTTTACGGCCTTTTTACAGCCTATGGTATTAGATACCGCATACAGCCGGAAAACAGCTATATAAGGCAAATTGTGCCCTTTTGCCGTACCCTGGTATCAGTGCGCCCGAAATACGGAAGCAGCTACAGACAGCGGAACCATGCCATTTTAAAAAATCGTTTATTTTGCCTTTTAAGCGACTTTTTTATTCTATGGTATAAAGTACCGCCCGAACCATAAAAACAGCCATACAAGGCAAATACAAGGCAATACAGGCATTCCAGCCCGAACCATGTATAAATACATAGCGCTACCATTGCGCCCGAATAAAAAAATCGTTTAAATGCCGATTTTAGGCACGTTAATTAAACCCGTGCATATATACGCCGGAACGCTGAAAACGCCGGAAACAGGCAGGAAACGCACCAAAACAGGCATAACAGCGGGAACCATAGCGGGAACCATGTTATTGTATTGTCTTCCGATCATTGGCAGCTATACAGGCGGAACACTGGACACCATGCCGGAAACGGAAGCGGCAAACCAAAACACGATGCTAACGGCAGACCGCCGAAAGTATATAAATCATAGCGGAATTATAGGAAATTCAATTCCAGGTTCCGCAAAATCAGCAGAATCCGTCAGATCATGACAGGTTGGCGACATCGAACCCGAATTGTCATAATTTCCAGATAATTTCAAAATCCTGTACAGCCAATTTTCGAATCATGGAGAAACCGAAAAAGAGGTACATTATACGCACGTACACGCAAGGCTCCGCTCCGGCAGTGCAGGAAATCAGCAGAAACGTCCCGGCGATCACGGGAAACGACCTGACCGAAACAGTTTTCAGAAATCAGCGACAATTCTAATATTTTGCGGGAAAGGATTTGCGAACCGTCATTTTACGGAAACTGACAGCTTATATGCGCCCTGTCCCGATTGTCCCATCCTTTACCCGAATATTTATTTACAGAAGCCAATTCAAGCGACCTGCAACTTAGTGCAACTTACGGCAGGTTTCCGTAGCAAATGCTGATTTTGCCAAGCTGTGCCAACCTTTGCCAAGCTATGCCAAGTTTGCTAAAAACGGATTTTCTGTTTTTAAAATCCAAATCCGCAGAAAAACCGCAAATTCACAACATTAAAAACGGATTTTACAACTCTAACAACTCTAACAACTCTAACAACCATTACGAATTGTTCGGAATTTCCGAACAGTTGGCGGAACGATTCAGTTAGTTGATGGAGCCAGAAAAATAGCTGACCAATAGTTGACCAATAGTTGACGGAGCAAATCGGACATTCGGGACATTTTTATATATGCGTAAAAATTCCGAAACCAGAGGTATTTTTCCATGACTGTAACGATCATGCGCAAAAATTCTCAAACCAGAGGTATTGTTTACGGAAACACGTACACGCAAAAATTTTGAAACCAGTCTCCTATTTCATGGAAGTCATACAAAAATTCCGAAACCAGTCCTGATAAAAATTTTGAAACCACCCCCGATAAAAATTCTGTAACCAGGGACGGTAAAATATCAAAAAACTTTTCAAAAACCTATTGACATTTATGGTTAACTGATTATAATAATAATCAACAGGTTAACCAATAACAACAACGCACAAAAATTTAGAAACCAGAGAGGAATGAAAAATGAAAATCGAAACCAGAAACGGAAAGGCTTTTATCAGCACACCGTACAACAAAGAGTTTGTTGCCAAGATCAAACAGATTGGCGGAGCAAGATGGAACGGAACAGAAAGATGCTGGGTTATTCCAGAAAGCGAAATCGACACGGCACGTCAGTACATGCAGGAAGTTTACGGAGAGACAGACCTGCCGGATGATGGCGAAAGAATCACCGTAGACGTAACATTTCTGGATGATGCCGTAGGACGTTGTGAGGGCATCGCACTTTTCGGAAAGCCCGTTTGCAGAGCGTTCGGCAGAGATTCCGGCGCAAAAGTTTGTGACGGCGTTACTCTTCTTGACGGAAGCATTGAATCCGGCGGAAGCAGAGCAAATTGGCAGACGATCATCAACAAGGGAGCAAAACTCCGCATCAGAAACCTTACAAAAGCTGCGCTCCAGATTGAGAACGACTTTGACATTGAAGTTGTGGAAGTCAAGGAAGATGGCATCAACAAGGAAGCGCTCAGGATTGAGCGTGAGAAACTGCTTGCAAGACTGGCGGAAATCAATGCGCTCCTCGGTGAAGAAATCTGAAAGGAGCAACGGTATGAAAAAAGCATTTGTCGAGAGGATGAAGCGTGAGTGCTTCGTGACCACAAAGAAATATCGGTATAGGGGCTGGGAAAGCCCCACCGGTGAATTTATCATCCAGAGGGTTCCGGCGGAATGGGACGACGAGACAGCCCGAATCAGGGGATGGGAAACCGCATACGTAGAGCATAACGAGAAATAAAGATTTTGAAAGGAGAGGTAAGCAAAATGAATTGGTATTTAGTAGACGAAAGAACAGCCGGCGCAGTTGACATCTTTGAAGAGGAACTGAACGCCACAAACAAGATGGAAGCTATCAGGGAAGCCACAAGAGAATGGTACCACATGGCTCCGGCAGACAGAAAGCGCAGAACAGATTTCTACATCGGACAGGCAGAAGCCGACGAGGACGGTAACATCATTTACGAATCCATGAGAGACTACACGGACATCATGGAAATCGTAGCTGTAGCCGACAAGATCAAAAATTCCGATACCTGGAACGATGAAGATTGCAGAACCCTTTGCGGATTTGCCGATATGGAACAGGAATGGGATGATGCAGAAGCCGAGGATTTTGAGCAGGTCATGTATGAAGCGGCTGAAAAGCTGGGCGTAGAAATTATCTGAAAGGAGACTATCATGGAATTTAGATACGGAATGAGACTTAGGGGATTCAGCATCGGTTGTCAGCCGATGAACGGATTTCTTCGCAGAGAGGACGATACCACCGGCAAGTACCACGACATCATCGTTTATGACCGTCCCCTGACAGGGGAAGAAATCTGGGACTATGAATTGGAAGCGCTGACATGGTTTGCTGTGCAGGAAGATTCTACGGACGCATGGGATAACGGCACATACAACTACGAGAAAGCTGTCCAGATGCTTCTGGAACAGGGACACGGCCTGATTGCCGTTATCGATGAAGATACCAACTACTGCGTACAGGAAATCACATACGACGAAGCAAAGGGAGATTGATTATGGCAAGAGCGTCATATAAAGCGTACCTTCACTACAAAAAGCTGCAGGACAGTGAAGGCGCATGGAGAGTATATAACGAGGATGTAAATGAAGCGTATCAGGCTATGAAACCTGCCGCACAGAAAAGATTTCTGAAGGATACTTTTGATCGGAGATTTGAAAAGAACGTAGAAGTAATCAAGAAAAGAAAAATCGAGAACGAGCGCCGGTACATGATTAACAATAACGTCCGGCAGGTCATGGTCAAATTCAACCGTAGCAATCCAGACGAGAACGAGTTATTCGAATACCTGTTTTCGCAGGGCAACATGCAAGGCTACGTTAAGGGCCTTATCCGGCAGGACATGGAACAGAATAAAAATTCCTAAAGCAGAGGGGCGCAAAACGTCCCTTTTCTTTATTTATCAGAAGAATCGAAGCCTTACCATTTCCGTAAAAATCTGTACCACCTTTGACCACCTTATAACGGAATCCTATGCGCTTAGATGCCGTTATATGCCATTTCAACCGGAAACCAGATGGTACTTGCCAGAACCCGAAAAGCCTCGAAAACAAGGCAAATACGGGCTTTTTTGGCTGTCTCTATGATTAACACCGTTTAGCAAATATTGTTAACACGACTGTGTAATCCTGCCCCTGCCAAACCGCATAACTACGCCGTTTTCCGTATTGTTTACCACCTTTTGACCACCTTTTACCACCTGCCATGAGATTTTTTCTACCATCTGAGGGTCAACGTCATCAAAAACCTTAGTGTAAATGTCCATTGTGGTCTGTATGTTGGTATGCCCCAGGTATTTCTGCACGACCTTTGGCGGAACACCTGCTTCAAAGCACCGTGTAGCGAACGACCTGCGCATGGCATGGCTTCTGAATATCGGTATCTGCTTTTCCACAGGAAGCGTCATGTTAATACTTCTGACCAACCTTGATATTGCGGAATTGTATCCCGATAGCGTCAATGTACTAAAACCGCCGTTACAGAAAAAATATTCGCAGACCTGTCCTGTATTCTTTTCGGCACATATCCGCCTTTGCTCCATCCAACGTTCAAGATACATCCGGCAATCGCTGTTGATCGGAACACGCCTTTCCGATGTTTCCGTCTTTGGGGTGTTCTCGATGTTTTTTCCGTCAACGACAACCAGTGTGCGCTTTACGTAGATATATCCGCCTGTCAAATCCACATCTTCCGGCTTTAACCCGAACAATTCTCCTGCCCGTAGTCCTGTATTGAATTGTACGCCAAGTATCGGCCCGTAAAAATCCGTAAACGACCGTTCCAGAAAAATCTGTTCCTGCTCTTTAGTCAGCACAACGCCGTCATACTTTGACTTTCTTGCGGTATTCACACCATCTGCCGGATTCCGCAAAAGCATTTCATCTTGAACCGCCTGCTTGAAGATTCCGTAACATAACTTCTTGATAAGTAGCTGCGATGCCGCCGACAGGCCTTTGCTCTGCATTTCGGAAATGATCGTCTGCACATCTATCCGCCGTACTTCCGATAGCTTATAACCGCCGATATAGGGAGATATATGCTTGTCGTACATAAGTCGATAGCGGTATACGGTATTCTCTTTTAGGAAGCCTTTTTTGTAGGTTTCCAGCCACAAATAGAACCATTCATCTACAGTATAGTTGCTTTCTTTGCTACTTGCCTGCGGTGTATTCAATTCCGCTTCCCTGAGTTTTGTTCTGACTTCCCTTATCGTCTTCCCGTATACGGAATGTTTCTTTCCTGCTGTGTCTGTCCAGCGTCCCTCGTATCTTCCATCAGGGCGCTGTCTGTATCCTGCGCCTAATTCCTTTCCTCTTAAATCCTTGCCCATGCTTCTCCTTTCAATTAAATGGCAAGGCCCCGATACAATAACTATTACCATATCAGGGCCGTTCCGCACAATATTAAATTTTCTTTACCCGTCCCAAAAATTTCCGAAACCGGTCTGCGTGTATGAAGCGTTTCCTGCCGTATTCAATCACATAATCGCATTGCCTGTCGTCCATCATCTGATAGACTTTTTTAATTCCAATGCCTGTCATGGCAGATGCTTCTTCCGCAGTCCATAGCAGCTTGTCAGGGATTCTTACTGTGTATTCCATTTATCCTCTACGTTTGCGACCGCAAGACGTTCATTTGTTTCCGTATCCTGCATGATGATGTAGCCAAACGAATTTACCCACATTTTGATTTCGCCACGTTTAACCGCCTGCCGGATTTCTTGGAACAGTTTGAGTTTTGATTCTGCCATAATCAATTCCTTTGTTCTAATTTGTACATTTTCCCGTCGTCGTCTATCAGATGAAAGTCTGCGTGAAGCGTCATATCTGGCACTCTGCGTCTATGGAGCATGCCTTTTACGTCCATATATGAATCCATATAGCTTCTATCCTCAATCGCAACGTTCTCAAGATAGGCTTTAGCAATCATCTTTGCGCCACCAAAATCTATCTTGATGTATGTCGGTTTGCTAAAACTGAGTGCGGTAAAGTCCTGAAACACAGTTCCGCAATACTCGCAGACATAGGCTTCCGAATCGACATAGCCACCGCAATTAGGACACCTGAGTTCTACCATGTATATTCCCCTTTTTATCCAACTACCATACATTCAATAATGTCCATCTTGTAAAAGGCAATCCACTCGCCATGCTTCTTGATAACAAGCAAGCCGCCGTTTACCTCGTAATCATCCCAAAGCCTCTGCGGAATGATGTCTACTTTGCCGTCCGTGAAAAAGATTTTGATCCTGCGTTTCTTTTTGTTCTTTGCCATATCATTCGCTCCAATCTATTGCCTGACCGCAATTACTGCAAAATTTTTCATCGTACTTCTCAAAATACGGCGTGAGAGCATCCATGTCACACCCTTGGTCTGCGACTATTTCTCCGCATGTAGGACACCAAAGCGGCGATGGTATAGGGTCATTTAACGATTCATTCGGTTTCTTCGGAATCATCCTTTCAATCGCCCTGACCGCAATTCCAATGGCTTCGGCTTCCTCTGCTGTCTGAGGATGGATTGAAGTTAGAAGAATGTTTCTGGCTTCTTCGTTAGTCATTTTCCATCACCCCCTGCCAATGCGCCTGCTGCGACGATTGCAATCGAAATCAACTGTGCGTCTGCGGAAGCTGATTTCATATAAATTGAAATGCTTAAAAAGAATAAAAATATAATTAAGGCAAAAAGCGCATATATAAGTCTCATTCCGGCTCACCATCCTCATCTCCGAAGTTGATATTCAGCATGCATTTCTCATTAAGCATCCGCATTGGCTCATCCATAAATATCTCGTAACACTCTTTGCACAGACCCACATTGATAAGGTTTGTCGTGTTGTGCCTCACAAAAGCCATCATCAGGGCAGCTTCGCCATCTTTGTAACTAAGTTCTTTTTGGCAGATATTACATTTGTTCATTCCTGCTCACCATCCTTCCACCATGTCAATGACTGTCGTTGCCAATAATACAATCATTCCCACAAGAAACATAATTGCGCTTATAGCAACCGCCACATCGTTACGGCTGAAAAAAAGCACGATAAAGGATATGATGATTATGACGGCGGATAAAGGTTTTGCTATTGCTGTTTTCATTCTTGTTCTCCTTCCAACACAACCGCTTCTTTACACATTTCAACTGTATTTCTTACAGCCCTCAACAGTATATCCTCACTGATTTCTAACTCTCTAACCTCTCCACTTCTTGCCATTCCCGCACAAACGCAGTCACAAATCATTTCAATTACATCAATGAGATTCACATCATCAGGGCATCTCTTTAATAGATGATGTCTTTCGAGAGCATAGTGGTCTTTGTTCCATTGTCCATCTTCGAATTTGATTCTGCCTTCAATTGTGTTGCAAAGGTCACGGTAGAAATTGCTTCTGTATGGTTCCTTTGTTTTTGTCCAATCGTGGTTTCTTCCTACATCATTAATCATATACGCAATTGCACTCATCATACTTCTTACGTCACCAATGTGAGAAGTGTTTGCATCTGAGAACTCATAAAAAGTAGGTGTTTTTTCCGCTACTCTGGTATCGCCATTCGTATTTCTTTTGATTTTTACTTTGTCCATCAAGTATCCTTGCTCCTTATTAATACAGGGTCTGGTAACTCCATCCATGCGATTACATCTTTTATCGTGTAAAACGGTTTCCACGCATCAAAAGTCACCCATTGCTTTTTATAAGTGCCATCCGCATTTCGCATTTCGTCATACTTTGCTAATGCGTAATGCACGCTTCTTGCGTACACAAGTACCTGCCTATTGTCTTTAGGCAACCTCTCACTGCACGGAATCCAGTTGTTCGGAATTTCCGAACAGTTCGTTTTCGCCTGTTCCAGTGCATCGATTGCCATTTCTAATGATTTTCCACCAACGACAGGTTTGATATTGTCTTTTATATCTTTGATCGCTTCATCAATCGTCATTATTGTTCACCTCTCATATCTGCATCTGTTTCCCCTGAATATTGCACCTTCCCATACCCATTCATGGTAGATACAGTCAGGGCAATAATAACGATTTCTCTTGCACATAATTCTTCGTTTTATAGCCTTAATCAGTTTTCGGATCATTCTGCTTTACCTCTCATATCTGCATTACACTCAGGGCAAAAATTGCTCAGCCATTCCGTGCCGGATTGATAGGACGGTGCATAGCAACCGCACCTGTCACATTTGTGACCGCCTCTGCCGTTTGTGACTGGTACCCACCGACCTGTCTTGCGTTCCGGCTGTACTGGTGGCAACATCATCAATTCCATCTGCACTTGTGCCTTGTCAACAAGAATCATGTCATCGCCTGCATACAGTTTGTACGTCTGCATTTTTCTGAGCGCATCAATCGCAGCTTGCTGTGAAATCAGTTTGTCCATAGCTTTTCACCTTCCTCTCTCCG
>OCTX012236690.1_pt1 | contig 23575 bp, 20 predicted proteins | sample 1539691 | NCBI WGS metagenome assembly OCTX01 (sample SAMN02144231, study PRJEB22623) | gut metagenome | biome: sheep rumen | host: Ovis aries | place: New Zealand
CGACACGCGGACTCCTCAGCAGCGCGAGACGATGCGACAGTTAATCAATGAATTGCGGGAGCGCTATCCGAAGGCAATCGTTGTGGGCCATCACAACCTAAACCCGCTGAAAGCCTGTCCGTGCTTCGATGCCGTCAAGGAGTTCAAAACCTGAAACCTGAAACTTGAAACCTGAAACTTGAAACCTGAAACTTGAAACCTGAAACTTGAAACCTGAAACTTGAAATTAGAAGGGTAATGGACCATTGGAGTTATAGTCGTAGGGAGGCGGGGTGGCGGAGGCGTCGTCAGAAGACGCACCACCGTTCACACGGCTGCCGATGATCTCTCCACCAGTGTCCTGCCCTTCTTTCTTCCGGTTCAGTCGGCTGTCTTCAGGATTCTCGAAACGGGTGAACTCACCACGGAAGGTCAGCAGCACATCGCCCGTGGCACCCTTACGGTGCTTGGCAATGATGATCTGAGCCATACCATGCAGGTCGCGGCCGTTGTCGTCCTGATAGATGTGATAGTACTCAGGACGGTGCACGAAGAGCACCATATCGGCATCCTGCTCAATGGCTCCCGACTCACGGAGGTCGGACAGCTGCGGGCGCTTGCCTTCCAGTCCCTCACGACTCTCCACACCACGGTTCAACTGCGACAGGGCAATGATGGGGATATCGAGTTCCTTTGCCAGTCCTTTCAGCGAACGGCTGATGGTAGATACCTCTTCCTGACGACTGGAGAAGCGCATGCCGTTGGCATTCATCAGCTGCAAGTAGTCGATCATGATGATTTTCACGCCATGTTCGCGAACCAGACGGCGTGCCTTGGTGCGCAGTTCGAAGACCGACAAGCCCGGTGTGTCATCGACATAGAGCGGAGCACCCAGCAGGTTGTTGACATGCTTGTCGAGACGTTCCCACTCATCAGGACGCAGCTGGCCGTTGAGAATCTTGGAACCCTGAATCTCACAGACATTCGAAATCAGACGGTTCACCAACTGCGTGTTGCTCATTTCGAGCGAGAAGAAAGCCATCGGCACCTGATAGTCGGCAGCAATATTCTTTGCCATGGAGAGGGCGAACGACGTCTTACCCATGGCAGGACGACCGGCAATAATGACGAGGTCGGACGGTTGCCAACCACTGGTGATGTCGTCGAGCTTATGATAGCCCGTGGGCACACCCGTCAGTCCGTCTTTATTGGCAGCAGCCTTCTGAATGACATCAATGGCAGTCTTGATGACGGGGTCAATCTGGGTGTAGTCCTTCTTCATGTTCTTCTGCGAGAGTTCGAAGAGCGACCCCTCCGCCTCCTGCATCAGATCGTCGATGTCGATGGTCTCGTCGAAAGCCTTGGTCTCCACAAAACTGGCGTAGGAAATCAGCTGACGGGCAAGAAACTTCTGCGCCACCACGCGGGCATGATACTCGACATTAGCCGAGGAAGCCACGAGCGACGACAGTTCGGTGATGTAAGCCGGTCCGCCGACATCCTCCAAATCGCCCTGTTTCGCCAACTGTTCGGTGACGGTCCACACATCTACGGGCTGTTCAGCCAATTCCAAGTCGCGGATGGCCTGATAGACCTTCTGGTTGCGCGGTTCATAGAAGCTCTCGGGAAAGAGCATTTCGCAGACCACCGTATAGGCGTCCTTATCAATCATGAGTGCACCGAGCACGGCTCGTTCCATCTCGCGTGCCTGCGGTTGCACATGGGCGAATGTATTGTCAGTCTGTTGATTAGTTCTACGCGTTCTGCGTTGAGTATTCTGTTCTGCCATTGTTTTCTTTGAACTTTGAGGGATTGAAGTTTAGAGCGCTTCACACTCTTTGAGCCACAGATTATTGGAGGCATCGCTGGGCATACGCCAGTCGCCACGGGGCGAGAGGCTGACACTGCCCACCTTCGGACCGTCAGGCAGACAAGAGCGCTTGAACTGCTGATTGAAGAAACGGCGACAGAAGGTGGTGAGCCAATGCTTGACGGTGGCTTTGTCATACTTATCCTTGAAGGCTTGGTTGGCCAGGAAGTAGATTTTAGACGGACGGAAACCGAAGCGCAGGAAATAATACAGGAAGAAATCGTGCAACTCGTAGGGTCCCACCAAATCCTCAGTCTTCTGGGCTATCTTTCCTTCGGCATCAGCCGGTGTGAGCTCAGGCGAAATGGGGGTGTCGATGATGTCGAGCAGCGTTTCCTTCTGAGCCGCAAACTGCGACAGGTGTGCCACGTAGCGGATGAGATACTGGATGAGGGTCTTGGGAATGCCCGCATTGACGCCATACATCGACATGTGGTCGCCATTATACGTAGCCCATCCCAGCGCCAGTTCGGAGAGGTCGCCCGTACCCACCACCATGGCATTCAGCTTGTTTGCCAAGTCCATGAGAATCTGCGTACGTTCGCGAGCCTGTGCATTCTCGTAGGTCACATCATGATGACTGAGGTCGTGACCGATATCCTCGAAATGCTGGGTGACAGCCTTGGCAATGGATATCTCCATCTGAGAAATGCCGAGTGTCTGCATGAGCGACGTGGCATTGTCGTGCGTACGGTCGGAAGTGCCGAAACCAGGCATGGTGACCCCTACAATACCCTTGCGGTCGAGCCCTAACTTATCGAAGGTGCGGACGCAGACGAGCAGTGCCAGGGTGGAATCGAGACCGCCGCTGATGCCCAGTACCACATGTTCGCAATGGGTGTGCAGCAGGCGCTTGGCCAGTCCGGCAGTCTGGATATTGAGAATTTCCTCGCAGGTGGACGTCATATCGTCGTCGGCAGGAATGAACGGATGTGGATTGACCTGACGCAGCATGTGGAACTCAGCCAGTTCTACCGCCTTGCACTCCACGACCTCCGCCCGGGCTTCGCGCTGGGCATTGACAAAGGTGGTATTGGTGTGGCGCTCCGTGCGCAGGCGGTCAATATCAATCTGCGATACCAGCAACTGGGGCTGGAAGGAGAAACGGTCGCCCTCAGCCAGCAGTTTGCCATTTTCGAAAATCATGACATTTCCGCCATACACCACATCCTGGGTGGACTCGCCAAAACCGCAGGACGCATAGACATAGCCGCTGATGGTGCGGGCACTCTGCTGGGCTATCAGCGAGCGCAGATACTGATGCTTGCCGATGAGCTCGTCGCTGGCGGAACAGTTGAAAATGAGGTCGGCACCAGCCATCGTCAGATTGTTGCTGGGGGGCACGGGAGCCCATACGTCCTCGCAAATCTCCACGCCGAACTTGACACCGTCAGAGGTTTGAAAAACCTTTGGCGAAGAAGATATATTGACATGAGAACCAGCCAGATACAGGTCGGTGGTGTTGATGTCCTGAGCCGAAGCAAACCAGCGCTTCTCATAGAACTCGTTATAGTTGGGCAGATACGTCTTGGGAACGATGCCCAGGATGGATCCGCCTTGAATGACGACAGCACAGTTGAGCAGCAGTCCGCCAGCCTGGATGGGCATACCCACGATGCAGATGATGTTCAGCTTGCGGGTGAAGTCCATGAGCATCATCAGCCCATCCTCCGCCTTCGACAGCAACAGCTGTTCTTTAAAAAGATCTTGACAACTATAGCCTGTAATAGCCAATTCGGGTAAACAGAGTATCTCTACCCCCTGCCCTTCTGCATTGGCGAGCAACTTTTCGATTTCGAGCACGTTGTACTCTACGTCAGCTACTTTTACGGCAGGTACCGCTGCTGCCACTGTAATCAGTCCATGTTTCATATTTTAAATCTTTTAAGGTATTAATAGGGATGAATCGCCATAGCTCAGGAAACGGAAGTCGTGAGTGAGGGCGTAGTCGTAGATGCGGCGCCAATCGCCCTTGACAAAGGCGCTGACCAACAGCAGGAGTGTGGACTGCGGCTGATGGAAATTGGTGATGAGCATCTTGACGATATGATAGTTGTAACCTGGTGCGATGATGATCTGCGTGGAGGAATGAAGCACCGAGAGCTGGCGGCGCGACATCCAGTCGAGCAGTGCCTGAAGCGCCACAGAGGGCTGAGGGCTGTCGGCTGTCGGCTGGTCATAAGGCTCCCATTGGCTGACATGCAACGCATCCTCGGTGAGGTCGGGATTTGCCAGGACCTTGAGCCCCATATAGTAGAGACTCTCCAAGGTGCGCACACTGGTGGTGCCCACGGCTATGACCTCGCACTGATGAGCCAGAATGCGCTCGATGGTATGACGGCGCACGGCAATATACTCGGTGTGCATGGGATGGTCGCCAATGGTGGCACTCTTCACCGGACGGAAGGTGCCTGCACCCACATGGAGGGTGAGTTCCTCGCGCTCGATGCCCTGTGCATCAATAGCAGCCAGCACTCGCTCGGTGAAGTGCAGACCGGCAGTAGGAGCAGCCACGCTGCCCTTGATTTTGGAATAGACGGTCTGATAGGTGGTCAGGTCGCTCTCCTGCGTCTCGCGGTTGAGATAAGGCGGTATGGGCAGTTCGCCCGCCATATCGATGATTTCGGCAAAGGACGCATGGCCGTCCCATTCAAAATCAATCCACTGGCTGGTGCCATGCTCGCCCCTACGGGTGGCACGGAGCGTCACCGTCTGACCGTTGACAGAGAGCTGACGAACGAGGGCGCCCTCCTTCCACTTCTTCTGATTACCCACCAGACAGAGCCATGAACAGCGGCTGCGCGTCTGGAACATCTGCTCGTAGTCAGCAGGCTGGGCAGGCTCCAGGAGGAAGACCTCGATGAGTGCCCCCGTATCCTTGCGGAAATGCAGTCGTGCCTGAATGACCTTGGTATTGTTGAAAACCATGAGCGCATGGGCAGGAAGATGCTGCGGCAGGTTGTAGAACATGTCCTCGCCTACACTCCCCTTATCGTATATAAGGAGTTTTGAGTGGTCGCGCTCTGCCATTGGGAACTTGGCAATACGAGCATCGGGCAACTCATAATTGTAATCACTTATTTGAATATTCTTAGTTTCCATAAACGTACATCGATGCAAAGGTACAAAAAAAAGTGAATCCGACGTGCAGATTCACCTTCTTTTTTTTTAGGAATGTTGCTGACTAATTGTTTACCGAACCTCCTACGATGTCGAGCAATTCAGACGTAATAGCCTGCTGACGACTCTTATTGTACTGCAGATTCAACTGGCGCAGCAGTTCGTCGGCATTGTCAGTAGCCGTCTGCATAGCCACCATACGTGCAGCATGTTCGGAAGCCACACTGTCGAGCAAAGCGGTGTAAAGCATCAGGTGAGCCATCTTAGGCATCAGCTGCGAGAGCACGGTATTCATATCGGGCTCCACGATGAAGTTGTCGTTCAAGGGAACGGCTTCATCCTCCTGACGCTCGCGCTTGCGACGGTTCTTCTTCAGATAGTCCTGCGCCTTCTTGGTGACGACGTTGGTAGTGAGGTCGCGCTCATGGTCACGCTCCAACTCGCTCTCCAAATCAATGGGGAGGAAGGTCTTGGTGGTGAGAATCTGTGAACCGGCAGACTTGAAATGGTGATACACCAATTCTACCTTGTCAATCTCACCTTCCTCGAAACGGCGTGCCAACTCGATAGCCAGTTCAATGCACTGGTGGACATTGGGATGATCAATCATGTCGGCATAGCTGCCCATCACTTGATAGCCTAACTTCTGTGCCTTTTCTGCCACCTTGCGACCAATGGGATAGATGTCAATGTTATCGCGTCCGATTTTTTCAGCCAGTCCTTCGACGGTGTGCTGCATCAACTTGATGATGTTGGCATTGAAGCCACCGCACAGCGACGAGTTGCTGGAGAAGATGACGAGGGCGATACGCTTGACAGGACGCTCCTGATCGTAGATGGTCTGTGCCTCTGCCTCCGCTGCCAGGAATGACTTCAGGATGTGCTCCAACAGCGTCTCGTAAGGCAGCATGTTCTGAATGGCTACCTGAGCGTGATGAAGCTTCGACGAAGCCACCATCTTCATAGCACTCGTAATCTTGCGGGTGCTATTAACACTGGCAATACGTCCTTTAATTTCCTTCAGACTCGGCATAGGCTATCAGGCTTTATAAGTTCCGGCAATATCTGCCATGACTTTCTCAATCTTGTCCGTTGTGGCATCGTCAATCTTACCGGCTGCCAACGTCTCGATGACCTCGGGAGCTGAAGAGCGCAACTTGTCGAGGAAAGCAGTCTGGCACTCGCGCACCTTATCAATAGGTACGTCGCGCAGCAGTCCGTGGACACCGCAATACAGGATGGCAATCTGCTCGCCAACAGGCATAGGACTGTACTGAGGCTGAATGAGCAACTGGTTGTTCTTACGGCCACGGTCGAGCGTCATGGCTGTCACGGCATCCATATCGCTGGAGAACTTAGAGAACGCCTCCAACTCACGATACTGAGCCTGGTCGATTTTCAGGGTACCAGCCACCTTCTTCATGGACTTGATCTGTGCAGAACCACCCACACGTGATACGGAGATACCGACGTTGATGGCAGGACGGAAGCCCTGGTTGAAGAGGTCGCTCTCCAAGAAGATCTGACCGTCGGTAATAGAAATCACGTTGGTAGGAATGTAAGCCGATACGTCGCCAGCCTGTGTCTCGATGATAGGCAGTGCGGTGAGCGAGCCACCACCCTTTACATGACCCTTCATGCATGCAGGCAGGTCGTTCATCTGTTCGGCTACTTCCTGCTGCTCGTTCATCTTGGCAGCACGCTCCAACAGACGGGAGTGCAGGTAGAATACATCACCAGGATAAGCCTCACGACCGGAAGGACGGCGCAGAATCAGTGATACCTCACGGTAAGCCACAGCCTGCTTTGACAGGTCGTCGTAAACCACGAGGGCGGGCAGACCACGGTCGCGGAAATACTCACCGATAGCAGCACCTGCGAATGGTGCATAATACTGCATGGCAGCAGGATCAGCAGCCGTGGCAGCTACGATGATGGTGTAAGGCATAGCCCCGTGTTCCTTCAGGGTCTGTACCAAGGTAGCAACGGTACTGGCTTTCTGACCAATAGCCACGTAGATACAGTAAACAGGTTTGCCTGCCTCATAGAAACTCTTCTGATTGATGATGGTATCAACGGCAATAGCCGTCTTACCCGTCTGGCGGTCGCCGATAATCAACTCACGCTGTCCGCGTCCGATAGGAATCATGGAGTCGATAGCCTTCAGACCGGTCTGGAGCGGTTCCTTCACGGGCTGACGGTAGATTACACCAGGAGCCTTACGGTCGAGTGGCATTTCGAAAGAATCAGTAAGGTCGATATCTCCCTTACCGTCCACAGCCTGACCCAGTGGGTTGATAACGCGTCCGAGCATATTGTCGTTGACACGGATAGAGGCGATACGCTTGGTGCGCTTCACCACCTGTCCCTCCTTGATACCTGCTGTAGGACCGAGGAGCACACAACCGACATTGTCTTCCTCCAGGTTCATCACGATAGCCATCGTGCCGTTCTCGAACTCCAGCAACTCGTTGGCTTCAGCATTGCGGAGACCGTAGATACGAGCCACACCATCGCTCACGGTGAGCACGGTGCCTACCTCGTCAAACTTCTCCTGGCTGGAAATGCCCTGCAACTGGTCGAGCAGTACCTGGGAAACTTCGCTTGGTTTAATTTTATCTGACATTGTTTGTTACTTTTTAAGGGTGTTGAGAATATTGTTGAGCTTGGTCTTGACACTGGCATCCATACGGAAGGTGTCGTACTCGAGGATGAAGCCACCGATGATATCGGGATTCACCTCGGTCTCAAACTCCACAGTTCCATTAGTCTTGCTCTCCACCATCTGGCGCATTTTCTGCTCTGTCTGAGCCGACACACGGGCAGCAGTGGTGAGTTTTCCACGGATGACGTTCTTCTGCTTGCGATAGAGCGTGATATAGCTATTTGCCATAAACTGCAACACGTTCTCGCGGTCTTCCTTCAGCACAAGTTGGATGAAGTTCTTGGTGAGCTGACAAGGCTTTTCGCCGGCAGCAGCCAGAAGCAGTCCTTCCTTCTTGTCCTTGGACAGCATGGGATTGTCTATCGTATGGCGCAGCTGAGGTACCTCCAGATAACTCTTGGCAATGGTCATCATTTCCTGATAGACCTGCTCCTCCAGTTTCTGGTCGGCAGCACTCTTCAGCAGTGCCCTTGCATATCTTACAGATATTACTCCGATATCCATACGCTCATGCTTTATCAGTTAGCAGAAACATCATCCAGCATACGGTCGATTAAATCCATCTGTGCCTTGTCGCTCTGCAGGTTCTGACGCAGGACCTTCTCGGCAATCTCGACACTGAGCGTAGCCACCTGTTTGCGAATGTCGGCAATGGCTGCCTTCTTCTCCTGTTCGATAGCCGCCTTGGCATCGTCGAGGAGACGGGCGCCCTCTGCCCTCGCCTTCTCCTGGGCTTTCTCTACAATAGCATCGCGGGTGGCTGCAGCTTCTTTCAGAATCTGTGCCTGTTTCTCGCGAGCTTCTTGCAAGATGGATTCACCTTCTTTCTGTATATTGGCCAATTTCTCGTTTGCCTCATGCGCCTTCTTGAGCGAGTCATCAATGAAAGCCTTGCGCTCTGCCACCATGTTGGTGATGACAGGGAAACCAAACTTCCACAGGATGAACAGGACTACCAGAAAGGTGACAGACATCCAGAAAAGTAAGCCAGTACTTGGAATCAATAAATCCATACGCTGAATTTCTTATTCACTTTACACTTATCTCTCTCTCGCCACTGCATTAGATGCAGAGGAATGCGATAACGGCTGCGAACAGGGCAACACCCTCAATCAGGGCAGCTGCTACGATCATGTTGGTGAACAGCTTGTTCATGACCTCTGGCTGACGAGCCATGGCGTCCATAGCCTGACCACCGATTTTACCAATACCAAGACCTGCGCCAATAGCTGCGAGACCTGCGCCTACTGCGGCACCTAACTTTGCAACACCTTCTGCTGCTAATAATGCTGTAATCATAATTTTAAAGTTTTAAATTGTTATTGTTGTTATTATTTTCGTTATTTCGTTATTTTGATGTTTCGATGCTTGATTAATGCTCATGCTCCGGTTCCACCCGAGCCAAGCCGATGAACACGGCGGACAGCATGGTGAAGACCATGGCCTGGATGAAACATACCAAGCACTCAAGACACATCATAAAGACGCTCATCAATACGCTCAATGCCGACATGGAGAGCTGGACGGCTATGGCTTGACTTGCCACCAGGAAGATGATGCAAGTGATAGCCACGGCAATAGCGTGACCTGCCATCATGTTGGCAAAAAGACGAATCATCAGCGCAAAGGGCTTTGTGAAGATTCCCACAAACTCAATGACGGGAATGATGGGAATAGGAGCCTTCAACCAGGTGGGCACTTCAGGCCAGAAGATTTCTTTCCAGTAGTGCTTGTTTCCCGAGAACTGTACGATGATAAACGTGCAGAGCGCCAGGAAGAAAGTAACGGCAATGTTACCCGTCACGTTTCCAGAGCCTGGAGGGAATGGTATCAAGCCCATCACATTACACGTGAAGATGAAGAAGAAGCAGGTGAGCAGATAGGGAACATACTTTTCGTAGCCCTTGCCGACACCAGGCTTGATGATTTCATCCACCACATACATCACCATCATCTCGATGAAGCCGACGAAGCCACCAGGTGCAGCATCAGAAGCCTTGCGATTCTTGTACCAGCGGGCACTGAGCAGAATGCAGCAAAGCAGGATGATGACATTGATGAACATCACGGCAACGGTCTTGGTGATGGATAGGTCGAGAACCGGTTCGCCGTTCTCAACAATCTTGCCTGCATGTTCGCCTTCCGTGGCAATAGCCAGACCGAAGGGACCCTGACGCAGTCCTGCGGCATCAGCATGATGTTCGAACTGCGAGGAGCTGAACACATGCCAACCGGTGGAACTCTTCACGATGATGGGCAGAGGAATAGCCAGCGGTTCCAACTTGCCATCAGCGGTCTGAATGTCCGTGATGTGCCAGTCGTGCGAGTCCTTGATATGCTCAAGCACTACGTCCTTGGCTGAGAAATCTTCTGCCTTCACCGCCGGTAGTATTGCCATTGACAGCAACACCATGCAGAGCAGTCGTTTCGTGTGATTCAATATTTTCATTTAATGTCTTAATTTCAGTGTAACCACCATCATCACTACATACATTATTATAATAGTAAGAGCGAATCGGATAGTGTCTTCTCTATTCTCGGTGAAGAATACGTAGAGTGCCACGACGGTACCGACGAGCAACATACGTATCGTTGCCATGATGAGATAGAAGTGGGGTAAATGTTCGGGTGAATGTTGTTTGACCACGTCATAACCCTTCACATAGAGAAAGCCCAGAAACAGGAAGAACAGAGCTGAGAGCGCTATCTCCAGTATCATTCTGACTTCTCGATACAGAGTGACACCTCGTTCTTCTGAACCTCAACGAAACCACCCAGGATGGGCAGCTCCTCCTTGTCGTAAATGACGGTACCCTTCTGCAATACAGAAATGATGGGAGCGTGATTGTTCAGAATCTCAAACTGTCCCTGCAGTCCTGGAACGACAACTCGCTCCACTTCTCCAGTGAATTCTATCTTCTCGGGCGAAACTATCTTCAGCTTTAGCATAATCTTCAATTCTTCAATTCTTCAAGTTTTCAATTCTTCAATTCTTCAAAGCTCAGATTATCCTTTAGCGGCTTCCAACAGTTTCTTGGCCTTGGCTTTCGCATCTTCAATGGTTCCGACATTGAGGAATGCCTGCTCGGGCAGGTCGTCCACTTCACCGTCGAGAATGGCATTGAATCCCTTGATAGTCTCTTCGATAGGAACCATGACACCAGGCAGACCAGTAAACTGTTCTGCCACGGAGAATGGCTGTGACAGGAAACGCTGCACACGACGGGCACGGTTCACCGTCAACTTATCCTCGTCAGAGAGTTCGTCCATACCAAGAATGGCAATGATGTCCTGCAACTCCTTATAGCGCTGCAGAATCTCCTTCACACGCTGAGCACACTCGTAGTGTTCCTTGCCTACTACCAGTGGGTCGAGGATACGAGAGGTAGAACCCAGTGGATCCACAGCGGGATAGATACCTAACTCGGCAATCTTACGGTCGAGCACGGTGGTAGCATCCAGATGGGTAAACGTGGTGGCAGGAGCAGGGTCGGTCAAGTCGTCGGCAGGTACGTAAACAGCCTGCACAGAGGTGATAGAACCCTTCTTGGTAGAAGTAATACGTTCCTGCATAGCACCCATTTCAGAAGCCAGTGTAGGCTGATAACCTACGGCTGATGGCATACGGCCGAGCAGGGCGGATACCTCAGAACCAGCCTGAGTGAAACGGAAGATATTGTCGATGAAGAACAGGATATCGGCTGCACCGCCGTCCTTACCGCCACCGTCACGGAAACCTTCAGCCACCGTCAGACCAGACAGGGCAACGGAAGCACGCGCACCGGGGGGCTCGTTCATCTGACCATAGACGAGGGTAGCCTGCGACTTCTTCAGCTCTTCCGGATCAACCAGCGAGAGGTCCCACTTACCCTGAGCCATAGCCTCCTTGAATTTCTCGCCATAGCGGATAACGCCAGACTCTATCATTTCGCGGATAAGGTCGTTACCCTCACGGGTACGCTCTCCTACTCCAGCGAATACAGAGAATCCGTTGTGACCCTTAGCAATGTTGTTGATCAGCTCCATGATAAGCACCGTCTTACCTACACCGGCACCACCGAACAGTCCGATCTTACCACCCTTCAGATAAGGTTCCAGCAAGTCGATGACCTTGATACCCGTAGCCAGCACTTCCTTGGTCGTAGAGAGCTCTTCGAACTTAGGAGCCTCGCGATGGATAGGATATGCACCTTCCATGTCGAGTTGTTTCATACCGTCGATAGGCTGACCGATTACGTTCAGCATACGACCTTTGATTTGTTCACCTGAAGGCATCAGAATAGGTGACCCCATTGGCTTAGCCTCCAATCCGCGCTGTAGTCCGTCGGTATTGTCCATAGCCACACAGCGAACGGTATCTTCACCGATGTGCTGCTGGACCTCGACTATCAGCTGCGTGCCATCGGGACGCTCAACGGTGAGCGCCTCATGAATTTTAGGGAGCACTTTCTCAGCATCCTGACCCTCTGTATTGAAATAAACGTCAATAACAGGGCCGATAATCTGCGAAATGCGTCCATTAATTTTTGACATAAGCTGTAATAATATTAAATTGTTTTTCCTATTGTTTTAGCTAATCGTGATTGCAAAGATACAAAACTTTTCCAATAAAAAGAAACATTTGCGTTTTTTTTTCGCAAATGTTTCTTAAATTTCACTTTCTGAGGGCAGCTTAGCGTACTATCACTTTCTTGCCACCGATGATATATATTCCTTTTGTGGGAATTTTCAGGGGATAGTATTCTGTTAGAATGTATATACCAAGGAAGCCTGAATCTGATGGCGATTATCCTTCACACTGACGGCATCGCAATGATTCCTAAGCTCTTCTGAAGCACCCGTTGCTTCGTCAACATAGGTAACGGCAAGGTCCTTCATAAAGGGATAGAAATCGCCCTTACGAGTGTTGTACTGGTAAGCCAGATCGAGGCGGAACTTGTCGAACGAGAAGCCTACACCGGCAGTAATGCGATTGGTGGCCTTCCAGTTGATGTAATGAGTGGTAGAAGCATAATAGACACCAGGAGAATAGATGGTCTGGTCGCGCACGCCATCCTCTTTATACATGGGCGACACGTAGTTGTAACCCAGACGGAGGGCAATGTTCTTATCTACCTTGAACTCAGCTCCCAGTTTAACGGTATGCACACCCTTCAGAGTCTCTTCAGTATGACGCTTCATATTATTGTCGGTCGAACTGCTTGATGAATAGGTGTCGTAATAGGGATCATAGTAAGATCCGTCGATAGTACGCATGTCGCAGGCTCCGTAATCAGCATATTCATAGACAGCGCCCAGAGCCAGGTAATTGCCAACGGTATGACCCAGACTCAAGCCGAACTTCCAAGGAGTGTTGAAGCGGAAGTCTTCCTTAGCTGAAGAACGATCCACATTGCCACCGATAGTGGTGTAATTCTCTGTGGTCAGACGATAGAAAGTGGGTGAAGCCACAGACAGACCAATGCGGAAAGGAGATTCCTCGACAGGGCGGAAAATCAAACCAGCCTTGATGTTGAAACCTGTACCCGTAATCTTGTGATTGTCGGAGATGAGCACATCACGAAGATCTTGTCTTAAATTATTGTCTGAATACAAAAACTCATAGTGTTCACTGTAGTTCTTATAGTTGACATTCTGAATACCAACAGTTAAACCAAGATAAAGACGATTCTTGATATTGCCGCTGATATTGAAATCGAACTCACCGATATAGCCCGTAACAGCACGGTTGAAATCATATGCATTATAAGCATAATCGGAAACTGTCTTCGTAGCATCGTCATATATTAAATTGCCAAAATAGAGGTCGTCTAACTGTGACCATGCTTGAGTATCAAATAGACCAACACCATCTTTTATCACAGACTGTCTGTTTTGAGCGCCAAAATACTCATATTCATCATTAGATAATTTTCTTGAAAGTGCTCCTTCAGCATACAGCACATGATTGAAGTTACGGTTCTTATGGAAATTGAATCCGAAGTTCAGATAACTGGTCTTGCCAGTACGACCGGAGAAGACAATACCAATCTGGTCGAACGACACATGCGTCTTGCTGCCATTCTGGAAAGTCTTACCGTCTTCCTGAGAAACAACACTCAGAGAGGCAGATACCTGATTCTTACGGAAGAGACCAATACCGGCAGGGTTGCTGCCCATCGTGGAAATCTCAGCACCTAAGGCATCCATAGCACCACCCATACCCACATAGCGGGCTGTACCATTAAGGTCTTCGGTAGCCAAAGCTGCTCCCACATACGTATCCTGTGTGGCTCTCTGAGCCTGCACCTGCAACGCAGTCATAGCTGCGAATGCGAACAAATATATCTTTTTCATATCTTATACAACTTAAATCTTTCAACTTTCAACTGTCATCTATCGTCTTCCTCCGTAGCTATGGCCACCGCCACCTGAAGAGCGCATGCCGCCACCTCCACCGCCGAAGCTGCCACCCGATGAGCGCATACCGCCACCGAACGAGCTGGTGCCACGAGAGATTCCGCTATGGCTGCGATAACCGCCTAAGCTGCGTGTACCTCCATTATTATAGGTACGTGAGCCGTAATTACGTCCACCGTTCGAGTAGCGATGATTAGAGGCAGAATAACGGTGGTGAGAATATCCTGCACGGCTCCAGTGAGCACCTGAACCACCACGATAAACATAGTAGCGAGGACCATACCAGCCACCCCAGTAGCGATAACGCCAAGGAGAATACCATGCGGAGTAGTAATAGGGTGAATACCAACCACCATACCAGCCACCATAATAGCCATAATACCAAGGATCGTAATACCAGGGATCATACCAGGTGTAGTAGCTGCCATAATACCAGGGCGATGTCCAACGACCGTCACGATAGCCCTCCCAATAAGCCTCTGCAGGCGTATAATCGTCGAAACGACTCATACGACGCGTGTACTTATAGTCGGACACATCGCTATAGGCTGAATCCGGATAAACACCACGGCGACCATCGAAATCGATGATGTCATTGCCCGCTGAGTCGATAGGTGCCACACGACTCCATGCACGGCGGTTGTATTCGTCAGTGCTACGAGTACTGCCTGCATAATAAGTATCGGTAGGCATACCATACTTCTCAACTTCTTTTGCCACGTTCTCCTTCGTAGGTACGAAGTAAAGATCGTCGTCCTGTGCCATCATGGTGATGGGCATGGCTCCTAAAAGGACTGAGAGTAGAACTAACTTTTTCATATTCTTTTTCATCATTTTATAGTTTCACGTTGCAAAAATACAACGAATTTCATTGCAAAATTAAGGAAAAACCCTAAACTAAGATAGGTTTTTCCCTATTTTTTGTAATTTTGCACTATATTTTTAACATCAGCATGAAGTATTACGAAGTAAAATTCAGTATTCAGCCGTTTTCGCAAGACGCCAGCGACATACTGGCTGCTATGGCAGGTGAAGCGGGTTTCGAAACCTTTGAAGAGACGGAAGGCGGTTTGAAGGGCTATGTGCAACAGGCTCTTTTTGACCAAGAGGCATTAGACCAGGCAATTCAGTTCTTTCCGATGGACGGAATAGAAATTATATATAATGTGAAGGAGGCGGAAGACAAGGATTGGAATGAACAGTGGGAACAGGAAGGTTTTGACCCCATCGTCATAGCCGATGGCCAGATGGTGATTCACGACGGTAGGCATCTTCCCAACTCCCAACTCTCAACTCCCAGTTCTCAACTCTCCATAGAAATCGACGCTCATCTGGCTTTCGGAACAGGTACGCACGAAACAACTCAGATGGTGTGCGCAGCACTGCTGAAAGAGTCGCTGAAGGACAAAAATCTGTTGGATGCAGGATGCGGAACGGGCATCTTGGGGATAGCCGCACTAAAACTTGGAGCAAAAAGCGTAACTGCTTATGATATAGACGAATGGAGCGCAGACAACACACGGAATAATGCCGTGATTAATCAAGTGGACGAGCACCTGAAAGTGATGTGTGGCGATGCCTCCCTACTCGATGCCATTTCTGACCGTTTCGACTATGTGGTGGCTAACATCAACCGCAATATTCTGTTGCAGGATTTGCCCCGCTTCCGTCAGGTGATGAAGCCACAGGGTACAATCATACTGAGTGGCTTCTACACAGAGGATATTCCCCTGTTGGAAAAGAAAGGAAAAGAACTGGGAATGGTTCTTGATAAACAGTGGGAAAACAATAACTGGGCGTGCATCCTTATGCGCGAACCTAATTAATTTTATAATTTATTTGCCACAGTCATAGCTTTTTTGTATCTTTGCACCCAAAATGACAAGAAAACAACAAATATCAAAATAGAAATAACACATTATGCTTACATTAAAACTCATCACTGAGGAAACAGAACGCGTGATTCGCGGACTGGAAAAGAAACATTTCAAAAATGCCAAAGAGGCTATCGATGAAGTACTTGCTGTCGATAAGCGTCGTCGTGAAGCTCAACAGAAACTGGATGCCAACCTGAGTGAAGCCAAGAAGATGGCTGCACAGATTGGCGGACTGATGAAGGAAGGCAAGCGCGAGGAGGCTGAGGTCATCAAGACACAGGTAGCGCAAATGAAAGAGACCAACAAGCAACTGGAACAGCTGATGAACGAGTCGCAAGAAGAAATGACCCGTTTGCTCTGTCAGATTCCAAATATACCATACGACGAGGTGCCTGAGGGTGCAGCTGCTGAGGATAACCATGTAGTGAAGTCGAACCTGAAAGAGTGTACGGCTGAGGACACGGTAGGCAACTGGAACGTCAACCCATCGCTGGGTATTGCCAATCCGCTGCCCCACTGGGAACTGGCTAAGAAATATAATCTGATAGACTTTGACCTGGGCGTAAAGATTACGGGTGCCGGTTTCCCTGTGTATATCGGTAAGGGAGCCCGTTTGCAGCGTGCCCTCATCAACTTCTTCCTGGACGAGGCTCGCAAGAGTGGTTATACGGAGATCATGCCTCCTACGGTAGTGAATGCCGCTTCAGGCTATGGCACCGGTCAGTTGCCTGATAAGGAAGGACAGATGTATCACTGCGAGGTAGATGATTTCTATCTGATTCCAACAGCCGAGGTGCCTGTAACGAACATCTATCGTGATGTGATTTTGGACGAGGCTCAGTTGCCTATCAAGAACTGTGCATACACAGAGTGCTTCCGTCGTGAGGCTGGTTCTTACGGTAAGGACGTTCGCGGACTGAACCGTCTGCACGAGTTCTCGAAGATTGAGATTGTACGTATCGACAAGCCCGAACATTCGAAAGAGAGCCACAAGGAGATGCTGGAGCATGTAGAGGGATTGCTGAAGAAACTGGAACTGCCCTATCGTATTCTGTTGCTGTGTGGCGGAGACCAGTCATTCACCAGTTCTATCTGTTACGACTTTGAAGTCTATTCAGAGGCTCAGGGTCGTTGGTTGGAGGTTTCGTCGGTATCTAATTTCGATACCTATCAGGCCAACCGTCTGAAGTGTCGCTACCGTCGTGCAGATAACAAGAAGACGGAACTCTGTCATACGCTGAACGGTTCGGCATTGGCATTGCCCCGTATCGTAGCAGCCCTGCTGGAGAACAACCAAACGGAGAATGGTATTAAGATTCCTGCTGCACTGGTGCCCTACACAGGTTTCGACATGATTGATTAATCAGAAAATAACAAACTAAACAGATATGAATAAAATAGTAAGGAAAGAGCAATTCTCTGAAAAGGTTTTCCTCTTTGAAATTGAGGCACCGCTGATTGCGCAGAGTCGCAAGGCAGGCAATTTCGTGATTGTTCGCGTTGACCAGAAGGGTGAACGTATGCCACTCACTATTGCAGGTGCAGACATTGAAAAAGGTACTATCACACTGGTTGTGCAAATGGTAGGCCTTAGTTCCCAAAAACTCTGTGCACTGCAGGAAGGTGACTGTGTTGCTGACGTGGTAGGACCTCTCGGCAACCCTACTCACATTGAGAAGTATGGTACAGTAGTTTGTGCTGGCGGTGGACTGGGCGTAGCTCCCATGCTGCCTATCATTCAGGCACTGAAGGCTGCCGGAAACCGCGTGCTGTCTGTGATGGCCGGTCGTTCTAAAGACCTGATTATCCTGGAGGACAAGGTGCGTGAGTCAAGTGACGAAGTCATCATCATGACCGATGATGGAAGTTATGGTGAGAAGGGCGTTGTGACGGTTGGTATTGAGAAATTCATCCAGCAGGAGCCACACGTTGACAAGGTGTTTGCCATTGGCCCTCCCATCATGATGAAGTTCTCGAACCTGACTGCCCAGAAATACAACATCCCCTGTGAGGTTAGTTTGAATACCATCATGGTGGATGGTACGGGTATGTGTGGTGCCTGCCGATTGACGATTGGAGGCAAGACCAAGTTTGTATGCATTGACGGTCCTGAGTTCGACGGTGCTTTGGTTGACTGGGACGAGATGTTCAAGCGTCTGGGTACCTTCAAACGTGCTGAACAGGAAGAACTGGAGCATTATGAAGAGCACTTGGTTGCTGCCGAGACTGCAAAGAAATCAGATTCAACGAAGTCTGTGCATGCTGATGCTTCTGGCAATAACGATCCTATTGAGGTCCTGACCGACCGCAATGCCCCTTGGCGCGAAGAGATTCGCAAGAGCATGAAGCCCAAGGAGCGCACGGCTATTGAGCGTGTGGTGATGCCTGAACTGGATCCTGTCTATCGTGCTACCACTCGTACGGAAGAGGTGAATATCGGTTTGACCAAGGAGATGGCTGTTCAGGAGGCTAAGCGTTGTCTTGACTGTGCCAAACCAACTTGCGTAGAGGGTTGTCCTGTCAATATCAATATTCCTTCGTTTATCAAGAATATCGAGCGTGGCGAGTTCCTGGCTGCCGCTAAGGTTCTGAAGCAGACCTCTGCCCTACCCGCTGTCTGTGGACGTGTATGTCCTCAGGAGAAACAGTGCGAGAGCAAGTGTATCCACCTGAAGATGAACGAGCCTGCTGTGGCTATCGGTTATCTGGAGCGTTTTGCAGCTGACTATGAGCGCGAGTCGGGCAATATGTCGTTGCCTGAGATTGCTCCTGCCAATGGTATCAAGATAGCCGTTGTAGGTTCTGGTCCTGCCGGACTCTCGTTTGCAGGCGACATGGTGAAGAAGGGTTATGATGTTTACGTATTCGAAGCACTGCACGAAATAGGTGGTGTGCTGAAATATGGTATTCCCGAATTCCGTCTTCCTAACAAGATTGTGGATGTTGAAATCGAGAATCTTGCCAAGATGGGCGTTCACTTCCAGACGGACGTGATTGTCGGTAAGACCATCAGTGTAGAGCAGTTAGAGAAGCAAGGCTTTAAGGGAATCTTTGTAGGTTCTGGTGCCGGCCTGCCTAACTTCATGAATATTCCTGGCGAGAATGCTATCAACATCATGTCGTCGAATGAATATCTCACTCGCGTCAACTTGATGGATGCAGCCAATCCTACTACCGATACACCTATCAATCTGGGTAAGAATGTGCTCGTAGTCGGTGGCGGTAATACGGCTATGGACTCTTGTCGTACGGCTAAACGCCTGGGTGGTAATGTCACACTCGTTTATCGCCGTTCAGAACAGGAGATGCCTGCCCGTCTGGAGGAGGTAAAGCATGCCAAGGAAGAAGGTATTAATTTCCTGACGCTACACAATCCTATCGAGTATATTGCCGACGAGAATGGTGCTGTCAAGCAGGCAGTGCTGCAAGTGATGGAGCTTGGCGAGCCCGATGCTTCTGGCCGTCGCAGTCCTGTTCCTGTAGAAGGCAAGACCGTTACATTGGATGTTGACCAGGTGATTGTGGCTATTGGTGTTAGTCCTAACCCACTCGTTCCAAAATCAATCGAAGGATTGGAATTGGGTCGCAAGAACACCATCGTGGTCAACGAAGGTATGCAGTCTGCCCGTTCAGAAATATTTGCCGGCGGTGACATCGTACGTGGTGGCGCTACGGTTATCCTTGCTATGGGTGACGGTCGTCGTGCTGCTGCCCACATGGACGAATATCTGCAAGCTAAGTAGTCATGAACGGACTTTATACTATTATTTTGCTCATACTAAGTAATGTGTTTATGACACTTGCTTGGTATGGGCATTTAAAATTATCAGAAACGGGTGTCAGCAGCAACTGGCCGCTTATCGGGGTGATTGCCTTCTCATGGATGATTGCCTTCTTTGAGTATTGTTGTCAGGTGCCAGCCAACCGTTTGGGTTTCGAGGGCAATGGCGGTCCCTTTAACCTGGTACAGCTAAAAGTAATTCAGGAGTGTATCTCGCTGGGCGTTTTTGCTGTGATAGCCAATATCATGTTTCAAGGTCAGAACCTGCATTGGAACCATATTCTGGCTTTCTTCCTGATTATCTGTGCTGTCTATTTGGTATTCATGAAGTAATCAGATGGACGTAGAAAGACGACTGCAATGGCATTTCCACAAGGCTCTGCGCGACTATCGTCTGATAGAGGATGGCGATAAGGTACTCGTAGGTCTCTCTGGTGGCAAAGATTCGCTCTGTCTGCTGGAGTTTCTTGCCCGTCGGTCAAAAGTCTTTCGTCCTAAATTCTCTGTAGAAGCGCTTCATGTACGCATGGAGAATATTCAGTATGAGAGTGATACTGTTTATCTCCAGCAATTCTGTGATAATCTGGGGGTTCCTCTTCACATCATTACGACCCGTTTTGACGATACCCAACATACGAAACCTGCCTGTTTCCTATGCTCATGGCAACGTCGTAAGCAATTGTTTAATCTGGCTCAGGAGTTAGGGTGCAACAAGATTGCTTTGGGACATCATCAGGACGACTTGATTCATACGGCATTGATGAACCTGACGTTCCAAGGACATTTTTCGTCTATGCCCCCACTGCTGAAGATGGACAAGATGCCGCTTTCCATTATCCGACCGCTGTGCCTGTGTCAGGAAGCTGATATTGAGGAATATGCCTCGATACAGAAATATGAGAAACAATTGAAACGGTGTCCGTATGAGAAGGATACGAACCGCACGACTGTTCATGAGTTGTTTGACCGCATGCAGCAGATGAATGCGGAGGCTCGATACTCTATATGGAATGCTCTGGAATCTGCCATGAAGTTGCGCCCCATGATGCTGTTGCTGATGCTGTTGATATCAATGGGTGTGTCGGCTCAGCGCCGTAAACAGCATCGGCAGAAAGTGGCGCCTCCCACAGAACAGTCGGAACAAATGAAGCGCATGACGGAGTCAACGCAGCGCATCATGTTTATCGACAGTGTCGTGCTGCCCAAGAAAGATATCCTAAAGGCTTATCCTGTTTCTGCTGAGGTTGGACACTTGGCGCCCTACTCTACATTCTTCCCCCAAAGCAAGTCTCAGACGTTGACGTATATGAACGAACTGGGTAACCGTTGTCTTTACAATGATACCGATAGTACGTTGGCTTATCGGGAACGTCTCCTCCAAACTTGGAGCCCTGCCGATACATTGGCTGGGATTAACAGTGACCATCAGTTCCGTCATATCCGTTATCCATTCATGATGACCGACGGAATAACACTTTATTTTGCAGCACAAGGCGAAGGTAGTATTGGCGGATATGATATCTTTATGACCACTTACGATGCTGCGGAAGGACGATTCCTGAAACCTGAGAATATCGGTATGCCTTTCAATTCTACTGCCAACGATTATCTGTTTGTGATTGACGAATACAATCAGTTAGGCTATTTTGCTACAGACCGACTGAAACCGGACTCTGACAGTGTGTGTGTCTATACTTTCATCCCAGCCGAGAAATACCAGACGTACGATGCTGCTCAGTATACTCCAGAGCAGATTGCGGCTTATGCCCGCATTGCTGACATCTCACAGACATGGGATAACCAAGATGCTCTTGCATCGGCTCAACAACGTCTGAAGAAGGTCAGAAATATCCGCACAAAGAAACGGGAACCGGCTTTTTCGTTTGTCATCAATAACCAGACCGTTTATCACGAATTACATGAATTTAAGGCTCCAGGCAATCAAGAGCGTTATAAAAAACTCGTAGAGCTAAAACAACGTTATCAGCAAGTACTCCTAACGTTGGAAAAGAATCGTGCATACTATCATAAAGCTACGGCTAACGAAAAAGATGCTCTTACTCGTGATATTCTGGATGGCGAGCAGATACAGCATGAGTTGTACCTTGCCATTCAACAACAGGAGATAGACATCCGACAAGCAGAAAATAATTATCTAACTAAAAAATAAAACTATGGCAAAAAGACATTTTCCAGAATCAGAACTCATTATCAATAATGATGGCTCGTGTTTCCATCTGCATCTGCGTCCTGAGCAGTTGGCTGATCGCGTCATCTTAGTGGGCGACCCAGGTCGTGTAGAAACTGTTGCCTCGCATTTCGATGCTCGCGAATGTGAAGTCAGCAGTCGAGAATTCCGCACTATCACAGGAACATATCAAGGCAAACGCATCTCCGTACAGTCAACGGGTATCGGTTGCGACAACATCGATATTGTGATGAATGAACTTGACACCCTTGCCAATGTTGATTATAATACCCGTACAGAAAAGGACGAGCACCGCACACTGACCATCGTACGCATCGGTACTTGTGGCGGCTTACAGCCTTTCACACCCACTGGATGCTTCATCGCCAGCGTCAAAAGCATCGGTTTCGATGGACTGTTGAACTACTACGCAGGGCGTAATGAGGTGTGTGACCTGAAACTCGAAGAGGCTTTCAAGCAACACATGAAATGGAACCCCATCAAGGGCGCTCCCTATGTTGCTGTTGCCAACCCTGATCTCATCGACCAGATTGCCAAAGATGATATGATTCGTGGCTATACCGTAGCCTGTGGTGGCTTCTATGGTCCCCAGGGCCGCATCCTCCGTGCCGATGTAGCCGATCCCGACCAAAACAACAAAGTGGAGTCTTTCGAATATGACGGCATGAAAATATGCAACTACGAAATGGAGTCAAGTGCCCTCGCCGGTCTCGCCGCCATCTTAGGCCATCGCGCCATGACTTGCTGCATGGTGATTGCCAACCGCTACACCACAGAAATGAACACGGAGTATAAGAATTCGATTGATACACTCATCCAAAAGGTTCTTGACAGAATATAAATGAACGATACTATTTGTGCACTCGCAACTGCTCCTGGTGGGGCACTTGGGATTATCAGGATCTCAGGGGCTCAGTCGTTTGAGATTCTTTCTCACGTGTTTAGTAAGGACATTAGCAATGCCCAACCTAATACTATTCATTACGGGCACATCAAGAATGGCTCTGAGATTCTCGATGAATGTATAGTCAGCATTTTCCGTGCTCCCCACTCTTACACTGGTGAGGACTCCGTGGAGATTTCATGTCATGGCAGCCGCTATATATTAAATAAGGTGTTAGAGTTGTTGGTGCAGCATGGTTGTCGGATGGCTGGTCCTGGTGAATACACCCAACGCGCCTATCTCAACGGCAAGATGGATTTATCGCAGGCTGAGGCTGTTGCTGATCTCATTGCTTCTACTAATCGGGCTTCCCACCAGTTGGCGATGAGTCAACTGCGTGGTGGCATCTCATCGGAACTGGCTCGGTTGCGTGAACAACTGCTCAAACTCACCTCGCTGCTTGAACTGGAACTCGACTTCTCTGATCACGAAGACTTGGAGTTTGCCGATCGTTCGGAACTGCTTTCATTGGCTCAACAAATAGATTCTCATATTACTCATCTCGCTCAATCCTTCAAGACAGGACAGGCGCTCAAAGAGGGAATACCAGTAGCCATTGTCGGAGCACCGAATGTGGGTAAGAGTACATTACTCAATGCCCTGTTGAACGAAGAGCGTGCTATTGTCTCCGATATCCAAGGTACTACTCGTGATACTATTGAAGACACCATTCAGTTAGGTGGCATCACTTTCCGTTTCATAGATACTGCCGGCATCCGACATACTGACGAC
>OCTX012273809.1_pt1 | contig 23575 bp, 21 predicted proteins | sample 1539691 | NCBI WGS metagenome assembly OCTX01 (sample SAMN02144231, study PRJEB22623) | gut metagenome | biome: sheep rumen | host: Ovis aries | place: New Zealand
CCTTCCCCACAACCTCTCCGGTCCTGCTCTTGGCGTTAATCCGCCAAGTTAAAATTTGTCGTGAGACTTTGGAACTTTGACACTTTCAGACTTAATCTGCTGTATTTCAGCAAGTTATAAAGTTTCATCAAAGTTCCAAAGTTTCAAAGTTTCATGCTTTTGATAGTGTCCGTATTCAATTTTTAGGACATGTCCTTGTTCTTGCCAAGTGTACTATACCGGATGGAAACGCGATTACGATGATGTACGTAGCGTCAGTCATCGTGCAACTATCCGTCTGCTTCGTTTCATCCGTGAATAGTAATTTTGCCTAAAAATGCAGATAATCATAATTAATTATTCTTAGCCAAATGGCACGATTTTTTCATTTTTCATTAAAAAAATTTGCATATGTGCATTTTTTGTTGTACCTTTGCAGCGAAATTTGCAGTAAAGTACGTAAAAAACTGCAAAAAATAATGCTGTAAGTAATTGAATATGAGCGTATTGGAGAGGGTTACATATGGTGTGAATAGACTAAGGGTGAATACGGTGTTTACAGCCGAGAACTTCATTGCGGATACATTACCTCGTAATAATGTGCGTGTGGCTTTAGATACCTTGGTCGCATCAGGAAAAATTCGTAAGCTGGATATGGGGCGCTACTATAAACCTAAGGAGACAATACTTGGTGAGATGGAGCCGGATATAGAGCAAGTCTTAAGTGATTTGGTCGTTGATAAGAATCGCAAGACTATCGGATATTTAACTGGTACAATCGTTTTTGCTCAAATGGGATTGACAACGCAGATTACTACCCAGATTCAAATCGGCGTTAAAAAATATCGGCGCTCAGTACGAAGAGGGCGTTATACTGTGACTTTTGTTGAGCAGCCGAACCCTATCAACAAAAAAGATATCGAGTTGTTTAGACTATTGGATGCATTACGGTTTATAAAAGATATACCAGCTGCTTCTCCTGATGAGGTAGTCGAGCGAATGCTATTCTTGGTAGGAAGACTAAGCGAACAGAAACAGAAGCGATTAGTGGATTTGGCGCTAAATTATAAACCAATTGTTAGAGCATTGCTTGGAGCCATTATGGAGAAAAATCAAGCTGACGAAGCGCTGGTGAAAAAATTGCGAAAGTCATTAAATGACTCTACTATATTTAGGTTACATATATCAGAGGAGATAATCCCAGCAGCAAAATGGAATATTAAAAAGAGAAGGCTATTATGACATTACATGAAGATAAGGATTTATTTGTGAAGTTGATAACGGATACTGCTGATGCACAGGGAATAGACATCCGCTATGTGGAGAAAGATTATTGGATAACGCGAAGTCTGGGACTACTGGCGCACAGCCCTTATGCTGAAAAAGTAGTGTTTAAGGGCGGAACGAGTTTGACCAAGGCATATAGGTTAACACGCCGTTTCTCGGAAGATATTGATGTGGCGGTTATTAATGCCGATGTGCTGTCGCAGGGACAACTCAAACGTCTGATTCATCACGCAGCGCATAGTATGAGCGAAGGGTTAGAGGCAGTAACGGATGATCCTTCTACACGGAAAACATCCCAATACTATAAACAATTATATAAGTTCCCTACTACTACGAGGGCATTCGGAACATTACCTATCCGGGAAGGGCAGATTCTTGTTGAGATCAATTCGTTCGCCAATCCGTATCCGTTTGTGCATGTAGAGATTCATTCATTTATTTATGAGTATCTGCAAGGCTTGGAGTCGTTTCGATATCTGATTGACGAATTCGGATTACAGCCGTTTATATTGAACGTATTGGATAAACGTAGGACATTGTTGGAGAAAACGGTGTCGCTCCTTCGATTCTCGTTTGCAGAAGATATCGAGAAACTAGCTTCGAAGATTCGGCACTTTTATGATCTGTATTTCTTGATGCAAGATCAGGAGTGCCGGAAGTACTTAGAGTCAGAACAATTTAAGAATGAGTTCAAGGAACTATATACACACGATCAAGAATCGTTTGATCATCCGAAAGGCTGGAATAGACAGCCGCATACAGCATCGCCGCTATTGATGGATTTTGATGCGGTGTGGCAGCAACTTCGCAGAACCTATGAGACGAAGATTCCGCCATTAGCATATGTTCAACCAATCCCGCCGGCCGATGACGCCGCTGAGGCGTTTAAGCGGATAGTAGAAGTGTTGATGAAATTCTAAATTTGCCTTTATCGTTACATATTTAGTTTCTTGGCAAGGCTTTTGAAAGCGAGCCACAACTTCTCATGCTTGCGGGCGAAGGGGAAGATGTAGCGATTGGTAAAAGTCTGCATTCTGCCCCTAAAGGAACGCTCGTATGCGTGGCGTTCGCGTTGGCGCTGATGCAACTGCTTGAGCGCCCAGTAGTCGCGCGAGAAGCGACGCGCCTGTAGCGGTTCTTGATCAAAGATATGCTGCAGGAATTGATCCATCGAATCGAGCAGCTTCTCAACCGTATCCGCCTCGCGTAAGGCGGGAGTCTGAACCATCTTCAGCCATAGTGCATCGTCCTCATCAATCTCCTTCACACGCTTCACTACCGCCTCCCAATCGGGGTAATGGAGGCAGTTGATGAAGGCATCTTCATTGAAAGTCTCACCCACGCGCGGGTCACCCCAATAGATAGGCACCGTGCCGGCTGCAAAGGCTTGCACGAGTTTCTCGGTGGTATAACCCTCGTGGCTGGCGTTCTCAAAAGCGATTGCAAATTTATGCTTCTGCTGAAAGGCCAGTTTGTCTGCCACGGGGCCACCTACATTATTTCTGTATCGTCCGCCGGAGTTGACGGTTTTATACCTATTCAGCGCCTCCAGCATCTCGCCGCGTTCGGGCGAGGCATTCGAGTTGGAATAGACAAAACTGCAGAAACTGTCCTTGCTTGCTAAGGAAGCCAGGAGATGCTTGTTCTTAAGAGCCGTTGTGTCTTTATCGTAGAGTACCCACAACGGCAAGCGCATGTAGCGGTCGCCGAATTCAATATGGTCAAATGAAAGACCGTAGTCACACAAATTAAAATCGGGCGTCTGATTCTCGCCTGACCAAAATATCTTGATACAATCGTTGTATTTCAAGTGCTCTTGCCCAAAAACGGAGTAGAGTATCCAATCCGGTTGGTCAGTCTCTACTAACTCATAATACCTCTCCAACCTTTTGCGAAGGACACTTAGAGCACCCGGTGCTCCATCGAAATCAACGATTTTTAAATTCAGTCTTTTGCGCATAGTCTCTTGCTGCGATGAAAATAGTGCACCAACACCCCGATAAGTGTCAGCATGAACACGCCAAATAGACTGATAGAAAGTGTATTCCCTTTGCGGACGCTGTCGGGATCGAAATCCATTAGTATGTCATGTTCTCCTGCTGGAATAACTATTGCCCGAAGCATATAGTTGACGCGATAGATGGCTGTTTGCTCGCCGTCAATATATGCTTTCCAGCCCAAGGGGTAGTATATCTCGGAGAATACAGCCATCCTTAGACCTGCTACAGATGCGTGGTATTTCAGACGCTTGGTATTGAACTCTGTCAAATCAATCCGATCGTTTTCACTTGTAGTACCGAAGGTTGGCATGTTTCGATTGTCTTCGTAGGTGCAGTCATATACAGCTACGTGGTTAAGGTTGTGCTCCATCAGTGCATTGCTTTCATCATTGGCGGTATTGACTGCAACAAGGCTATCCACCAGCCAACAGTTTCCGAAAGCCTCGTCGTTCCGATAGGGGAAGATCTGCCCGTTGCGGTCTTTGGTGATGAAATACTTGGTGTTGAGCATGTTCAGTACCGGCATGTGCATCTTAGAGATATGTTCGTCAATCAGGTCCTGATAACGGCGCAGTTTGGCAGCCGAATAACCGCCGATGGACTTCAGGTAGTACGATGTACGGGCGTCGTTGAAGGTGTTGGTCGTCAGATTCATGACGCGATAATACGTCTGGTCGTTCTGCAGCAACTCTTTCTCGTACGGAAGGATGTTGAATACCTTGTCGCGTTCCTTGACCGTGACAAAATTGCTATCGTTGCAGAAACGCTTGTCCACGGGCCAGAGGTCGGCTACGATAAGCGCTGTGAGGGCGATACCGAGCCATTGGGTCTTGAAGGGCTTGCGGATATAGAAGAAGAGCAGTCCGAATCCGAGGGCTATGAAGATGAACGAGCGCCAAGCGTCGGAGGTCATCATAGCGGCACGTTGGTCCAGAATCATGCGGTAGATATCATCGCCGACTTGTGCTTTCCATTGGCTGTCGTACGAGGAGGTGAAATCAAGCATCGACCCGCCAAAGAGTGCCAGAATGAGGCAAATGCCGGCGGTGATGCCTGCCGCTATATAGAGGGCGGGTAGGAACCGACGACGGTCGTCGGCTTCGGCTATCTCTTTGACAGCAAGGAAGCCTAAAAGCGGCATGGTAATCTCCGCCACGATGAGGATGCTCTCAACGGCGCGGAACTTATTGTACATGGGGAAGTAGTCAAAGAACAGCTTGGTGAAGCCCATGAAGTTGTGTCCCCACGACAGCAGCACCGAGAAGATCGTGGCTGCAAGCAACGCCCATTTGTAGGGCCCCGGCACGATAATCAGCGCGAGTAGGAACAGGAAGCACACGATGGCTCCCATATAAACAGGGCCGGAAGTGAAGGCTTTCTCGCCCCAATAGGTGGGTGCACTTTGGCAGAACTGCTTGGCAGAACCTTTGGGCACACGTGCTTGCACGAGGTCGTTGTACAGGCGGGAGTCGGTATCGAGTTTGTAGCCGCTCGCACCACCAATGAAGTTCGGAATGAGGAAAGTCATGGTCTCCGCTTTGCCGTAACTCCAAGCGGTAGCGTAGTCCAGGTCCAGACCTTTCGTCTTGTTGGTGGCATCCTTCTCCTTCACCAAATCGGAATGGCCGCCACGCATGGTCTCTTTGGAGTATTCCTGATTGGCAAATATGTTTCCGCTACCCATGCCCATACCGATTCCAAAGGAAGCAATGATGATAACGGTTGCTATAGCAATATGCTTCCACTCTTTTGCCTTGGCTGCGATCGCCACCTCGGCAAAGAAGAGTACGCCCATGAGCATGCACATATAGTAACTCATCTGCGGGTGCTGGAAGAAACCGATATAGGTAAAAAACATCATCAGCAGCGCGCCCCAGGTGTAATTCTTTCGATATACCAATATCATGCCAATCAGCACCAGGGTCATCCAAGTGATGGAATAGGCTTTGCCGTTGTGCGAGGCGGCGACGATGATGAAGAAATACGACGACATCGCCATCGCAAAGGCACCTGCCATGCTGAGCCAGTTCTCAATCTTGAAAGTGCGCAGTAATAGGTAGAAAGCGATGAGAAAATAGAAGAAAATAAAGAATGCATTTCGGTTTCCCCAGCTAAGCACCCACCGTATGGGTCGCAGAACCTTATCCAAGGCGTAGCCTCCGTTTCCACCTACTTGGTAATTAGGCATGCCGGAGAACATACTATCTGCCCAATAGGACCATTCGCCAGTCTCGTTGTGAAAATCGTGACATTGCTTTACTGCCGAGTAGCCGTTGATGTAGTCACCGGCGTAAATGACTTTGCCCTGTACAGCGGGCCAATAGTAGATGGCTGATGCCAAAAGGAAGATAGCCAAAATAATGGCTGAGGGAATGTACTTTTTCCAGTTAATTGATTTCATATCTCTGAACGTATATTTGCTAATTCTTGTCTTACTTTTTGGAGTATCTCGACCGCTTTCTGTCGCTGGTCTGTTTTGCGGTTGTCGGCCTGCAGTTCGGCGCGTATGGCTTCGATACGGGTGATTTTGAGTTCATCACGTATGAAGCGGATACGCTTGATGAGTTCAATATCGGCGAGTCGGTAGAAGCGGTTCCCGTGCCCGTCTTTGCGGGGAGTAAGGGTGGGGAACTGTTTCTCCCAGTAGCGCAGGGTCGAAGCGGGTAGACCCGTCATCTGCTGCGTCTCGCGCATGTTGTAATATTCCTTGTAGGGTTCCATAACTGTTTATTTGCCGATACGCAGCGTCTTGCCGGCTCGGATATTGTCGGTCTTTAGGCCATTCCAGGCTTTGAGTTGCTTGACGGAGACATGGAACTTCTTGGCGATTCCGCCCAGCGTGTCTCCGTTCTTTATTTTATAATAGGTGACGCCGTTGACGGAATAACCGCCGTTGAGTCCCTGCTTATGGAGCATCTCAATCTCGGCGCGTCGGTTGTTGATGAGTTCGTCAGCTCGGTGTGCGAGGATGGTATCCTGTCTGTCGATGAAATGCAGCGTCTGGTCGGTAGGCAGACACAGGGTGTAAGCCTTGGTGCCACCCGGTAGGATGTCGCGGGTGTATTGGGGATTGAGGCGGCGTAGTTCCTCAATGGGGATATCCAGTACGTCGCTGACCTGCTGCAGGTGCAGACGCTCGTGGGTGATGAGGGTGTCGGTCGGAATGGCGTAGTTCAGATCGGTGGGGCATACGCCGTGGGCCTCGGCATAGTTCATGGCATAGGCAGCGGCGATGAACAGAGGCAGGTACGAGCGTGTCTCACGAGGCAGGTAGGGATAAATAGACCAGAAATCACGTTTGCCGCTGCGATGAATAGCCTTGTTGACATTACCCGGACCGCAGTTGTAGGCTGCAATAGCGAGGTTCCAGTCGCCAAAGGTGGCATAGAGCGACTTGAGGAACCGGCAGGCAGCTTCGGTTGATTTCAGCGGATCATGTCGTTCGTCCACCAGCGAGTTGATTTCCAATCCGTAGAGCTTACCCGTGGCGGGCATGAACTGCCATAGTCCGGCAGCGCCCATGTGCGAGTGAGCCATGGGGTTCAGTGCTGACTCAATGACGGCGAGGTAGCATAGCTCGTAGGGTAGGTCGTAACGGCAGAGCATATCATCAAAGAGCGGAAAATAGTATTCCGCCTTGCGGTTGAGGCCCGCCAGCCGTTTGGAGGACTTGAGGTAACGCTGTATGAAACCCCGAATAATCGGGTGGTAGGGCATTTCGATGATAAAGGGGAGGTCTTGCAGACGAGCCTTATAGACAGAGTCGGGTAGGTCGATGATGATATCATCGGCGGTGCAACCGGTGGTATCCAGCCATGCCAGGGCTTCCTCAATCAGCGCCAGCGAGTCGATATCTGCCGTGATGGAGTCGGTCATCAGACTATCCAGGATGAGGGAGTCCGTGGCGAAGTTCTGCCGGTACAGGCTATCCGTCGTGAGGGAATCGGTCAGCTGATCTTGCGCTGCTACAGCAAGAGGCAAGAGTCCAACGATAAAAAGAAGGGTGTAAAATATATGTTTCATCAGAATGAAATAGCTAATCTCACTTCCGCAGCACGTTGCCGATACTGCGGGTCGTAGTAGAGTTGCGGGTTGATATTCAGGGTAAGGTCATCGCTGATGTCGAAGTCAAAGAGTTGTGCATCGACAAAGGCATCAACGAGTGTCAAGGCATAATAGACCGCGGTGATAGCGATAGAGAGGTCGCGATACCGGTGGTAATTATTCTGCCAGTTATTCAGGGTGGAGGTATAGGTATCCACGCCGCCCATGCGGTCGATGGTGTATCCCTCACGCAAGAGCTGGTTGTAACTGCGTGATCGGTCATCGGTAACGCAGTTATTTTGGCGGTCCATATAGAGGTCGCGGTATGCTTCGCGGTAAACGGAATAACGCTCGGCGTTCCAGGAGATAGCGTAGGCACAGCCGACAAAACCGCCATAGACGATAGGTAGTTTCCAGTAACTACGGTTGTATATCTGTCCCAGTCCGGGTACGAGTGCACCCAGCCAAACCGCTTTCATGGGGTCAGGGCGCCACTGGGTGTAGTCTATCTCCGGCGTGACAGCAGTACCAATCAGCATGCGACTGCTATCCGCGGCATTGATGATGGTATCCTGCCGCGCCGAATGGGTCGATACGACGCGTCGTTCCACATGGCGGTGCTGTGCTTGGGCTGTCAGGCTGAGGCAGAACAGCAGTAGTACTATGGTGAGGCTCTTTTTCAACGTAGGTGTTCGATAATCATACTGAGTTCGTTATCGTCCTTGAAGAGAATCGTGATGCGCCCATTGGTGATGCGTACCGGGTGGTTGATACGTTTGGCGAGCACTTTCTCTTGCAGGGAATACTGGTTCTCGCTCTCTTTCTTGGTTGGCATCTTGTGTCCTTTGGCGCTGACCAGTTCTTCGACGCGGCGCACGCTCAGCCCGTCGCTTAGGATACGTTTGTAGATAGCCAGTTGCTGCTCGGTGGATTGGCAACCGAGTATGGCGCGTGCGTGACCCATATCGATGGTTTTCTCCTTGATACCGATTTGTATTTCGGCCGGTAGTTTGAGTAGGCGCAGGTAGTTGGCTACGGTAGCACGTTTCTTACCCACGCGTTCTGCCATCTTCTCTTGGGTGAGCTCGTATTCGTCCATCAGACGCTGGTAAGCCAGGGCTATCTCAATGGCATCCAAGTCTTCGCGTTGGATGTTCTCAATGAGTGCCCACTCCATGACCTGTTCGTCTTTGGCAGTACGGATATAGGCGGGTATGGAGGTGAGTCCTGCCATTTTGGCTGCGCGGAAACGGCGTTCACCGGCGATAATCATATAGGTGCCGTCGTCGTTTTTGCGGAGCGTGATGGGGGATATGACGCCGTGTTCGCGTATGGAGTCGCTCAGTTCCATGAGGGCTTCTTCATCAAAGGAATGACGAGGTTGGTCAGGGTTGGCGAAGATGCGGGTGAGTTCGACCTCGTTGATGGAAGAGGCATTGTCGGTAGTTATATGGGTGTCAATGAGCGCGTCCAGTCCGCGTCCGAGTCCTGTGACTTTCTTCATAGCTCAAGTTATTTAGTGCGTTGTAGTAATTCGTTGGCGAGGGCTTCGTAGTTCTTGGCACCCTTAGACGAGGCATCGTATTCGATTACGGAGAGTCCGTGGCTGGGGGCTTCGCTGAGGCGTACATTACGCGCTATGACGGTATCGAATACCAGGTCGCCAAAGTGCCGTTTGACCTCTTCATACACCTGATTCGAAAGACGCAGACGATTGTCGTACATCGTCAGTAGGAAACCCTCGATCTTGAGTGCGGGGTTGAGTTTCTGCTTGATGATCTTGATGGTATTCAGCAGTTTGGCGATGCCTTCCAGTGCAAAGAACTCGCATTGTACGGGTATGATGACTGCGTCGCTGGCCGTCAGGGCGTTGACGGTAATGAGGCCCAGCGAGGGTGAACAGTCGATGAGAATATAGTCGTAGCGGTCGCGTAACTGCGAGAGGATGTTTTTGAGTATATTCTCACGGTTATCAATATTGAGCATCTCGATCTCCGCGCCGACCAGGTCGATGTGGCTGGGGATGATATCCAGCCCGCTGACGCGTGTGGCGATGATGGCTGTTGCGGGGTCAATATTGTTAATGAGGCATTCGTATATGGTGCGGTCGAGCGTGCGGATGTCCACACCGAGACCCGATGAAGCATTTGCCTGCGGGTCAGCATCGATGAGCAGCACTTTCTGACCGGCTTTGGCTAAAGCTGCGGAGAGATTGATGGCGGTGGTGGTCTTGCCTACGCCGCCTTTTTGGTTCGCTAATGAAATAATTTTTGCCATAAATATCAATTATCAATTATCAACTATCAACTGTCAACTATCGTACGGCTTTAGCCGATCGTTCGAGGCTTTGCCGAGATAAGAATTATCAATTATCAATTATCAATTATCAATTATCAACTGTCAACTGTCAATTATCAACTATTTTAACTGCCATAAGTAGGCAATGTTGAAGCTCAGTACCATCGTGTTCGAGCCTGCAAAATGTGAGCCCACTTTGGAGGAGAAGATGTTACCGAAGCTGTAGCTGTAGCGTGCTTCGAACTGGAAGCAACCGGCTTTCTCTGTCCGTCCGTAGAATCCGACACCTCCGGTAATACCCCAGTCGGCGATGTTGTCAATCGGATTGTACTGGTAAACCTCCCCTGTTTGCCGTGTGCCCGATTCGCTCTCATGCACGCAGAATGATGCCTGCGGACCTACATTAATAAATCCGCGGAAGTGGGGCTTGCCGAACCAGATATGCGTCAGTAGCGGTACCTCGATATAATCGAGTCGGCGGGTATAGGAGTGTGAGTCTGTGTTCTCGCGCCAGCCCCGTTGGCAGTAGTTTACCTCCACTTGTATGCCGCAGCACTTATGGCCGCTGTAGCGGAACATAAGTCCTCCACGCCCGCTTAGGAATGCCGTATTCAGCACGTTGGTCGTTCCCGGTACCTTGGGTGAGAACATCACCAGCGAAGCCGACACACCGCCGGCTGCGCCGATGTACATCTCGGGCACGAGGAGGCGGGGTTGGGCATACAGGCGATTCGTAAGACCGACCGCTGCCAAGATCAGGAATACTATGAATAGGCGTTTTCTCATGCGGTGTTTATTTGCTACGCAGGATTTTGAGAGCCTTGTTTCGGTAGCCGCCGGTGGCGTTGAGGCGTTCGAAACGCAGGTCGGATTGCAGACCGAGATACGGCAGGGCGATGATCTCGCTGATACGTTCGGCCTCGGCATTCTCTCTGAGTTGCGGCAGTATGAGCAACATATAGCGCGTTAGGTCATAACCCAATAGGTCGTAGCGCGGATTCTTGGTCTCCGGCCGATGGGCAAAATAACGCTGGTATGTTTCCATATAGGTGCTATCCTGTACGTCTGTATCCGGAATGAAGGTAGTGGTGTAGATCTGGGGCAGGGCAACCTTCTCTTTTTGCCAAGCGTAGTGGGATAGCAAGGTCAGGTGATACTGTTCTGCCAGCGGAATCAGGTGGGGCATCAGTACATGCAGGTTGCTGTATCGCTCGGTATTGAAGATGAGGAAATTCTCTGCTGTGGAGCTGAGTTTCGAAGCCAGCGAGTCGTTGAGGATGGCGCGAATGGTGATCGTATCAGAAGGCACGCGGTAGAAATGCAGAGCATTCCTCAAGTCACGCACACTCATGGGTACATCCTCATCCTTGGCGTCTATCTCAATGCACTTCACGTCGGTCGTCATGTCGGCGATGTGTTGCGCCATTGCAATGGCTTCGTCCTCGTCCGACGAGTTGTATTGCAGTAGGTAGGGATTGTTCTCAATACCCGGAACATTTGGCGAGAAGGGGATGAGCATGGGCTTCCGGTTCTCCAGAGCATACGGAGCAGCCATCGCTATCTCCGTGGGGAAAGCCGGCCCTATGACGGCGTCGCATTGCCAAAGGGTAGTGTCCAATAAGATGGCCTGCAGGCGGTCGTTGCTCTTACCGATATCAAAGGTGCGCACCTCAATCTTCAGCCCTGCTTGCTGGGCTTCATAGACGGCGATGAGGGCACCGGTGTAGAACTCGTAGAAACGATCCATATTCGGGTCGCGCTGCGCCACGTCGGCCTGTAGGGGCAGTAGGAAAGCCAGACGGACGACCTCGCCTGTGAGTGGAGGCAGCACAGGAATGCGCGGGGCGGCAAGGCTGTCCTCTATCTGCTTAGCAGCAAGGCTGTCTGCTACCTGTTTGGCGGCAAGGCTGTCTTCCACCTGTGTGGCGGTCAGGGTATCACGGTGTGCCAAACTATCTATTGCTGCGATGACGGGGAGCGTATCCGGCGTAATCTTTTCTATGGGACGGAGTTCCTCTGCGGGTTTGGCGCTGATAACTGCGGTCTCGGGCAACTCCTTGAGCGGGAGTGTCTTTACCGGTGCTGCGGGTTCGGTTGGCTGTGCCGCTACAGGCTCAACGTTGGCATTGGCATTGGCTATCTTGGTAGCCCATTCTGCGGTGACGGGAATGAGAAGTTCTTCCTCAAAATGCAGGCCACGGTCCTTGAGTTGGGGATTCCAGCGGATGATATCCTCCTGTGTTACGCCGAAGTTCTTGCTGATTCGGTACAGGCCGATACTCTTCTCTACGCGGTAACGCCAAACAGCCGTGCCATTGACGGTATCAATGGGCCACGTGGGGATACTATCCTGCTGGGCAAAAACCATTTCGGCTGCTATCATCAGCAGTATCATCAGCGTGAGTCGTTTCATAAATCTATTGCGCATTAAATCTTAAATCTTAAATTTTAAATCTTAAATTACCGTAGGTATAACTTCCGTCGTATTGCCCACACAGCCAGTCCGATAAGGCTGATGAGCAGTATAGGGCATAGTAGGCTGATTAGTTGAAATTGTGTGAGCTTATCGTGTGCGCGGCGGTCGTTGAGCAGCCGGAGCGTCACATTCTTACTACGGAGTGCCATCAGGCCGCAGTCATCGGTTAGGTAGAGCACGGCGTTTACGAGGAAATCGCGGTTGCCGAAGAGCGTCTCCGTGTAGCGGTCGTATCCTACGGGTAAGGGCTGCCCGTGCTGCCATTCGTTGCGGGCAATACTGCCTCCGGCTACGAATATCTGGCGCGTGGTTTTGCCTCGTTCTACGGCCGGAAGAGGCTTTACGCCTTCCGGGGCCATGCGGTGGGTATAGAGCGAGGGAAATGCACCCTCAACGCTCATCGCTACCGGGATATAGGCGTAGCGAAATTTGTCTCGCTCTACCGTTAGGTCCGACAAATCGACCTCAGCCGGTGCTTGCGTCATGGTGGAGGCGGTAGAGGTGGCCAAAAGTATGGTCTTCATCAGCCCATCATCGCCGCCAACGGCATCGATGCAACTGAGCAGCGAACCAAAGACCTGTGACACACCGCGGGTGACGGGCGACTGTTCGGAGGTCAGCAGCAGCGGCGCGTAGGTCCACGGTAGGGGTTGGAAGTTAGGCTGCGTAGGGTCAGAGCTTACATCCACCGGGATAGGCAGGCATTGCAGGTCTTGTACCAAGGCGGCGTTGATGCGCACACCGTAGCGGAAGAACAGATCCGTGAGGTTGAGCTCCTGTGCGATGACGGGCGTCAGGCCTTCCTGCTGCAGCATCTTGTCGGAGAAACGGATACCGTTGACGAGCCATAAGATGCTACCACCCTGCATGATGTAGTGGTCCAGGATATACTTGTCGGTATCGCTGAATGCCGTTTCGGGGTCGGCGATGATGACGCAGCGGTACGCGTTCAGCGCCTCAGGGTCGGTGCCGAGTATGCCGCGGTCAATCTGAAAATACCGACTGAGGGCAAGACTCAGGTCATAGACACTCTTCTCGTCCAGCTCGCCGTGTCCCTCCAGGAAAGCGATACGTTCCGTTCCCTCTTTGAGCAGGGTATGGATGCCTTCGGCAAAGGTGTATTCCAAGTTCTCAATGCTGTGGTTGAGATTTTCCTCGCCGCTCAGTCCGCGTTGGTTTTGCAGCAGGGGTAGGGTGATGCTGCGTTTCTTGTAGGTAAGGCGTACAAAAGGATAGACCGTCGTTTGCGCCGTGCGTCCGTCGCGTGTCCGTTCGTGGATGACGGTAGGCTGTAGGCCGAGACGCTCTGCCTCGTCGCTGCTACCCGTATGGTAGTGCAGCTGACCATGGTAAGATAGTTCTTCCAGGGTCTCCTCGGTGGCTTTCTTCAGACGGGTGAATCCGGCATTGAGGGCTCCATCCAGCAGAATGCTGACCTCCAGCGGTTCTGTCAACTGTGCCATCTGTTGCTTCGTCTCGCGCGAGAGCGTATAGCGTTTGTCGGCCGTCAGGTCTTGACGCACCACCACGCGGTACAGACCTATATTGGCCAGTACCAACGCTACTATTGCTATGACGGCATTGCGAAGATGCATCTCGGTTTTCGGGGAGAGACGGCAAGGAATGCCGTCTCTACAAGCGGGGGTTAATTCTCGGTTTTTAATTGATTGAGTACATCGTAGTTGATGACTACCGTGTGCTTGGCACGGAGTTCCTCGATCCAAGCCTTCTCCAGCTCATCCTGGTAGGCGTTGGTCACTTTGCCGCGTTCGTCGGTATATACCTCGGGGGCTTTCAGCACCTTACCTACGACCATCACAACGGGCATATCCTCGCCGGGTGTGAACTCGGCATTCTTATCTTTAAAGCCGTATTTGTCGGCGGCTGCATTCTGACCTTTCTTCCACAGGCCATGCTCAATGCGTACATACTTGATACTGTCGGTATTGATGCGGCTGTTGATATAACTCATCACAGAGTCGGGTGCGGCATTCTTGATGATGGAGCGGGCTTGTGTAGCTGAGGCTTTGTCCTTGGCGTAGATGACGTATCCTTTGTAGCGCGGAGCGTCCCAGGTGTATTCTTTCTTATGAGCCTGGAAATAGCGTGTCAGCCCCTCTTCGTCTTTGGCGGCTTTGTTCCAGACCTTCTCCAGCGAGATATCAAAGAGCAGGATGCCGTCGTGGTATTCCTGTACCAGGTGACGCAGTTCGGGATACTTCTCTTCCAGGTGCTTGTCTGCTACCTCGCGCACAGCCTCATCGCTCATCGTATCGGGCAGTTGGTACTCGGCTCTCACCTTGCGGATAAAGGATTTGTCGGCTTCCTTGCTGCGCTCGTCGCGTTGTACGTTTTTCTCAATCTTGGCGTAGAGACTGTCGATGGGTTGCATCGAGCGATGACCGGTCACCTTGGCAATATGCCAGCCGAAACGGCTCTCGAAGGGCTGACTCATCTCGCCATCGGCCAGTGAGAATACGGCATCCTCAAAGGGCTTAACCATCATGCCGCGTCCGAACCAGTTCAGGTCGCCGCCACGCATAGCGCTACCTTTGTCGTCGGAGTTATTGGCAGCCATCTCGGCAAAGTCAGCTCCGTTGGCAAGCAGGGTGTAGATGCTATCCAACTGCATGCGGGCGATGCGCGAAAGGGAGTCGTTGCCCTGCGGCACCATCTTCATGATATGCGAAGCACGTACCTCGCTGTGCGGGCGTTCTTCCTCCACCCAAGCAATATGCCAGCCGAAGGGGGTGCGGAAGGCAGGCGTTATCTCACCCACAGGGGTGTTATAGACTGCTTCCTCAAAACTATACACGTAGCGGAACGGGGTGATCCAACCCAACTCGCCTTTGGTCTCTTTCAGCCCCGGGTCTTCGCTTACCTCTGCGGCTACAGCAAAGAAATCCTCGGGTTGCTGCACGGTCTTCTTGCCTTTCTTGACGGGCAGACCGGTCGTCACACGTTGGCGGATGAGGTTGATTTTCTCAAGGGCAGCGGCCTGAGTGGAGTCGTCGGCATTCATCGGGCATTGAATGGCGATGTGGGCTGCGCGGCGGTCACGGCTCATATGATCGTAGCTGAGGCGAACGAGGCTGTCAAGTGCCTCATTATCCTTCATGTACTTGGGGGTAGCTTGGGCGCGATAGGAGTTGAACTCCTTAAGGAAGGCTGCAGTAGTGTCCAGACCGACAGCCTCGGCTTCGGCAACCTTCAGCTTGAAGTTGACGAACATATCCATGTATTCGTCCATGCTCTTCTTATCAGCGGTATTCTCGCTGTTCTTGGCGTAGATGTACAGAAATTCAGAGGCCAGGACGGGCTTGCCGTCAATGGTCAGTAATACGGGGTCGTTTGCTTCGGGGGTAGCGGCTGTCGTTTCCAGCAACGGCAGAGCGCATACAATAGCCACAAGGGCCAATAACACATTCTTTTTCATCGTTTATTTTTGTTGTTTTATTTATATTCTCAATAGTATTCGTTGCGCACTCGCTACGCACGCACGCACAAAATAGCCTGCAAAGATAGTATAAAAAATTGACATACGCAAATTTTTGTTTATCTTTTTGCAAAAAATAAAGGTTTGTTTTGTATTTTGTCATTTTTATTTGCATATTTGAAAATAAAGCAGTATCTTTGCGGGCTAAATAAAATGGTTGTAAAAATAGTCTGAATAGAGTTGAAAGTATGATAACGAATTGGATAGACGAGAATACGCTGGCTGATGCGCGGCAGATGATTGCGGGTGCGCATCGCGTGGTAATACTGACACATATGGCGCCCGATGGTGATGCGATGGGTTCGTCATTAGGTTTGAAAGCGTGGCTGGAGGAGCAGGGCAAGGAGGTTGCCGTAGCCGTGCCGAGTGCGTATCCCGATTTCCTCGGGTGGATGCCCGGCGCGAATGAGATACTGGTCTTTGATGTCAACTGCAAGGACGCTGTTGTGACCCGAATCCGAGAGGCGATAGCGGCAGCCGAACTGGTCATCTGCTCCGATTTCAACGACCCCAAACGCATCGGCGCCGTGGGTGAGATGCTTATGGAGGAAAGGGCAGCACGTGCTGATAAAGGCGCCAAACTGCCTATTCTGCTCATCGACCACCATTTGAATCCCTCGGATGTGGCGGATGTTTTGTTGTCGTTCCCGCAGAGCCCGAGTGCGTCCGAGATCGTCTATCGCCTCATTCGCCAGTTGGGCGGAACACTATCGCTACAAGCGGGCACCTGCCTCTATACCGGCATGATGACCGACACGGGCAATTTTGCCTTCAACTCCAACCACCCCGAGATGTATGAGATCGTAGGTGACCTGGTGCGGATTGGTGTGGACAAGGATAAGGTCTATGATCGCGTCTTCAACGCGTATAGTGCCCATAGGATGCGTCTGATGGGCTACTGCTTGTACCATAAGATGGAGATCTATCCCGAACATCATGTGGCATTTATCTACCTGACACGCAGGGAGTTGGCGCGGTTCCAGTTCCAGTCGGGCGATGCCGAAGGGTTGGTGAACCTGCCTATGCAAATCAAGGATGTTTATTATTCCTGTTTCATGCGCGAGGATAAGGTCTATCCCTCTGAGCAAAGTCGTGCCAACGGCAGCAAAGTGAAGGTGAAGATCAGTATGCGCAGTAAGGGTGATAGGCCGGTCAATCAGTTCTGTCACGAGGTCTTTAATGGTGGCGGACACAAGAATGCCTCCGGCGGCGAATACTATGGTCCGTTGGCTGAGGCTGTTCAGCTCTTCAAGGATAATTACGCCAAGTATTGCAATAAATAGTCTCTGAAACTGCCCAACGGCCGTTGCATTTACGCGTGGGAATGAGTCCGGCTACGCAGGAATCGTCAAGTTCACGGGATAATATACTATATGTATATTATAGGTACGGGTATGATGCGAGATTGGTTCGAGAATGCTCGGGAACGTGTCCGAAAATGCCACGGTAAATAGGTCTAAAATGCCACGGTAAATTTTGATATATAGGCAAAAAACGGGACGCTCAGCGCCCCGTTTCTTAATATCAATTGTCAACTATCGTACGGCTTTAGCCGATCGTTCGAGGCTTTAGCCGAGATAAGAATTGTCAACTGTCAATTGTCAACTATACTCACACCACTCCCGAGAATCCCATGAATGCCATGGCCAGCAGACCGGCTGTGAGCAGCGCGATAGGTGTGCCTTGCATGGCTTTGGGAACCTTGTTCATGCTCAGCTGCTCGCGCATACCGGCAAAAATGACCAGCGCCAAGGCAAAGCCGATAGCCGTTGCAAATGCAAAGACGGTTCCGGTGAGCAGGTTGTGGTCAGCGCCTACGGGCAGTTTGTTAGTGCCGTCTGCCACCAGAATAGCTACACCCAGGATGCAGCAGTTGGTCGTGATAAGCGGCAGGAACACACCCAGAGCCTGATAGAGCGACGGGCTGATCTTCTTCAGCACGATCTCTATCATCTGCACGAGGGCAGCGATGACGAGGATGAAGACAATAGTCTGCAGGAAACCCAAACCGAATTGGTTGAGCAACATCTGCAGCAGGTATGTGATAATCGTAGCCAGCACAAGCACGAAGGTTACAGCGGCACCCATACCGAGTGCGGTGTCAATCTTCTTGCTCACGCCGAGGAACGGGCAGATACCCAGGAACTGGCTCAAGACGATGTTGTTAACAAAGATCGCCGAGATAAATATCAAGAAATAGACCATAATTTTTGTTTGATTAAGGACCGCGGCTGCACCGCTATGAGAGCAAAGAGTAAAGACTAAAATGGGTCGGATAGTCGAATGTATTTAGTCTTTGTTCTTTATTCTTGCAGCGAGCATCGTGAGCGATCCGGATTCGTTATTATTTCTTCTGCAGTTTCTGTACGAGGGCCATGACAAACGCCAAAGCGATGAAGGCACCCGGAGCCAGTACGAAGATAAGCATGCCGTATTCGTCGCTGAAGAGACGACCACCGAAGATACAACCCGTACCTAACAACTCGCGTACCGCGCCGATGACGGTCAGCGACAAGGTGAAACCGAGACCCATGCCCAGGCCGTCAATAGCACTCATGCCGACGGTATTCTTGGCAGCAAAAGCCTCTGCACGACCCAGCACGATACAGTTCACCACAATCAGTGGGATGAACAGACCTAAGGTAGCATAGATGGCGGGCACATATGCCTGCATCAGCAGCTGAACCAAGGTCACGAAGGTAGCAATCACCACGATGAAAGCAGGGATACGCACCTTATCGGGGATGAGGTTCTTCAACATTGAGATCACCACGTTCGAGCATACCAGCACGAACATCGTAGCCAGTCCCATTGACATACCGTTGATAGCGCTGGTTGTCGTAGCAAGGGTCGGGCACATACCGAGAACCAAGCCGAAGGTGGGGTTCTCCTTGATAATACCATTTAGGAATGTTTCTTTTGCATTACTCATCTTGGGCCTCCGTTTCTTCGTTGGTTTCTACTTCATCATCATCTTCCGCATCTTCGGTAGCCACGGGCTTGGTGGCACCGGTAGCGGCATCCATGCTGCGGAACTCGTTATAAGCCTCGTTAGCAGCCTTGAGGAAGGCGCGGCTGGATATAGTAGCTGCCGTGATGGCATCTACGTCACCACCGTCTTTGGATACGCTGAATGTACCATTAGCTACGCGACCGACGATGTTTTGACCGGGTTTGTCCTGATTCTGGAACCACCATACAGCCTTGTCACCCAGACCCGGTGTCTCGCTGTGCTCCAGCACTTTGTAACCGAGAATTTCACCATCGGGGGCGAAACCGAACATCACCTTCATCTTACCGCCGAAACCATCGGTCTCCGTCATGATGGGTGTGCCATCGGGGCGACCTGCCAGTACCGACAGACGTGCTTCTTGTTCGGCAGCCGTCTTCTGGGCATCAATACGGTCTTTGGTCAGGGTGTATATACCTGCCAACGCTACAGCCGCGCACAGCGTGATGCAGGTCAGCGATAGTAGCATGTTCTTAAGTGAACTTTCCATTTTTGCCATAGTCATTCCTCCTTATTTTTTCTTCTCTCCGAAACGACGGGGACGAATACGGTTCAACAAAGGCACGCAGGCGTTCATAATCAGGATGGCGAACGACATACCTTCGGGATAAGCACCCCAGGTACGAATCACCATCACGATAAGACCGATACCGACGCCGAAGATAATCTTACCCCAACCGGTCATCGGGCTGGTGACGTAGTCGGTAGCCATAAAGAATGCACCGAGCATCATACCACCCGTCAGCAGGGTGTAGAGTACATATTGACCGGTAGTCATTCCTTCGGGCAGGGCACCGCACAGACCTGTGCAAGCGGCAAACAAGGCAGCCGTTGCCAGGATGCTGACGGGAATATGCCACGTTATCACGCGCGTACATATAAGGAATATACCGCCGATGATGAGAGCCAGGGCACATACCTCACCCAGACTGCCGCCCATCGCACCCAGGAAGGACTGCATCAGGTCGGGCAGTTCGCCGAGCGCGCTGTTATCGCCGCTCTTGAGCATTTGCTTCAGGTAATACAGCGGTGTGGCACCCGTCTCGGCATCCACATAACTGCCGGCAAAACCCATCGGCCGAGGCCATGTGGTCATCTGCACGGGGAAGGAGATGAGCAGGAATACACGACCTACGAGGGCGGGGTTGAACAGGTTCTGTCCCAGACCGCCAAAGGCCATCTTACCCAAGGTCATCGCTGCAAGAGCACCGATGATGACGATCCACCAGGGCAGGTTGCTGGGCAGGTTGAATGCCAGCAGCAGACCGGTCAGAATGGCAGAACAGTCATCCAGATGGGTGGGCTCCTTGAGCATGAAACGCGTTATCAGCCACTCGAACAGCATACATGCCGCCACGCTGATAGCCGCTGTAATCAGGGCTCCGAAGCCAAACTCAATCACCGACACCACGTAGGCGGGCATCAGGGCCAAGATGACCAGGAGCATATTTTTCCGGACCGTATCACCGCTGTGTGCGTGCGGAGCCGGAGCTACAATGAGTTGTTTCATAAATTATCAATTATCAATTGTCAACTATCAACTATTTCTTCGCTTGGCGGGCGCGGATGATGCCGCCCACGGTGGCTTTACCCATACGGATGTAGTCCAAAAGCGGACGGTGGCTGGGGCAGGTAAACAGACAGCAACCGCAGTCGATGCAATCCATTACGTCGTGTTGCTCCATCTCGTCCCACATCTGCAGCTGAGCTTGCTTGGAGAGCAAGTAGGGTTCCAGACCCATCGGGCAGGCTGTTACGCACTTGCCACAACGGATACAGTTCTCGGGCTCCACGCGGCGACTCTCGCTCTCACGGAGGAAGAGCAGACCCGATACGCGTTTGTTGGTAGGCATATCGATGTTGTTCATCGCGCGACCCATCATTGGGCCGCCACCGATAATCTTGCCTGTGTCTTCGGGTATGCCACCCGCCAGATTCACTACTTGCGTCAGGGGCGTACCGAAGCGCACGCTGTAGTTACCCGGACGGGCAACGGAAGCGCCGGTCACGGTCATCACGCGTGAGATGAGCGGTTTGTTCTTCTGAACAGCCTCATAGACGGCGTAAATCGTGGCTACGTTATCCACTACAGCACCTACTTCGATGGGCAGGGCACCACTGGGCACCTGACGACCGATGCAGGCATCGATGAGCTGTTTCTCACCGCCCTGCGGGTATTTCAGCTTCAGGGGTTTTACCTCCACGCCCAATACCTTCAGTGCCAGCTCTTTCATGCGTGCGATGGCATCCGGCTTGTTCTTCTCAATACCAATGATAGCGTGATCGATGTTGAGGGCGCGCATCAGAATCTGAATACCAATCATCAGTTCTTCGCCATGCTCCAGCATCAGTTGGTGGTCGCAGGTCAGATACGGCTCGCACTCCACGCCGTTGACGATGAGCACCTCGGCTTTCTTGCCCGGAGGCGGCATGAGCTTGACTTGTGTCGGGAAGCAGGCTCCGCCCAGGCCGACGATACCGGCTGCGGCCACCTTGTCGATAATCTCCTTCGGCTCCAGTCTGCACTCCCGTATGACATCCGGTGTGCGGTCAATCTCGGGCAACCATTCGTCGCCTTCTACGTCCATAAAGATGGCGGGCATCTTCATACCCCAGGCATCAATGGTCGAGTCTATCTTGGTGATGGTACCGCTGTAGGGCGAGTGGATGTTAGCACCTACGAAACCACCGGCCTTAGCCAGCAACTCGCCTACTTTGACCTTTTGTCCTTTTTCCACTACCGGCTGCGAGGGTGCTCCGATGTGCTGTACCAGGGGGATGATAGCCTTCTCGGGCAGCGGGCATTCGGTGATGGGTTGGTGGGCGCTATATTGCTTGTTGTCGTGCGGATGAACTCCGCCTATTCTGAATGTATTCATGCTTGTGCCTCCTTTGTTTGTACCGCTTCTGCGGGTTTGTTCTCTGTTTGAGCGGGCTCAGCCGGTTTGCGCGGCGGGAAGTTAACGGCGTGTATGGCCCCGGTGGGACAAACCGACTCGCACTTACGGCACAGGCGGCACTTCTCGGGATCAATGTACGCTACGTTGTTATCCACGGTGATAGCCTCAAAGTTACACTCCTTCATGCACTTGCCACAACCGATGCAGGCATTCATGCAGGCTTTGCGGGCGATGGCACCTTTGTCTTTGTTGACGCATTGTACGAATACGCGGCGGTTCTTCGGACCCTTCTTGCGCAGTTCGATGATGCCACGAGGGCAGGCTTTCACGCACTTGCCGCAAGCGGTACATTTCTCTTCATCTACCACAGGAAGACCCGTTACCGGATCCATACTCAGGGCGCCGAACTGGCAGGCAGCTACGCAGTCTCCGCAGCCTAAGCAGCCGAACGGACAGGCTGTCTCGCCAACGTACAGGTTGTGCTGGATCCGGCAGGACTTCACACCATCGTACTCGCTGGTACGCGGGCGCGCCTCGCACGTTCCGTTACAACGCACAACAGCCACTTTCGGGTCTGCAGCAGCAGCCGCCAGACCCAGGATGGCTCCTACTTTTTCCATGGTGGGAGCACCTCCCACGGGGCAGAGCAGACCGTCCAACGTGTCGGCCTTGACGCACGCCTCAGCCAGCGCACGACAACCCGCAAAACCGCAACCACCACAGTTGGCACCCGGGAGTACCTCCTGCACCTGGTCGATGCGCGGGTCTTCTTCTACCCTGAACTTCCGGGCTATCAGGTACAACAGCACGGCTGCTACCAAACCTGTCAAGCCCAGAACGAGCAAAGAAATAAGGATAAGTTTCATAAATGTTTGTTGTTTTTTGTATTTAATTGTTACGGTATTTGCTTTGACGTTGGCCGTTGGCTATTCCGTTTTCCTTATCGAAAACGAAAACTCCCGTTGCAGCTTGTCGCGGAATAGTCTGAGCACGATAAAATAGACACCCGTTACGCCCAGCGCGATGACGCCCGCCAACGCCTCGCTTTCCATGCGCATGTCTAATACTGCCAAGGTCCCAACCAGCACGATTAGCGGTACAATATAGGCAATCACCACGGCCTTCCAACCCATCCGCTGCTTGATGATTACCTCAACGGTGTCGCCTGTTTGGAGGTTTTCGGTTTTCGGTGCTCGGTTCTCGTTCTGTCTTCTGTCAGGCGCAGCCGGTCTGTCTTCTGTCAGCGCAGCGGTCTGTCGCATGGCGACCTCAATTATCTTCTCCTTTTTATCTGTCGAGGTACACATGGCTTTTGCCTGACATGCACTACAAGCCGAAGATTGTTCAATCTTGACTCGTACAATATTGTCTTCAATAGCGATGACGGTACCCGTATGTTTTATCTCATTTCCCATTTGTATATTACCATCGTGCATACACAAAATTTCGCGTAGCACACGAAATAACGTGCAAAGATACAACAAAAATTGCACATACGCAAATTTTTCGGAAACTTTTTTGCAAAAATAGAGTGCAAACTCTATATTTTGGGAGGGATGATGGCGCTTATGCTCGAATAAAAGCGACATCATGCGTACCAAAATAGGGGGCTTCAACCCTTTTGCAAAAGGTTTTCGGAAATGGGGAACAGTATGTCCGGCAGGATGCGACTGTACTTTCGAAGGGGCCCCATTCTATAATGGGGGAGTAGGTCGAAGTACAACAAAAATTGCAAATACGCAAATTTTTTTAATGAATAATTAATATTAATAATGAAAATCTGTATTTTTTGTCTAAATAGTTGTTCAACTCAATGCCCGATGAGCCTCAGTCGCTTGGGAATGGTACTCAAAAAAGCAGGATACAGACAAAAGTGTCTTGGCGGTAAAGTGCGTGGTTGGATAGTATATGAGCGCGAAGCCGGTGATGTGCAGGCGAATAGAACGATTCAAGCACGATCATGACAGTATGACAGATGACAGTTCATTATTTTTTATATACACACACCCGCGTGTGTGAGTTTATAGAAAACAACTGTCATACTGTCATCTGTCAACCTCCGAAAATCCAATCAACCCATAAACC
>OCTX011774003.1_pt1 | contig 23523 bp, 32 predicted proteins | sample 1539691 | NCBI WGS metagenome assembly OCTX01 (sample SAMN02144231, study PRJEB22623) | gut metagenome | biome: sheep rumen | host: Ovis aries | place: New Zealand
GGGACCCAGCCAATCATGTCGCCTGGATTCTTTCCACTCCTTGAGCTGTTAGACTCTTGGAGCAGCAAATCACCAGCTTCATGCATCTTGACTAGAAGATCTCTCAGTGCAGCTTTCTCCATGAATATGTAGTGCCAAGATCCTTGGTCTTTGAATATGTACCAGATCTCATCTGCTTTTCCAGGCTTCACCCCAACAAGCTTAGAGAACTCCACCCAAACTTCTCTTGATCCATCATCATTGACCTTGACTGTTGGATACTTAGTGTCGACTCGGCACTCAAGGCTGCCATTCTTGATGAGGACATCCCAGAACTCTCTTTTGTCTTCATCTGCAGTAGCAAGACGACTCTATGCAAATCCATTGCTCACTAGTCTGTCAACTAGCTTAGAGTCAAAGCGCTTAGACTCATTGTATGCTTTTTTGTCATTCATCTGTCTTCAACTAGTCTATAACCTACCCAAAGATAGTGCCAATAGTCATATCCCATGAAGTCATCAACTTGGTAGATTGGCTCAGAGAAGCCAATTCTCTTTCCAATCTTCATGTGGTTGACATCTAGCCAGATCTTCACTTCTTCTCTTGACTTTGGAAGAACAAAGTCACCACCATCAAACTTGTCTTGGTCATCAGTTGTGATTATCCACTTGTTGTTCTTTCCCATCTGCTAGAGCTCATAGTCACCAGGCTGGCACCGGCACCAAAGTGATCGGTCTCTTCTGATGGTGGTGGATGTGTCAAATGGATGCCCATTGTACTTCAGCCAGAGAATCGTTTGCTGTGGTATCATATGTTCTGGCAGACTGCAAACTTTGTGTTGAGCTGGTGCCTGACTTTGTAGAATGTTGTGTGGCGACTGAAGTTCTTCATCTTAGTGCATCCTATGTATGCACAGCATGACTTGAGGCCACCATCAATGTCACTAAGCACACTGTCAAGTGGGCCAACATATGGTATGAGCTTCTCCCGACCTTCACTCGCTGAGTACTGGCGAACTCCGCCAAAGTGCTTAGCTTGTGCTAAGTGAGAGCTCATTCCATAGTACTGCTTGAACTTCTTTGTCACAATGGCTGATGCACCATCTTCATCAAGCTCATCTAGCAGATACTGCTTCTCAATGATGTCTCCAGTAGCTTCATCACAGCCAGCAAACAGAGATCCTGAGATGATGAAGTCTGCTCCAGCTCCAAAAGCTTTGCACACATCCCCTGCTGAGTTGACTCCGCCATCACACAGCACATAGCATCCACGTTGGTGGCAAGCATCAGCAACTTCAATGAGTGTAGACATCTGAGGGCGACCAACACCTGTCTTCAGTCTTGTAAGGCAGACACTTCCATTTCCTATTCCAGCTTTGATGACCTTGACTCCAGCATCCATCAGCTGTGCGGCACCAGCAGCATCAACAACATTTCCAGCTATTATGCAGATCTCCCTGCAGTGCTCATGAATCTCTCTCACTCTAGCTGTCAATGATGGTATGTAGCCATTAGGGACATCTACCATGACCATCTTGAGGTGGAACTTGTCATAGAGCTTCTTTATAGCGCTGCAGTCTTCTTTTATGCCAATGCTTGGAATCACACGAGCAGCCTCATCTTCGCTCAAGCTTGAGAAAAGTGCTTCAATCTCTTCATAAGGGATGTGTTTCTCAAGACAAGCAATGTGCCCAGACTTCACCATCTTCTCAGCTACTTTGCAGACACCAACCGTCCCCATGTTAGTTGTGCCATACGGAATGCAAGCCATAGTGAGCTTCTTAGTGTTGTCAATGTCATACCACTTGAACTCACGCATCAAGTTGACTTCACTTCTAGACAGTATCTTAGAGCACTTTGGCTGTATCAGCACATCATCAAAGTCTAGCTGCTCTTCTTCAATCACTCTCATCTTGCTGCTCCAATGAGCTTGTTCCAGCCATCAACAGCATACTGCTTCTGCTTTTCACTCGATCCATGCTCTTCATATGGACCTTGTGCACCACAGTTGCTGCAGACAACTTGCCAAGAATGCCATCCCATCCCAGGACCTTCTTCTGGATCTGACTCAATCTCTATGAGGTTGACTTTCTTGCCACATGCAGGACATATTCCATTATTTGCTATTTTGCTTGTCATAGTGCTCCTTCAGCCAAGCATACAGCTGCTTAGCATCTATGTCAATGTAGTCTCCAACTGTGTCTACAGAGACAAAGTCATGGTCTTTTCCACATATCAATGACACTGGGGCTGATCCTATCCCAGAGGTATACGAGTCAACTGGGATGTCTATCTTCTCAAACTTAGTCTTCTTCTTCATTTGTCACTTCTTCTGGTTTGTCTTGTCCAACAATCTCGCAACTCAGCAATGTCCAATGGTGTTTTTTGTCTAGCTCATTCATCCTCGCAACTGCACTCTCGGCATCGGCCTTCAGCTCTTCTTCAGTGTTGTATCTAGCAGTGCACACAACTTCTTGAGTGCTTCCATCTCTCTTGTAGACAAACTTGCCTTTCAGTGGCTTGTGCCATCTCTTAGAAGCATTCAGCTTCTCATTGATCCAGTCTTGCTCTTGCTTAGTCCAGATCTTCTTTGGCTTCTTCTTCTGGAATGCCATTTTCTTCTTCCTCTTCTTCTTTTCCAGTTTTGCTCACTTTGTAGCTAGGATCAAACAAGTCTAGTCTAAGTCCATCTATTCCAAGCATGATTGCATTATATCTCTCAAATGCTCTCTCGGTGTCCATCTAGTATATGTCTTCTAGAATGTTGACTTCTTCTCCACTCTCTGCTCCACAGAGGGTCTTGTTCAAGATCCCAACACATGCATTGAGCTCACCGCCAACTTCACGCTCAACATCAAGCATTGCTGCTGCACTCTTCCTTCTTTGAAATCTGGTACTTCTTGAAGAACTTTATCAACTGGGCAACCGGAAACTTTGTAGAAAGTCCTGATGAAGTCTTTATCTCCCTGGTATCCAGCTACTTTCATGACAATCATCTTGGCAAGATCACCAAGCAGATTGTTGCACTCATAAGCTTTGCCACGCTGGACTTTGACCAAGAAGCTAGCAAAGTCTAGCCACTGGTCCGGAACACCTTCAAACCCTTCAATGTCTAGCTTCAGCTTCAGCACTTCTAGATCTAGCTTCTTGATGTTCTCTTGCAGCTCTTCAATCTCTGCATTTGAATGGCCAATTCTGAGACCAGACCAACTGAGATGCTCAAATCTCTCACTCAAGAAGTCTAAGACATGTGCAATTATCTGCTTGTTCTCATCATCTTCTAGAGATCTGAAGCTTCCAGCTCTTCCATATCCAAGAATTGACTCTAATGCTAATGACTCTTTGTCCATGCATTGAGATTCTACTAGCTTAGATGCTAGTCATCTCTCACAGAACCACTTGATGTGGGTTGTGATAGACTTCAGCCAGTCTGCAAACTGCTTTCGATATCCATTGTTGTCTGGAAGACCCAGCTTGAAGTCTTTTGTCCAGCACTTGTGGTAGAATGGAAGCTTGCTAGACTCTTTGTGAGTTATCTTGTATCCAAGCTTCTTAGTCAACCAGTCTTGGAGCTTGTCTTGTGTCAGTGGAAGATAGTTCTCTTGGACTTCTCTGTCCCAGTTTTCAACATAACGGTACTTGATCAAGAAGTGTATGAGTCTCTTGACATCTAAGAGCCGATGTCTGTCACTTTCATCCGAGCATATTGCTCCCCAGACATCCTCAAAGGACTCTAGCCGGTCTATGTACTTTGGTGACTTGAAGATGTTGTCATAGACATAGAAGACTGCATCTCTTGGAACTTCAGCATATGAGCCAGCACCAAGACTCATGTCTCTTATGGCTATTGCTCTGAATCTGCATCTCTTGATGGCATACCAGAACTCTTCAACTGTGTGGTCTTCATCAGCATATGAGTAGACTTCATGGATGACAGAGCTCATGTTCAAGAGAGTAGTGTCCGGATTCCAGTCTTTGCTCCGCTCAAGATCATCAAGAGATGTGAATCCTTGGAATCCTTTCTTCAGGGCATTCTTCAGAAAAGCTGGGTTGTTGTCAATGATGATGTACTTGAACTCTCTCCCAGCTAGCTTTGCCTTAGCATCAAAGTACTCACAGAACTGTCCTTCTCCACCACCAAAGTCAACAATTGTGTCAATCTCGCTTGGAATCTCTTTCAAGAACCAAGCTTTGTCACCAAATGACTTGGCCATGTTAGAGAGATAGATCTCATTGTTTGCAATGTCTTCTTCAGAGAGATAGTCTAGAAAGCCGTTGTTCATGTTCAAATTTCGTTGCTGTAGCTATTTACGCCATTTAGCCGCTTTCTCAGCTCCCTCAGCTCTTCTAGCCACTTTGCTAGCTGCAAGTGCTCTTTGCCACACTCATAAGTCTTAGAGTTGCATGCCATCTTGAGTCCAACATCTCTAGCATGCTCAATTGCTTCATCTAGTGTCATCATCTTGCTTGCTCTTGCTTTTGTCCTTGTGCTCAAAGCTAGCTGCCATTCTTTGCCAGCTTCAAAGCATGCTCAATGACAATGTCTCTTATCTCCATCTGAAGGTCTGGAAGCTCAATCAACTTTGCTCCAGCTTCAGTTATGTGGTTCAAGAAGAGCTTGAACTTGCTTCTCTTTGGAACATATCCTTCTCGCTGCAGCAGATACTGGTAGAGATTCAGCTGCATCCCATAGTGGTAGAAGTTGATGTCTGGAATGTGCTCAATTGGAGAAAGAGCAAAGTTGCTCCACTTGTTCTCAAGATCAATTGTCTGGTTGGTCTTGTGGTCTAAGATGAGATATGATCCATCTTTTCGTGATCTTCCAAACAAGTCAATTGTTCCAGCAATCCTGAGTGATGGGCTGAAGACAATCTTCTCTACTCCAAGAATGTCAATTTGCTGGCGAAATCTTCTTGCCATGTTGACAGCATGCCCAAACACGATCTTCTCATGGTCATCAACCGGCTTGTTTCGGAGCTCACTTCTTCCTAGCTCAATGTCTTCACAGCACTCATGCACTCGTGTTCCAAACTTGCATGAAGCATCACCTTTAGCTTTCCACTTTGCTTTCAGCTCTTCAACTGTGATTCCTTCTTTGAGTGCACATCTCTTTGTTATCTCACCTGTTGGATCAAATGGCGGAAAGCAGTTGTGGACAATTCCAGTTCCACTTGTGTATCTTATCTCTCTTCCATCTATGATAGATGAGTAGATGTGAGTAGCTTCTTCAAATGTTATCTCTACACCACTTGGATGCTTTGCTTTGCTTGTTCCAGGCATTGTTCACCACCACCTTGTCATCTTGTTGGATATGCTATCTTCTTCAAGAGATCCTTTGAGCTTGAATCTGGTCTTCACTGATATTGCTTCTGGAGGAATGTTGCTGTAAGTGAACACAGCTAGATTTCCATCACTCAACTTTCCAAAAAGTGGATCTCGATAGAGCTTCAAGCTATTTGTCTTGTCTAAGTCAACTTCTAAGATTGTGTACTTGTTCTCTACAGCCAGATCACCAAGAATCTTGTTGAACTTCTTAGAGTGCTTTGCTGCCATTTGGATGAACTGGACAAAAACATTCATGTCATATCTAGTGAATAAATAGACTCTGTCTGGATGGCCAAGCTGGATCTTCCCATTGGTTGTCTTTGATTTTGGAACTAGACCTTGCTTGAATATCTTTGCTTCATTAGATGATGGAGTTATGTGATACAGCTTGTCTTGAACATCTATGACTCTCTTTGAGAACAAAGCTTCAAAGACAATTGTCAATGCTACAGTGTTGCCAGAGTCTTCAAGTGAGCTTTCATGAGCTACATATGAGTATCCAAATCCAAGAGCTCTCTCAGCTACCATCTTGAGATTGGCAACAAACTTAGTGCTCAAGAGATCTAGGCTCATGAGATTGCTAGGAACTACAAGTTGGCAAGTTGTTGATGATGCTACTCGACTCTCAACTTCAAAGTACTCAAGAAGCAGCTTTGGAGTAGTGTGCTTGAATACTTTGTCTTTTGTGTCTTCAACTATTCTGAAGCCACTTTCTCTAGTCCAATGCAGAATGTCTTCATTGTCTAGTGTCTTTCCAACTAGAATCTCTTGGAGATCAAATGTCTTTGCTAGATCTTTTGCAAGAGCCCTAGTGAACAGATCAGTTGGATAAGTCTTCTCAACTCCTTCAAGCAACTTAGCCCTAAGTAGCTACTTTCGTTTCTTGGTCACTAGATTCTTGTATGATCGTGATGACCATACTAGAAACTTGTTGACTGGCTCAAATGCTGAAGCAACTGAATTTGCCAATGTGAAATTGGTAAAGTCCATGTCATCACTTACCATGTTCTGATCTCTCTCGATTAGATATCTCTCTTTCAAGATACCACTTTGCCTTCTTCAGCTCTTGGATGTCAGAATCTTTCTTGCCACATCTCAAGATGTACTTCACAACATTTCCAAGATTGAATCCTAGATCAAATGCCTCAATCACATCAATCACTTCAATTCCAGACTTAGACTGGTAGTGAGATGGATGGTTCACCATCTCTCTCATTGCTTCAACAATAGTGTTGTCCATTCACTTGACCTCCGCTTTAACTTCAATCCATGCTTCAATGGTATGTGACTTCTTGAACTCTTCATCGTCTTCCTGGGTAGTGAATCCATTGAGTGCATCTGGAATCTCAATCTTCTCATACTCAAGCTCTCCACTCTTCAGAAGCTCCTCAAGCTTCTCATAGACTGCTTTTCTTCCATTGTAGTAAGTGACAATCTTCTGAGCAACCTCATCACTCATAGCATGATTTGAGTCTTTGAAGTCTTCTTTGACACTCTTAATTGTCAAGTCTTTGTCTGGTGCATCCATGAACTCTTTCAGCACAATCAATGCTGCTTCTAGAGGAAGCTTCTTGTACACTTGCTTGTCGGTATACTCAACTTCTGGATGAGAGCCATCACTCAATGCTTGCCAATATGGCTCCAAAGTAGTGCTTTTGAATGCTATTGAATAAGTCTTAGTGCTTGCCATGATAGACAGATCATATGGACTTAGACTGCTTCTTCAAGCTCTCATCAACTAGCTCAAGCTTGCTCAAGCGCATGAGCTTTCCATCTTCAAGGTCTGCTAAGAGCTTCTTCTGCTCATCTGACATCTCTGGATGCTTAGCCTTCTCTTCTGCTTCTTGCTCTCTCCAGTACTGCTCAGATGCTTTTGCATCTAGAGAAGAAGATCTAGCTAGAGGCTGGCTTAGTTGGGGAGACAGTGGCTAGTTCCATGATCCAGGAACACTAGACTGCATGACTTGTGGTGGTGTGACGATCTTAGTTGGTGCCCACTCTCCAACTTGATGACCTCTAGATGGATCAACTACAACTCTTCCGGTCTTGAAGTCTATCATTGTTCCATCTGGACATGGAACTAAGTTTGGAAACATCTATGACATTCCAACAGTGTCTGGCCTAGAGACACCAAGCTCCGGTCCAAGCTAGTTTGGCACTTCAAGTGATCTCTGAGCTTGCATCTCTTCAGCTGTTGGCATCTTTGGATCTGGAAGCTTTGCGTGTGGATCCAGCCTGACTGAAGATGTCCGTCCATAGCCAAATCCAACCATGTTGTAGTTTCCATGTGGTCTGCAGTTGAGTGGATTAGCAAGTGGATGTGCTGAGAATCCTGTGTTTGTGTATGTCATCTTCTGTATTTATACCGATTGAATAGCTAGATCTATCTTGACTGCAAGCTCTTCAAGACTTTGGCACTCAAAGCCTCTGAATGGCCGGTAGATGACTACTGCTGTATCATAGACCGCACTAGCTGCAAATGCATTGACAACTTGCAGCAAGTTGTCCCACCATCTTCTTCCAAGACAGCATCCATTCACTTCAATCTCTGGTCCATCAGAGCCTAGTGGCCTGTATCTGAAAGTGAATCCAGGAGTGTTCAGCCGCTGCCAATGATGCTCAAGAAGACAGTTCAACTTGCTAAGAACTGTCTTCTCTTCTAGCTTCTCAGATGGCATGCAACTCACCAGTTAGAGACAATCTCAACTTCTAGCTTGTCATCTTCGGTGAAGACTGCAACATCATACTGCTCATTTCCACCTGGAAAGATGTAGTTGACAGCATTGGCAATTGCACTTGCTGCTTCAGAGAACATCTGCTTCTTGCAGTCAGCACCTTTCTTCACAAAGAGCTTGAAGCCAAACTCATGAGCTTTCAAGCTGTAGTCTTCATATGTGATCTCAACCGAGCCGTCAGTCTTGCTCTCAAAATATCCTTTGATGTCCTGCAGAATGCCTTCAACAAGAGTCTTTCTGACTTCAGTGTTGAACACTATTGGAGAAGCGCTGCCAGCAACTTCTGTCTTTGGTGATGCCATCTTCTTCATAGTTCTTGTGTTCTTTCTTGCTATTGGCTTGATTTTCTTGCTAGAAGTCATTTTTCTGCTCTCTTCTAAGTTCTTAGACAACTTCATCTTTCCGCCATCAACATACTTTCTTGTGGAGGCACTCTTTCGTCTTCTGCTGCTCTTCTTCATGCTATGTTATCTCAAGATCTGCAGTGCTCTCTCAGCATCTTCTCTTGTGAATCCACTCTCTCTAGATGTCTCTATAGTATGCTTGTAGAAGATTGGATGGGCTGAGAATCCTTCTGCTTCTGGCTCATCCTCAAGCACTACATACTTTCCATGGGTCTTTGATACCCATGGATTGTCTTCAAACCAAAGCTCTAGTGCTTCAGATTTTGACAAGTGCCGTTCATGAGTCAAGTCACCAATGATCCAATTTGACAGGATCTGTCTCAGCTTTGGCAGCTGGTTCTTGAATGCATGGACACTGCCAAATCTGCAGTAGCTCCACTTTCCATCATCATCAAAACGCCTCCAGTTAGATGACACTACAACTCTTGTCTTTGGCTCAGCCTCCAGAACAACCAGCAGATTCTCAAGATTCTTCTCAGAGATTCTGTATGTGCTTGGATTACCACAAAGATATGATGAACCATCTTTGACATTAGTGAGTACACCATCGATGTCAAGGAAGATGATCTTCTTAATGATTGTATCAACTTGCTTCATCAGAATGCACAGATCTCAAATACAATGTCATCAGTTCCATTATATCTAGTCTCTATCTCAAGAGCACCAGCCAAACAACACTCTAGCTTCTTCAAGAGCCACTCAGCACTTGCATTCTCTTCTCTAGTCTCTTTGTCACTAAGAGGATCACCAAATGTCACAATCCATCCATCTCCACCGTCATCTTTGTCAATGTAGATCTTCTTGTCATTCTTGAGATTTCTGCAGTCCCACTTTGGATACTCAGATCCTAGAAGACTGATGAACTCATTTCCAAGAAGAGCTTCTATCTCATCTGAGTACTTTCCAGCAAGAAGATATCTAGCAGCTTGGACAATCTTCTTTATGTCTTCTCGACTGACAAATGAAGTGCAAGTCGATCTCTTGTCAACTTGGAGACCATAGTGAGATCGCAAATCTCCAAGTGATCTTCCAAAGAAGAATCCAGCAACAAAGACATAGAGCTTGCCATCTTCATTTCCAAATGCGCTTTGTGGATCATCATCTTCGCATGTTGAGAGACTTCTGTTGGCATTGAAAGAGCGATCAAGCAGAATTGGCATGTCACGCTTGTGCTCTTCTTCATTGTTTGCTCGATGCCCAGAGTAGTCATCTGCAGCATTTCTTAGCTTGTACTGCTCTCTCAATGCTGCTATCTCTTCAGCACTTCCGATCTTCTTGTTGAAGCGCCTCCAAACTCTGAAGTAGGTGTCAATTCCCATCTGCAGTCTCCTATGTGCCTCAACTTACAGATGTTGATGGAGCATCATGCATTCCAAGATCTTCATCAACTAGTGGAACTATCTTCTTGATAGCTTCAAGAGTTGAGTTGATGTTGATAATCTAGCTTTCAACGAAAGAAAGCCGGCCGTTTATTTGGCTAATCCAATCATCTAGATCGGTGCTACCATATCCATCATATTCTCCAACTCTAATCTTTACATCAATCATGTTGTTTAGTCTTTCATTTTTGACACAATGCAAGTCCAGTTTCTTCCATCAAGTGTCGGTGTCTTGTCTACTTTAGCAACATCACTAAGCTCTTTCAAGATCTCATTCAAGAGATCTTTTGCAAAGTCAAGACGACTCATCTCACGCTTTGAGAGAAACACTGAGAGCTTCACATTGTCACCATCTTCAAGAAACTCTCGTGCATGCTTGATCTTTGTAGCACGATCACCATCATCAATGCGAATAGTGAAGCTAAGCTCCTTCAAGTCAGCTCTGCTGGCACGAATCTTCTTGTTCTGCTCTTTCTGCTTCTTCTTCTGGTCATACTTGAACTTGGCATAGTCAAGAATCTTGCAGATAGATCCAGGATACACTGCTGGATTGAAGGCTATTTGGACTAAGTTCTTTCCTTGGCTCTTAGCTTCTGCAATTGCATCATCCTTTGACATGATTCTAGTCTGGTTGTCATCAACTAGTCTCACTTTGTTGGACTTTATTGCATAGTCCATTGGAAGATTCATCTTGTCGTCTTTCTTCTGGCGACCGCCTTGCCGATCATCTCTTGCACTTGGCTGGTCAAACTTAGGTACCATCTAGCTGTCTGTGTCCTCTTTAGTTCGTGTTTAATCTAGAATAATGTAGGGACTTAGGCTTTTCCAGTCTCATCAACAATTGGAAAAAGTGGCTTGACGACATCATCAAGCTCCGAGTGCTTTGCAGATCCAATCTCTTTGCAAGACTCAGACTTGTCAGCCAAATCTTCTATCCTCTTCTTCTGGATCTCAATGTTCTTGTCTAGCTGTGCTTCAACTTTCTTCTTAGAAGACTTGGCAATCTTGCAAGTCTCAACAAACTTGATGGTGTCTCTTGTTATCTTGAGGCCATTGCCAAGGTGGTACTTAGCTTCAAGATGCTTGTCTTTGAATATTGAAGCTGCAAGCTTAGAGTCAAATGACCTGACAACTTTCTTCATGCAAGAGAACACACCATTCAAGTATGCAACAGTCCTTGGATCATCATGCTTGACTCCAACCATGCTCATCCATCCAACTCCACAGTTGTCAATCTTTGGATGGATGTAAGTCAAGCAGTGCTGCAGATATCCATCCACATCTTTCTCTGCTAGCTTGATGCCTGAGTTCATCATCTGGATAGCAATGAGATCATAGTCTGCATTTGCACGTAGTCCAACTTTTCCTAGAACATTGCTTATGTCTTGCTTCAGTGTCATAGTCATCCTCTTTGCTGTTTCTCAATTCTACAAAAACTCTGGCATCTTGGAAACCTTGCTCCAACTGAGTCCATACACATTCTCTTCATCTGGACTGCAGTGGTACTTCTCAATGAGGGCTCTCTTCACAAGATCTCCACTATGGCTCTTCACCGTGCTCTTTCGCTTTCCTTGGAGAACTTGCTTGCTAGCTTCATTTGGATCTGCAACTACTTTTCGGTGAAGCAAGAACCAAAGTGCATTGTTGCCATAGCAGTCTCTTATGCTACTCACAAATCCAGGCTTCCATGCTTCAAAAGCTTCAAGACACTCTAAGCACAAACTCTGCTTGACATACTTCATCACTAAGAAGAACAGCTCAATCGGAGGAAGAACTTGAAGAACTAAGTCAAGATCACCCTTGACCATCTCGCCAACCATGTTGAACTTCTTCTTTGTGAGCATGTACTCAACGTCTTCTAGTTTCATCTCTTCACCGGCAAGTGTGAGATTCACTGCAACTTCTTCATAACTAGAGTGCTTGTTGATCAGCTTTCTTGCAAGTGGCTCATCTACTAAGTCATCTTCATTGATCCAGTCAAAGCAAGCTGTTGGCTGCTCAAACTTTGCTTCATAGATCTTGTCATAGAGGTGTGGAAACTGGAACATTGCTTCAAACAGAGGGCGGCACTTGCAGCACTTCTTGCAGAGATAGTGCACAGCTTCTGGAGAGTGCAGAGTCTTTGTGTCACCGAGAATCTCTAGCTCATTTGCTTTCTTCCAGAAAGCTAGCTTGACACTCTTGTCTAAGCCTGAGTGGAGTATCTGTGCAACAAACTTCAGCATCACAAGAACTGGAATGCTCTCAAGATTTGCATGCATGTGCACTTGCTTTGCTAGTGATGATATTGCAAAGAAGTCTGCTTGGTATATTCGGTTGAGCCAGAGAGAATGCTGGACATAGCGGCCAAACTCAGCAAAGCACTTGTCTGGAATGCACTCAGATGCTTCATCAATGCTCTTTGAGTCAAAGAAGCAGTCATCAAATGGCTCAAGCCAAGATGTTGCTGATCCAGTGTAAGGATGGCAACTCATGTCTCTTGGAGTGAGAAATCTTCTAGCTAGCTCTCTCAGCTTAGAAGACTCAGGCTCAAAGAAGCCAGCTCTAGACCATCTAGCTTTTGTGCACTGGAGAGTCTGCCAGATGCAATGTGTCCTAGTGTATGGATCTAGCTCAGGAAGAATCTTCAGCAAGAAGCTAGCATAGCCAGGATTTGTCTTGAGAATGAAGTCAAGATTGAACATCCTGTCAGAGAGAAGACTTGCATGAATCACTTCAACTGCATCAACAGCATGCTGAGTCAAGAAGTCCATGATGAGCTTTGGTGAAGTCCAAGTCTCAAGCATTGAGTCTAGCTTGTCAGCTAGAGCTTCAATTGAAGTGTAATTGTCTTCACTATCCATAATAGATATTATATCACTATTGCAAATTGTTGTAAATATTCTTGAAAGAGAAGATGGTTGAGATGATCACAAGAGTTTTTGACTTCTTCAAGAGCCTTCTATGCCACAGAAGCAGCAATGATGGATGCATAACTTCATGCTTCAAACAGCACTAGTCTAGTCTCATCATCTCTGAGATCATGGATCCACTCAACCAAGAGAAAGCAGTTGAGTTCATCAAGCAATCTGCGGCTAAGAAGACTTACTCGAACATCGAGAAAGCCGAGTTGTTCAATCTCAAGATGCTTGACTGGGCTGAGAAGAGTGGATCACATCTCTCTGACTGCATGCTGAACTGCTTGAGAGAGATGGCACTCGCATCGCTGAAAGCAAGCAGTGCTAAGTTGGATGATGGTCAAGCTTGAAGTGGTGGACGTGCCGAGATTCGCACTCGGATCTTGCTCAGTCTTTCATGCACCGTGTTCACATGCTTATGCTCTGCTTAGTTTCTCTCTGCTGCAGCAAGAGCAATGACTTGCAGGAGATCTTGTGGAAATGACTGGCCTCAAGCGCTTCCACATCTTGAGGACGTTCCGCTAAGTGATTATGCAGCTTCTACTACCAACGAATGATCTTGTAGAGCTACAGCTGTCTTATAGATAATGTTTCAATCAAGCAGCGAGAGCATAGCTGTTCTCATTTTTGTCTTGCCTTCTTTTAGAGTAGATTAGGCTCTACTGCATGCATAGGCACCAGATTGATTCTGCCAATCGATTCTAGTTCACGCCCATAGTGTTGGACCACCGAGGTTGATTTGCACAACCCTAAGAAGTTTTGCAGACTTCTGCCTATGCTACTCGGTCATCGGTGGATTGAAGTGGCAGGAGCATCCCGACTCGAACAGGATTCTTGGGATTTGGAGTCCCAGGCACAACCACATATACCATGCTCCTTGCTTAAGATGTCTCAGACTCCAGGCACTGAGAGAAACTTGAACTCAATGAGCTTGTAAAAGAACATCTTCACTGCAGAGATTTCAGAGGTCTTCATCTCAACTTCATCCGTAAAGTAGTAGAAGATGTACTAGTCATTGCTCTCAGTTCTCTGCAAGTTGAATATCAGCTCATGTCCATCAAGAAACTTGACAAACCACTTGGTGATCTCAAGCTCAAATGATGGATAGAAAGATGGCTTTGACTTTGGACAGCCAGTGATGCACTTCACATAGCTCTTGAGAAACTTTGCCATGTTTGGCTTTGTGTCGAGATTCTCATGCTTGAGGAGATAGAACACATCAAACACAATCTTCTCTTCTTTAACCTCAGCTTCTTTCTTGAGCTGCTGCTTCTTGCGCTTCTCTTTTGTGTGTCGACTCATATATCTTTATTTAATAGAGATATATTAAGTTAAATAAAATGATAATCCAGGATAATGTTTATGCTCATACAACAAATCAAAATTATAGCCAAGCTCAAGAAATTTGGCAATCCTATCTTTCATGTTCTACTTGTCAAGTGTCCATTTTGACTTGACTTCTACTATAGTGTTTGAATCTGGGAGATAGAAATCTGGATAAGCATATCTCATCTTCTACAACTAGGTATCGTAATATTGAATCGCAAGTGCTTCCATTGAATACTAGATTTTCTTTGCATCAAGCTCATCACAGAAGTCCTTCTCATAAGATGAACGACAATATACTTTAGCTCCAAACCAAGTTGTATGCCATCCACAATGGTATTTAGTTTCACTTGTAATTTTGAATCTTCCAACTTCAATTGCAACCTTTGCGGCCTACTTAAAATTTCTAAACTTAATCAATTTTGATAAAAGAATTGCAAAACTTCCAGTAGATGACTTATATCCAACCATATTTGCTATTTGCTATATTGACATTTTTTTATTCCAATAAAGATCATAAACATACTACCTAACTCTTTCATATTCATTATAAGCTTTTTCGGAACCAAGCATATTTGAATTATACCCAAGATATTTAATCAATCTTGGAAATGATGATCTATGTTTACATATTTCCGGTTGTTTACAATGGTTTTTATCAATAGCACCACAAATTACACATTTCTTATTTTTATATTTTTCATTTTTACATTTTTTACACAATGTATTTTTAGAAGTCCCTCTAAACCAAAATTCAGTTTTGCATATTGGGCATATATGCATATGCAATTTTGATATAGATTTTCCAGTTTTCTATCTTGACTCTAAAGAACGATTTGATCCACTAAATCCTCTAGCACATTCTTTGGAACAAAATCTTCCAGAACCATAAGAGCCATCATGCTCTTTATGACATTTTTCACATTTCATTTACTTTTATCTTTCTCGTCATTGCCGTGACTTATATATTTACCTCAAAGTATATTGTACCCAAATCTGTTGGCGGCAACCATGAGTGAGGGTACAAAATGGCACACCCAGAGGGACTCAAACCCCCAACATCATGGGTAGAAACCACGCTCTCTGTTCAATTGAGATATGGGTGTAAACATTAATCTTGGAGCCGGCAGGGAATTCCGAGATCCCGACCTGCGGTTTACTAGACCGCTGCTCTGCCTCTGAGCTATACCGGCAAATGGTAGAAGTGGTGGGATTCGAACCCGCACTGCACAGCTTCTAAGGCTGTTGACTCTGCCAGTTGGTCTACACTTCTTGGTGCCTTCGGTGCGATTCGAACGCACACTTGCATGCATCTGAGGCATGTCTCTCTGCCAGTTGGAGTACGAAGACATCTTAGCATTAGGAATTCCCAGCGTGTAGGCTCGTCCGACGGGGGACCGCTTGCTAAACGGACTCAACGATTCCCTCCTCGCTAAGGAGAACCCGTAACTACCACCAATTCAGCTGCTAATGCTAAGTGGCTGAGGGTGCTGGAGTCGAACCAGCTTCATGGGAGTCAGAGTCCCAGGTACAGCCGTTATACCAACCCTCAATGTTGCAGCGCGACTTTAAGCCCACAGGCAGGAACAGTCAAGCCTCTCTAGTGGCTGCATTGCAAGTTCAGCACTTGCCTCCTAGAGAGTGATACCGAAATGGTCGGTCGTAGTTCACGTTGGATATCCATTTGAGTCGCTCAAAACCTTGGTAGCGAGTGAGGTAGTCGAAACCACATTTAAGGATTATGATTCCCCTGTTCTACCGTTGAACTAACTCGCCAAGTCTGGTTGACACGATGAGATTCGAACTCATGACCTTCTCTATGTCAAAGAGATGCGCTCACCAACTGCGCTACGCGTCAATGTCTGGTACTAGCAGCTGGGGTCGAACCAACAACAGCTTCCATGTGGAGGAAGTGCTCTAGCCATTGAGCTATGCTAGTTGGTGCACCTGAGAGGACTCGAACCTCCATGCCTCTCGGCACTACCACCTCAAGGTAGCGTGTACTGCCAATTTCACCACAGGTGCATTGTTTGTTATATGGTGCTCCTACTGTGATTCCAACACAGAAAACAGAATTCGTAGTCCTGTAGTTTATGCAATTAGCTTATAGGAGCTTCAAATTTTCTTGGTTTACCTTTTTGCGACTTAAATCCAGGTAAATGTTTCTTGCAATCGGCAATAAATGTTTGATATGCGTGCGGATAATTTACAAGTATCCATGCATAACCATATTTTTGAAATTGTTCATAATACCATGGCAAATTCTCTATTTCCTATTTTCTCTTTTCTTTGGCTTTCTATATTTTCTGTTTTTTAAGAGTAGCTAACATCTACTATTGTTTTTTACGTTTATTTTTATAAACAAGGATTCGTCCTAGTATCCAACCATCAGGCTATTGTCCATCAATATACCGATGTGATTCATTTGTCAATGGATCATAATACCAATGCTTTCCAAATTGCCCATTCTTGTTACCACTGACTTTGCTAGGCATTGTCTTTGAAAGCTGCTTAATAAACTTAATCCTTGCTTCTTGGTACTCTTCAGACATCTTCACGTACTCTTGATAAGTTCGTTCCTAAGAAACAGAACTCATTACACACATCATCCAGAAAGCATTAAGTGTTTGATACTTAAATTCATCATGCTCATGTATTTTCCAAAGATAGTAGTGAGCCATAAAATGCTCTTTAGCATACAAGTTCACTAAGTTCTCTGGATCATCAGTTCCACCACAACTTTTTGGAAGAATATGATGAGTCTCAATCTTACCAGATTCCACTTTTGTCTTTTCAAGCTTATTCAATAATCTATACTAAATAAGCTGATCATATAATTCTTTATGATTCATGTTTTTACCTTTAGATTAATGACGTTGTCGTTAGCAACGTCATTTATTATTTACCAAAATAAATCCCGAATCTGTTGGCTAACGACCATGAGTTCGGGATATAAACCTTAAAAATTTAACCAGTTGGTCAGCCAGCGGGAAGTCGAATCCCGATGCAGAGAATCACAATCTCCTGAACTGCCGTTGTTCTACTGACTGGTGGTCGCCAGAGCGGGACTCGAACCCGCACGCCACAAGGACAGCTGATTTTGAGTCAGCCAAGTCTACCAAGTTCCATCATCCGGCGAATCAATTTGGTTGCTCCTAGAGGATTCGAACCTCTCCAGCAGGAATCAAAATCCCGAGTACTGCCACTATACTAAGGAGCAATGAAGAATAGAAGCATTTGGTCACAGTGATGGGGATCGAACCCACGTAACCCTGATTATGGTGCAAGCTGAAAGAGTCGAACTTTCAACTTCCTCCATGTGAAGGAGGTACTCTGGCCATTGAGCTAAGCTTGCAAAGTCAGGTGCATAACCTCTTTGCTACACTGTGATGTTTGGTGGGCCCGAGTGGGAACGATCCACTGCCTCAGGATTTTCAGTCCCGTGTACAACAACCAACTATACGACAGGCCCATTCAGCAGCTTGCATCATCTTCAGCAAGCTGCATTCACTAAACCATCATCCAATTTTCAAAGATCAAATTTCCAGAGAACTCAAATGGCCATCTTGTTTTCATCCAAGACAGCCACTTCTTTGTTTATCTGTTGCGAGACTCAACTCACTTAGCACACAAGCAACTGCCAATGGATTCTTGTCTAACCCACTGTTTCAAGCAAAGTCGAAATTGCATATGTGTTGTCATCATGCTATATATACTACCTTGCTTAGGCATTTTTGTAAACCGGTTTCCAACTTCTTCTTTCAAAGAGCAGTTTTCCACTGTATAGATTAGCTTTGATGTCATTTTCCTAGTCAAACAACTTCTTGAATGCTGACATCATGCTCTTGTCATTTTCAAGTGCTGAAGAAGCAAGAATCATGTCTTTGTGTGCAAACAACGTGTCAAAGTTGTCCTTGCACTTAGCAATGAACTTCTTCGCAAACTCAGTGTTCATGAAACTTGATGCATCTTCAACACTTGCAATCTTTCCACTGTTGAGAAGAGTCCATTTTCTCTTGTTTGCCGTGTACTCAAATGTGTAAGAAGTGTCATTAGCTTCGAAGACAACTTTTGCCAAGCACTTTCCAGACCTCAACTCATACCACATTCTTCTGAGATATGGAGACCAAAGTGGATATGTTCTGAGAAGACCATAGCCAATTGCACCAAGTGCTGATGCAGCTAGTGGGTGCTCTTTGAAGAAGTCAACAAGTGGTGAGAAGAATGCACATACTTTGTCAATGAATGGCTGACACTTGTCAATCATCTTTCCAAGAGCTGACAGCTCTTTTCCAGCATTTGCTGCAACATCTTTCACTGTGTCATAGTTCTTTGCTGCAACAACTCCAACAGCAGTTGCAACAGGATGCTTCACCGCTGTCTTCACACCAGTCTTAGCTACTTTAGCAGCAGCATCTCTGACCATTGGAATTGAAGCACCAATTGCAGCAGCTCCAGCAGCGGTGGCCATCTTAGTTCCTTGGTTGTAGCCAGTAATTCCACCGGCAACATCATCTTTGAAGACATCTTCTGGTGCAGTCAAGTTGAATCCAGTTGGCTCATCTACCCATGCCGGAGGAGAGTTGAACAAGAAGTCATAGACACCTCTCCAAAATCCTTCATCTAGCTGTGATTCATCAAGCTTAGTCTAGATGGCTTCAAGCTTCTCTCTGCCATTTGGGCCAAGAGCAATTGCTGCTTGGATTCCATCTTTCTCTTCATTGTCGCTGACGGCATTCTTCTTTGCTTGTGATGCAATCTCAAGAATCTTCTGCTTGTTTGCAATGCACCAGTATCTAGCTGTCACTTCATCAATGTTGTTGTCAATTATCATCTCTCTTGCCTTTAGAGTGCTTCTTCAGCCACTCAGTGAACTTCCTGAAGTTGAGATTCCCTTGGAGATAAGCTTCAGACTCAATCTCTTCTAGCTCTGGGTTCTCAACTAGATCTCCGCCTTTCCAGATTCTCTTGAAGTAGTCTTGGTTGTCAAGATTCTAGTGGTGGTGGACTAGCTCATGGCAATATGTCCTAAGTATGTCCTTCAAGTGGCGCTCAGAGACTCTCAGGACGATCTAGGAAGCCATGCAGTCATAGTGGCCAGTTCCTATCAGCAAGTTGCTCGGATCATTCTAGGAGTCATCTAGAACTATCTCTGGAAGAGGATCTATTTGGTACTTCTAGACATCTCTTAGATATTCATTGATCTAAGAGATCCAAAACTTTATGCATGCTTTGCTAGCCATTAGTGATATTTACCACAAAAGCCGAACTAGTTGTTCGGCTTTGCAAGTGTCATCAATTCTATGCTTCTCTCAAACAAGAGCTTTGACAAGCTCTCCAATCTTAGCATATCGAGGAGCATCAAGTGCTTCAAGAATTGCTTCATAAGGATCAAGCTTCATAGAGAATGCCATCTTTGCAATTGCTGGACTGAAACCGGAAACAAGAGCTACTCCCATCTCATTCTGCTGAAGAGGAACTGTCTTTGTGCGAGAGTTGACATTCCAGAAGATGAGCTTTGGCAACTTGTATCCAGCACTCTCCCACTCCCTCTTGATTCCTTCAAAGAGAGCACTCTTCTTTGCAGAGTCTTCAAACCGAGATCCATACCAACGATCAGCAACTCCAGAGAAGCTTGTGCAGCCATCAAACTCCATGTCACTGACAATCAAGACATTTGCAGGAATGTCTTCTTGCTTAAGATTGTTTCTCTTAGCAGTGGCAAGAAGAAGCTCAAACACCGCCTTGATGTTAGTGTTAGCTACCTCATTGTGAGAATGGGCTATCTTGATCTTCTCACGAAGAGACTTTGCCTTTGACATATCAACATACTGAGGGTTCATGCTGAAAGTTATGTACTTGTTCTTGAACTCCCCAGGAAGTCTCTCAGCAAAGTATATTGCAAGAGAGTTAGCTACTGCAAGTGCAGACATGTTTCCAGAACCAACTGGAATTGTCATAGAACCAGAGCCATCAGCCACGACTATAGTAGATCCAGTCTTGAGACCAGAAGCATAGTCAGGCAATGCCTTCCACATAGCTTCAAGTGTCTGGTCAATGCTAGAGCTGTGTTCATACTTGTAGACAATGTCACAAGGGAAGCTTGTAGAAGCATTTATCTTCGCCTCGCCCTTCTCAAGCTTTCCAAGCCACTCACGACGACGAGCCTCATCATTCTTGAGAAAAGCATTCTTGTACTTGAGATTTGCCTGTGAAGGAACAGCATCATAGTTTACTGCACTCCACTCCTTTGCAGAGAGCTTCACCTCAAGAACATTGCTGTATGCACGGAGCTTAGAGAGTGTCTTGCGGTAAGTCTTCTCATCCATGCCAAGTGCACGACGCAAGCTAGTTGCAAGTGCCTTTGTCTTAGCAGAAGAAGCATTGACAGAAGGTGCCCACTTAGCAAGAAGAGTGATTGGCTTTCCGGCCTTCTCAGCTTCAATGTCATCCGCTAGCTGCTTAGCAACTAAGTCAATGACTGCTCCCCAGCCCTTTGTGCCTTCAAGGATCCAAAGATCATCATAACGGCCATAGTCAGCAATGACTGGAACAAGCTTCTCAACAATGTCTGCATGTGTGTCAGCAAGCTCCTTGAGAATCACACGGAAGAGGCGGCGCTCGCCCATTCCATCTCCACGGATGTCTCTTGCCATGAAGAGCCACTTGATTGCTACAACAGGATCTTCAGCATAAGCTTCCTGCCACATCTTGAGAATCTCAGTCTCACTTGCACTTCTCAGTGAAGAGACTGCAAAGTTGATGTCACAAAGAGCCTTTCCAGAAGTCTTGAATCCAACTGCTCCATTCTCGGTCAGAGAAGTCTGGTCATTGAGTGTGCTCTTGAGTGCTGCTTCGAACTTGCTAGACATGTTTGGTTTTCTCTCTTTCTTTATTTGCTGTAAATGTCTTCAAAAACTACTATATCACTTTAGGAGATTTGTGGAAACTTGATCTTCTTTGAATACATCTTCTTGAGAGCATCTCTGACTCTCTTAGCCAGTGGAAGATAGTCTTTGTCATGCTTTGGCCAAGCTAAGATCACATCTTGTCTCATCTCAGAGTCTAGTGGAATGAAGTCCATCTCTTTGTAAGCAGTGAGATCAAGAACTTCAAAGTAGAAGTAGTAGCCATGCTTCTCTTGGTTCAACTTGCATCCGAACTCAGCTGTTGCAGAGTGCTTGTTGAAGTCTCTGAAGCAGATCAATCTGACAGGATTTGGATCTCCTCTGAAGCCTTTAGTGATGTACTTTGGCTTGTAGCCAACTAGCTCTGCAAACTTCTCAGCAGTCATCTCACACAATGATGCTTGTGACGGTGTGCATTGCTTGCCACTTCTCAGCACCAGACTTCTTCACATACAAGACCGCACTCAGTGGACACTCCACAGAGTCATCTCTCTGGACTAAGATCATTCCATCATAGTAGATGCCTCTGTCAGCATTGTCATAGACTCTCAACTCAGCCTCACAGAAGAGTGAAGGAGAGTTCTCATCTTTCTTCCACTCACTGAAAGGCTTGTCACCAGCTTTGTTCTTCCAGAAGTGGCACTCAAACTTTGAGTTGTTGATGGTGAAGTACTCTCTTGGATCAACTTCAAGAAGCTTCTCTATCTTGTCTTGCATCTCATCTGTCTTTGCCATGAAGCACTCTACCCTTTGATGAAGTCAGTAAGTTGTGTCAATAAGTGCAGTGCTAGATATGCGCTCAATGTCATTGTAGTCATTTGAGTAGTGGCGATCTGAATGTTCTTCTGCAATTGCATGGATCTTCTCAAGTGCTTCTCTCAGAAGCTTTATCTGCCCATCTTTGTCATCTTTCGCTACCATAGTGCTAAGTCTCCTTCTATGTGCTTCACATTGTACATCCTTAAGCTTCATCCATCATACTCATCATCTTCACACTCTTCATCATAGACTACACCAACTGGATTCTTCATCCACTTTGGCTTGCTCTTCTTTCTCTCTCCAAGCTCTTTCAGAGAATCTGCAAGCTGTGAAGCAGAGCTAGATGGATCAATCTCAACCTTCTCAAGAGCTCTAGCTAAGTGGTGCTCAAACTTCTTCTGCTCTTTAGCTTGCTTCATTGCCGCTAAGTCAGTGCAAGCTTCTAGACCACCTCTAGCTAGTCTTGCACAGTCTCTGCAGACATATGTGTACCAGCCATTAGTGCTGTAGTAGTTTCTCTTCTCATCAAGCTGAGCTCCACACCTTATGCAGTGCTCTCTGCACTTCTCTTCACACTTGGCAACCAGCTCTTCAACTTGTGTGTCAAACCTCTCTCTGAGAACTTCACCCTCTCTAGACAGCTTGTTCAAGAAGCTGAGCTTGCTAGACTGCCACACCAGAAGCTTGTCCACTAAGCGCTTTAGCTTGTAGACAAGCTTGTGCTTTGTTGGCAAGATCTCCCACATTGAAGGAACATGGACAACATGCCTCTCAAGCTCCTTTCCATCTACTTCAACTACCACCGCAGCATCTGACTTTGCTTTTGGATCTCGCTCTATCCACTTTTCTTCATCATGTGCTGCAACAACTTCTACATTCTTGACTTCATACTGCACTTTGCCAAGAAGCTCTTGCAGTCTCTCGAGCGGCCACATCAAGATCTTGTATGGCAGCGTGTCTGCAATGTCAATGCTGTAGTACCCTCTGAAGTCTGCATACTTCTCCTTGACTTGATCAAAGACTGCATGTATCCTGTGCTTCTTGTACAAGATGTTCAGCGCTTCAATTGCATATGCCATCTCTTTGACAGGATAGATCCAACCATATGCTGGAATCAAGTCTTTCTCTGGTCCAGAAGTGACTATCTTGCAGTCTTCTCTAAGCTGCTCATTTGCTTTCTCTACTTGAGCAGCTCTGTCTTCAAGCATCTCATGATACTGCTTGACCAAGACACTCTCTTCAGGAGTCAGATCTTCTTCTCTTTTGTCAATCATCTCCCAAGACAGCTTCTGGCGATCTTCATAGTCCATGTGTCATCCCTCCACAAGAATCTTCCTGATGTTGCTCTCTACCTCATCTATAGAGTCTATTCCTCGATATTGTCCAGTCTGGAATGGGCCAGCATACAAGAAGTGCGCTTGCCTTCTTCCTCTCCATGGCTCACTTGAGACACCAACTGAGAATCCTTCCCCAACTATGCTTGTCCACCACTCAAACTCAAGATCGCCATCTGGAGATGCAACTACTTCTACTTGAGTGCTCAGTAGATGTCTTTTGAACAAGTCATTGAGGACAGCTTGAGCTTTCAAGCATACATCTTTTGTTATTGGATCTCTTCCATATCCAGGAGTAGTGTCTTCAACATCATAGCCAGTGTAGTCTTGATGGCTTCTCAGAACATTCTTCCAGATGTCATTAGCTAGCTTGTACCAAAGAAAGATCTCAGTTGATGAGATCTTGCTTTCAGCTAGAAAGTCATGTCTAGACTTCTTCAGTCCCAAAGCTCTCTTCCATGCTCTTTGATCCAGTTCC
>OCTX011954510.1_pt1 | contig 23522 bp, 14 predicted proteins | sample 1539691 | NCBI WGS metagenome assembly OCTX01 (sample SAMN02144231, study PRJEB22623) | gut metagenome | biome: sheep rumen | host: Ovis aries | place: New Zealand
TTGTGGTTATTCAAATATACAAAATGTTCAGCGGTTTTCTTCATTATCTTGTCATTATATCACTCGAAATGTCGGATGAACCTTTTTTTAATCAATCAATAATAATTTGTCGAAACACATGGGGGTAAACGTCTAAAGTGGTATTGATAGTAACCCTCCTTTTCATACCTTTGCATCGTGATTCAAAAGAAATGTCAAACAATAAAAATATCAAAGATATGAAAAAGATTTTGATTTCATTCATAACAACGCTTTTCATGGCAACACCAATCATGGCACAAAATACTACCGTGAGCGGTGTACTCGTTGATAAAAGCTTAGGCGAGGGAGAACCCTTTGCTACTATTCGTGTCTTTAAGCAGAACACCAAAGAAAAGCCCGTTGCCATGTTCTTGACAGACGAGAACGGACGATTCTCGCATGAGATAAAAGGGCAGGGACATTTTGATATTGTGTTTAGTAGTGTCGGAAAGGAAGACCTTCGTCGAACCATCGAATTGGGCAATGGTAAAAATCTCAATCTCGACACCTTATTCTTAGATAAAAATTCCACTACGTTGAAGGGTGTGGAGGTTGTAGCACAAAAGCCTCTGGTGAAAATGACGGTGGATAAGATGAGTTACAATGTCGAAGAGGATGAAGATGCCAAGTCGAACACGGTGCTTGATATGCTTCGTAAGGTTCCAATGGTAACGGTAGATGGACAAGACAACATCAGCGTGAATGGTTCTTCATCGTTCAAGGTCTATGTTGATGGCAAGCCCAGCGTCATGTTTTCTTCTAATCCGTCCATGATGTTCAAGAATATGCCCGCTACTTTGGTCAAGAGCATAGAAGTGGTTACCAATCCTGGTGCTCGATATGATGCAGAGGGTGTGGGCGGTGTTTTGAATATCGTCATGAATAAACAAAACGGACAGGCAGCACAAAGTCTTGATGGATTTAATGGTACGATACGCGCATCGGTAGGAAACAAGAGCTTAGGCGGTAGCGTTTTTGTCAGTGGTCAACAGGGAAAATTCTCCTATAGTGCAAACATCATGGAGAATTATTCCACGCCAGGTACCACAAAGGTTGACATAGAACAGCGCAATGGCAATGCAGATATCTTGACACATAGCGAAAGCGAAACCAAACTACCTTTCACGATGGGCAACCTCTCGTTAGGTTACGAGTTGGATTCGATGAGTGCTATCAATGTTACGGCAAGTCTTAACAATTTACATCTGAAAAACAATGGTCAAGTGTCGTCGCAAATGAACGGAGGTATCTATGGAACAGGATTTGACTATGGATACGACATGAAAATGAAAAACGTGAAAACTTCTGTCAGCTTGAGTGCCGACTATCAACGTTTCTTCAACCAAGAGCGCGATAAGTCGCTGACATTTACTTATCAATTGGATTATAGTCCGTCGAAGAACGAGCAACGCAATCTCTTCAACAATCCTTCTACTTCTTTCATTGATTTGACCAATCGTTATTCGCTTGCCAAGGAAAAGACAACCGAACATACTTTCCAAACCGACTATACCACGCCGTTGGGTAAAGGACAAACGTTGAATCTCGGTGGTAAATTGATGTTGCGTCGTGCTTCTTCAGATGCTAAATACTACCTGAAAGACGTACTGAGCGAGTCGATGAGTATGGACTATCTCTATAAGAACTCCATTTTGGCTGGTTATGCTGAATACGAAGGCAAATGGGGCAATGCTGGTGCAAAAGGTGGTTTGCGTTATGAGCATACATGGCAAGATGTGGAATATCGTAAGGGCAATGGCGAGAACTTCTCGAAGAACTATGGTAGTCTGGTTCCTACAGCCAGCGTTTCCTACAATTTGTCGCAGAGTAGCAATCTCGGATTGACTTGTAACATGCGCATTTCTCGACCTGGTATTTCTTACTTGAACCCTTACGTGAATCGTACCGATCCTACCAGTATCAGTTATGGTAATACCAACCTCGACGTTGAGAAGTCGCATAACGTGTCGCTCGTCTATAATGCTTTCACGCCACGATTCATGATGAACCTGAATCTGCGCTATAGTTACACGGGCAATGGCATTGAACAATATACTTTCTACGACGACCATGTACTGAACACCACTTACGGCAATACCGCCAAACGTAGTCAGACGGGACTGAATGCATACGTGAATTGGCTTGTCGTTAAGAATACCCGCCTCTTCATCAACGGTGGAGTTAGTTATACCGACTTGCGTAGTGACGAACTCTCTGCGCGAAATAGCGGATGGCATGCTAATGTAATGGCTGGAATCCAACAAACCTTGCCTTGGGATTTGAAACTCGGCGGTTACTTGATGACCTCATCGAAAAGCTATACCCTTCAGGGGTGGAGTGGAGGATTTAACTTGTTGACTGCCAATATATCGAAGTCATTGCTGAATGATAAACTCACTCTTAGTTTGATGGGTATGACAGGACTCTCTAAGGGAGGCAACTTGAAGATTGAAAGCATGAGTTCCAGCAATAATTTCATCAATCACCAAACTATCAAGGTGCCGCTCTACGGATTCTCCTTCAGCGTGAGCTATACCTTCGGAAATACGAAGAGACAAGCCAAGCAACATACCTCCAAGGTTCAGAATGACTATATCGAACAACAGTCGCAAGGCGAAATGTTGAATAGTATTGGTAATCAACAACAATAACCTTGACCAACACAACAATATATACCTCTCTCGTACTGAGATAATGCGAGAGAGGTTTTGCGATTTCAAAAATAATACTTATTTTTGCAAAGGTATGAAAAAGATAGACAAGAGAGATATTTGGCTGTTACTCGCCCAGGTTGCCATGTGGATAATTATTCTCATGGCTCTGCCACTTGCTACGCTCCTTAGTACACATGATTTTTCGTCAGCCAGAACATCCTTCTTCGTTGCATGGGGATTGTTTCATGCTCCCATGGTTATTTATTTCGTCAATTTCTATATATTGGGGCCTTATCTGTTCTTCAAACGTCGTTTTTTGCTTTTTGCCCTATGCAATCTGGTGCTCATCTTGGGAATGAATTATCAGTTCTTTTTCGTATGGTTCAATCGAAACAACCTCCCCGATATGCCTGCCATGACCACCAATATGTGGATTGGCTTCTTCTCTGGCTTGTTGATGTTCTTGGTGCTCAATTGTGTCATTGCTGCCATTGCCATTGGCATCAGACACTTTATGCAAATCAGGAAAATCAGGAAGCAATTGGATGAGGAAAAGCAGAAGAATACGGAGGCGGAATTGGCGTGGTTGAAAAGTCAAATCAATCCGCACTTCCTTTTCAATACATTGAATAACATTTCGAGTCTGATACAGATAGACCCCGATGCCGCTCAAGATTCCCTCGCCCAACTGTCTGATTTGTTGCGCTACGCTATGTACGAATCCAATAAGCCCACCGTTTCGATACAAGGAGAAGTGGAGTTTATGCGCAACTATATCGAATTGATGAAACTGCGTTGCAATGACATGACGGAAGTCAACACCACGTTTGACGTTCAGTCCATGGAGATTGCTCCTTTGCTCTTTATCTCGCTCGTGGAGAATGCTTTCAAACATGGGGTGAGCAGTAGCAGGGAATCGAAAATCAACATTAGCATGACGCAGATTGGCAATACGTTGACTTTCATCTGCGACAATACCAATTATCCGAAGACGGATGCTGACCGTAGTGGTTCGGGTATAGGATTGGAAAACACTCGCCGACGCATGGAATTGCTTTACCACGACCGCTATGAGTGGGAACAATCAATCTTGCCCGATAATATCTATCATGTTAAAATCGTGCTCAATTTACCTATAACGAATGATAACCATGAACAATAAACTCACATGCTATATCGTTGATGACGAACCATTAGCTGTAAAACTGCTGGAATCGTTTGTGTCTAAGACACCTGATTTGGAATTGGTTGCTTCTTTTACTGATTCGGTGGCTGCCATCAGCGCCATTAAAAGTCATCCTGCCAATCTGTTGTTTCTCGACATACAAATGCCCGACCTCAATGGCATGGAACTGGCTCGTTGCTTGCCAAACCAAACACGTGTCATCTTTACTACTGCTTTCAAAGAATATGCATTTGAGAGTTATGAGGTGAATGCGATAGACTTTCTGCTCAAACCTATACGTTACAATAAGTTTCTCATGGCGGTGGAGAAGGCGCGCAATGTCTTTTGGCCTGTCATACCTGAAAACCAGCCACATACAGTTGAACCATCATTATCCGAGAATTCCCATGCCAACGGAAATGCTGAGCCAAGCATCACTTCGTCTACCTCAACCCTTTTCTTACGCGTAGATGGTGAGTTGCGCAACGTATCTACGGCGAGTATCATGTATGTCAGTGGTATGAAAGATTATGTCATGTTCTATCTTGAGGGAGAACAACGACCGTTGATAACCCATCTGACGATGAAAGCCGTAGAAGCAATGTTGCCACAAGACAAATTCTTGCGAGTCCACCGCTCTTTCATCGTGGCTGTCGATAAAATCACTAAGGTTGACCGAAACGACTGCATCTACATCGGTCGCGAAATCATCCATGTTCCCGAAGGCTATCTTCCCGCTTTCCGTGCCTTCCTTGAGTCGCGTATGCCAAAGTAGTTATCCCCAGTTACGTTATTCAAATAACATCTTATATGAGTGTTTGCAATAAGAAAATACATCTGAGATAACCACTCCTCTCAAACATATTATTCGTTTCTGAATAGGAGAATAGATTTAGAAAAGTCCCATAATGTCAACTCAGAGTAACACTTAACTAAAACTTTCAAAACAGTTAAGTGTTTTTTAGTAACCGTAATTTTTTAGTAAGAAAGTTGAAAGCAAGAAGCAAGATTCTTCATAAATACCATGTTTATTGGTGACAAACACCATATTTACACCACATAAACATGATGTTTGTATATCCCAACGCGCCTCTATAGGTTTTTCATAGGTAACTTTGTGTGCATAAGAAAGTGCCTATCAGCATCTATTTTGGGCTAAAATCTATTTGGTCTTTCCAACCGTTTTATGACGAAAACCCACGAATTTTCTTGTTTTCGCCAAGACCTCCCCTTATTTGAACTAAACATCACATTATCAGTTAGTTGTGTTTTTCAAGACCTCATATAAGACCTCATGTAACACCTCACCTAACACCTCACCTAACACCTCACCTAAGACCTCATGTGTTTTTTAATTCACAATTCACAATTATCAATTCAACACTCAACACTAAACATTACTCCGAGTGTGAGGTCTTAGGTGAGGTGTTAGGTGAGGTGTTACATGAGGTCTTATATGAGGTCTTGAAAAATATAACTTATTGGTATTGAGAGAATTATCATAATTAAGGTGAGGTCTTGGAAGAAATGATAAAATCACAAGTTTTCTCGTGTTAAGTTGGTAAATAGAATAATGTCTGTATCATGATAGAATGATTATTTCTTGTCCAATAAATTCTGTAGTCTGACAATTTCGTCGCGGTATTGTGCGGCTTGCAAGAAATCGAGTTGCTTGGCAGCTTGTTTCATCAAGTCGGTGAGTTGCGCGATGCGCTTTCTCAATTGTTCCTCGCTCATCGACTTTTCGATGGAATCTGCGGCGAAAGCCACATCCTTGTCGTTGGCAATGTATGGCCCATAAGAACGTTGCAATTCTCGTTGGTCTGGAGATAGTTGGTCTTTCGAAGACGTGAGCGTATAACTGATTGCCTTAACGATTTGTTTCGGCGTGATGTGATGGTCCTCGTTGTATTTCAATTGGATAGAACGGCGACGATTGGTTTCGTCGATAGTCTTTTGCATGCTTTCGGTAATGCTATCAGCATACATGATGACCTTACCGTTTACGTTTCGGGCTGCCCTTCCTGCCGTTTGCGTCAGACTACGATGACTACGCAAGAATCCCTCTTTGTCTGCATCGAGAATAGCCACGAGAGACACTTCGGGTAAGTCCAATCCTTCACGTAGCAAGTTGACTCCCACCAACACATGGAATTCGCCAGCCCTCAGTCCGTTCATGATTTTCATTCGGTCGAGTGTTGCCACATCGCTATGAATATAGTTGGCGCGGACATCGTGATTGAGCAGGTATTCCGTTAGTTCCTCTGCCATACGTTTGGTGAGTGTCGTTATCAAGACACGTTCGTCCCTATTGACTCTCGTAACAATCTCGTCCAACAAATCGTCTATCTGGTTCTCACTCGGGCGCACCTCAATCTCTGGGTCAAGCAAACCAGTAGGTCTTATCAGTTGTTCTACCACTACACCCTCAGCTTCCATCAACTCGTAATCGGCAGGTGTGGCAGAGACGTAAATCACTTGATGAATCATCTCATGGAACTCCTCAAAGCGTAACGGACGATTATCGAAAGCGGCTGGTAATCGGAATCCATACTCAACAAGGTTTTGCTTGCGTGCACGGTCGCCTCCGAACATCGCATTGATTTGCGGTACGCTCACGTGACTCTCGTCTATCACCATGAGATAGTCCTTCGGGAAGAAGTCGAGTAGGCAATAAGGACGTTGACCTGGCTCTCGTCCGTCGAAATAACGCGAATAATTCTCGATACCCGAACAATGCCCTAACTCTTTAATCATCTCCATGTCGTATTCCACTCGTTCCTTGATGCGTTGCGCCTTGATGGGTTCACCTAACTCGTTGAAGAAGTCGATTTGCTTTACCAAGTCGTCTTGGATGTTACGAATGGCGTTATGCGTTTGTTCTTGGGTAGTGACAAACAGATTGGCAGGGTAAATCTTGTATTCGTCGAAAGACAACAAATGGTGTGAATCCAACGGATCTATTTCTTCTATTTCGTCAATCTCATCATCCCACCACGTGATGCGAAGTGCGTTTTCGCTATATGCCATGAATACGTCAACGTGGTCGCCTTTCACACGGAAATTCCCGCGTGTCAGTTCGATGTCGTTGCGCACATACAATGCATCAATGAGTTTTCGCAAGAAAAGATTGCGGTCTAATCGTTGTCCCTTCTTGATGGATATAACGCTATTCTCCATGGCGGTAGGACCGCCCATACCATAGATGCAGGAAACGGAAGAAACCACTACGACATCTTGTCTGCCCGACAACAACGAAGAAACGGCGGAAAGGCGCAATCGGTCGATGTCGTCGTTGATGGCAAGGTCTTTTTCGATATAAGTATCAGTCGTGGGAAGGTATGCCTCTGGTTGGTAATAGTCGTAATAAGACACGTAATATTCCACGGCATTATTGGGGAAGAAACCTTTCATTTCCTCGTACAATTGTGCGGCGAGTGTCTTGTTATGACTGAGAATAAGCGTTGGCTTCTTGATTCTCTCGATGACATTCGCAATGGTAAACGTCTTACCCGAACCAGTAACTCCGAGTAACACCTGTGCCTTATCACCGCGAAGAACACCCTCTGTGAGTTGTTGAATAGCTTCTGGCTGGTCGCCTGTAGGCTTAAATTGTGAAGAAAGTTTGAAATCCATCATTTTGCAAAGATAGTGATTTTATAAATAACAATTCCATTTTTCATGTAATAAACGTTATAAAACGGGCGTATTTTTCCAAAATTCTTTTAAATGCTTTGCAAATCAGCGGAATATTGTGTAATTTTGCACGGCTTAGGCTATAAGGATTTCATATATGAAAAAATTTCTTTCCATTGCGGTATTATTTGTCTTCATTGTTTCGGGTTGTGCCAACGAGTTTAATCAGGTGTACAAGTCGGACAATTACCAATATAAGTATGAGTATGCCAAGGAGTGTTTCGCTCGTGGAAAATATAATCGTTGCGCCATCCTTTTGCAGGAATTAATTACCGTATTGAAGGGTAGCGACAACGGCCAGGAGAGCTTGTATATGTTGGGAATGGCAGAATACATGGCGAAAGACTATGAGACCGCAGCTGAGTATTTCAAGAAATACACTACTTCTTATCCCCGTGGGGATTATGCTGAGATGGCTCGTTTTTATGTAGGCAGGAGTCTTTACATGAGTACTCCCGAACCTCGATTGGACCAAACACCTACGATTGCAGCCATTTCTGCGTATCAGTCGTTTCTGGACTTATATCCAGATTCTGAGTTGAAGCCAACGGCACAGAAACACTTGTTTGAATTGCAGGATAAACTGGTGCAGAAGGAATTGGCCTCAGCACAGTTGTATTACAACTTAGGAACATATTTCGGTAATTGCAACAGCAATGGCGAGAGCAATTATCTCTCTTGTATCATTACGGCACAGAATGCCTTGAAGGACTTCCCTTATTCTTCTTTGCGCGAGAATTTTGCAGTCTTGCTGATGAGAAGCAAATATGAACTCGCAGAGAATAGTGTGGAATCCAAACGCTTGGAGCGTTATCAAGATGCAGAAGATGAATGCTATGGATTCATCAACGAGTATCCTGATTCCAAGTATAGGGTAACTGCCGAGAAGTTTATCGAGCGTTGTAAGCAATTCACCAAAGAATAGGAGAACGCCAGACATGGTGTGTACTCTGTTTATTTTTCCCCTTGTCAATCAATAAATTATCAATAATATGGATTATAAGAAATCAAAAGCATCAGTTAACACGGTAACACGCAACATCATGGATTTGTGTGAGGAAACAGGCAACATCTACGAAAGTGTAGCCATCATCGCAAAACGTGCCAATCAAATCTCTATGGAAATCAAGCAAGACTTGACGAAGAAGTTGGCTGAGTTTGCCTCTTACAACGATTCATTGGAGGAAGTGTTTGAAAACCGTGAGCAGATAGAGATTTCTCGCTATTATGAGAAATTGCCAAAGCCCACCTTGTTGGCAACAGAAGAGTTCGTGCAAGGAAACGTGTATTTCCGTGACCCGTCGAAGGAACCAGCTGAACTGTAATTGAATTATGTGGCAACGTAAACAAACGGTTTACCTTATCGCAGCACTGATATTCACGGTGCTGTGTCTTTGTTTGCCCATCCTTGCGATAGAACCCAAGGGTATGGGAATGAATTCTGTGTTGTACAATCTGGTCTTTGTGGACGGTAATGGTGCCGTAAGTTATGGAAAGGCGATGCTCTTCGCGTTTCTCTTGATTACTTGTCCGTTGGCTGTAGCTGCCATTGTCAGTTTCAAGAACCGTAAATTGCAAGCCAGCTTGTGTACATGGTGTATGATATTGAACCTTGCATGGTACGTGTATCTCGCGTTCTGCATCATCAATGAATTCCAGATGGCAGGAACGTTACACATTAAATTGGCAATCTGCTTCCCATTGATTTCCGTCGTCTTCTATTGGATGGCAAGAAGGGGAATCATCGCAGATGAAAAACTGGTAAGGTCAATGGATAGAATCAGATAATGAATAACGAAGTTTGTACCAACATAAAAAGATGATGTAAAAAAACAATAGTGTTTCAGATAATTTTGTTTTCCAAAACATTATTATCTGAAACATATTTAAAAGGTCTTATTTAACACAAGATAACAGGATAATAACAAACAAATTATTTTTAAACCCAAATCGGTCTTTAGAATCACACGGCTACAGAATGTCAGTAAAACATGCCAATTTGTGTCATTGTGTTATTGTCCCACGACTTTTCTAACCCTTAAAAAATACCCCCTAAAAAGCCGTGGTCTAGTTTGCAACCTATTGATCCAATTGTAGTTGCAGAGGTGACTTTCAAATGGCGACCATTAGAAGCCAGGTTAGCATAAACTCCAATTTGCTTTCAAATTGTTCTAATGACCGATTTGGGTTAAAAACAAAACTTTTAGTAATTATGATTAGAATTAGCAAATGGATGTCTACCGCCATCCTCTTATTTTGCGGCACTATGACTGTCCTCGCAGGAGGAGATGAAAAGAATGGTAAACCATATCTAACCAGTGCTGAGTTGCCTAACATGGTAAATTTCTTGCCTGCACCTCCAGAATTTGAGTCATCTCGATTTGTTGCAGACCAGACACAATACCTCTGGGGAAAACGCCAAAGACAAAACGAAGAACGTGCTGCTATGGCCATTCGTGATGCAGTTTATGGTATGCAAACCATCATTCAGGAGTTCTGTCCTATTCTGGGATTGGAAATCACCAAGGAAGACACGCCCGAACTATACACACTTTTACAGGATGTAGGTGCTACATGCGATAGTATTAGCGACCGCGCTAAGCAGAAATATATGCGTTTCCGTCCTTACATGTATTATAATGAGCCAACTCTCGTACCAGAAGATGAGGAAAAGCATCGCACTAACGGTTCTTATCCTTCAGGTCACACCGTTCTCGGTTGGACGATGGGCTTGTTGTTGTCTGACATTAATCCCGCTGTTGCTGATGAATTGCTGGCTCGCGGTTACGAGTATGGACAAAGTCGTGTCATTGCTGGCTATCACTGGCAGAGCGACGTAGATGCTGGTCGCCTCGGTGCTTCTGTGCTCTATGCAAAGTTGCAAGGCAATGAGCGTTTTCGTGAGCAGTTGGCAAAAGCTCAACAGGAATTTGCTGAGAAGACAGGTACTTCAACCAACGTGAATACAGCTAAACCCCATGTGTCTTCTCCTGCTGCCTCTATGAATAACTACAACCTGCAAGGTCAGCGTGTAGATACCCCAACTTCTCCAGGCATCTATCTGCAAAGTGGAAAGAAATACTTGGTGAAATAATCGTTTATCTTACATCAAAAGCTCACGTCGTTACAAGAGTATAACGAATTTGGGTGATGTATGATTTCATATAAAAAAGAGGATGTATCAACTTGAACACATCCTCTTTTGGTATTATGTTTATGAATGAATTACAAACCTAAGCCTTTCTTTACGGCAGCTGCACCTTTGTCAACAGCTTTGCCTGCCTTTTCCTTTGCATTCTCTACAGCTTCATTAGCCTTGTCAACAGTAGCTGCCTTTGCATTCTCTACAGCTTCATTAGCCTTGTCAACAACAGCGTCTTTTGCGTTTTCTACTGCATCTGTAGCAGCATCAACAGCAGCGTCAACAGCATTCTCGGCAGCGCTTGTAACCAAGCTCTTTGTATCAATGCCTAATGCGCCTAAAGCTTCAGAAGCACCTAAAAGTTTGTCAACTGATTCTGTTGGGATGTTGGCAATGTTGTCAACCAAACCACTAACGATAGCATTCTTTCCAACGAAAGCCTTGATGGTTTCAGCATTGTCCTTCAAGAATGATTGTACTTTGCCAATATAACCTAAAGCAACTTCAGGATTCTTTCCGATGAATTCTGCAATCTTTGCCTTAACGGTTTCGAGAGCACCTTGGAATGCAGAGAGATCTTTGTTTTGGAGCAGACTGCCTAAGTTGCTTACCATTTCGTCAGCAGCAGTGTTGGCTTCTTCGGTGAGAAGTGCGAGAGTGTCTACTTCTTCCTCAACGGGAGCGGCTGTTTTGTTACCAGTGCAGCTTGTAATTGTAATGGCTGCAGCTGCGATTGCCATCATGAAGATTTTTTTCATAACTTTCTTTGATTTAATTGTTAATAAATAATCATTTGTTTTGTAAAACAGCGCAAATATAGTCTAATTTGAGAATGGTTGTCACTTTTGTTTGCAAGTTTTAACTAAAGATTTACAAAAACAATCTACACAAGGGGTTTAGGGGCTTTTACAACCCCAATAACGTTCCGATTTGATAGACGGCGGCAGAGACAACCCACGCTAATGCCGTGGTGTAAACGGCGGTGAATGTTGCCCATTTCCACGACCCCGTTTCTCCCTTGATGGCTGCAATGGTAGCGATACAGGGGAAGTACTGCAATACGAAGAGCAAGAAACAGAAAGCGCTGAGAGGCGTAATGCCGTCTGCTATCATCTTCTTTCTCAGATTGGTATATTTCTCGTTATCGTCACTATATGAATCGTCATCAGAGAAACTCTCGTCGTCGGTGTAAAGGACTCCCAACGTAGAGGCAACAATCTCCTTGGCACCTATACCAGAAATCAAACCAACGTCTAACTTCCAATCGAATCCCTGTGGACGGAATACGGGTTCGATGGTCTTTCCCAATCGTCCAATGTAACTTTGTTCTTGTTGTTCTTGCGAGGAAAGTTGGTCATTGTGCGGAAAATATCCCAAAGCCCATACGATGATACTGGCGACGAGGATGATTCCTCCCATCTTCTTCAAGTATTGCTTTCCTTTCTCCCAAGTATGTCGAAGCGTGGCCTTCCAAGTAGGAAGACGATAAGGAGGCAATTCCATGACGAAAGGCGTATCTTCTCCCTTGATGACAAAACGAGAGAAAATCCTACTGATAAGCACAGCCATCAATATACCTATTATATATAGGGAGAACATCACGTCTTGTCGATATTGTTGTTCGAAGAACGTACCGATAATCATGATATAAATAGGCAAGCGAGCAGAACAAGACATCATAGGCATAATCAGCATGGTAATCAAGCGAGAACGCCTACTTTCAATGGTTCGCGTAGCCATGATAGCTGGAACGTTGCAACCAAATCCCATAATCAACGGGATAAATGACTTGCCATGAAGTCCCATCTTGTGCATCACTTTGTCCATGATAAAGGCAGCACGAGCCATGTAGCCCGAATCTTCCATGAAAGAGATGAACGCATATAGTATCAAGATTTGCGGCAAGAATACGATAACGGCGCCAACTCCTCCAACCACACCATTGACAAGCATGGCTTTCAATGGACCTTCAGGCATGGAAGAACTGAGGAAACCGCCTAACCAATCCACGCCAGCCTCTATCCAATCCATGGGATATTGTCCGAGTGAGAATGTCACTTTGAACATTAACCATATCAATGCCAAGAAGATGGGGAATCCTATATAGCGATTGGTGATGATTTTGTCCAAGATGTGAGTGGTCTTGTAAGTATCACGGTTTTCGCCTTCTTCGTATTCTGCTTCCTTCAATGCTCCACGGATGAATGCGTATTTAGCGTCCATGATAGCCGTTTCGCTATCGTCTTTGGTCTCTTTCAAGATTTTCTTGGCGGCCTTGTCTCGTACTTCGATGATTTTATCGCCATTGGGAAGGGATTTAATGATTTTCTCCGTATCCTTATCCATCTCTAACAACTTGATAGACAAGTATCGGGTAGAGTATTTATGTCTGATTTGTTCATCGTTTTGCAATTCCTTCTTGATGGCTTCGATACCTTCCTCCACGTATTTACCGTGATTCAAGTGAATGTGCCTAAACACACTCTTGTTGGGACGATTGCTATGGGCGAAATCCTCACCATGATTACCACCATGATGATTCTCGTAGTTCTTGTGCCATTCCTGTAGGTCTTTCGCTACGTCGGGATTGATAAATCCATTGTCATCAAGGAAGTCAACGCCTTCGTAAATATTGATAATGATATGGAAAAGCAAATCAACGCCACGTCCTGTCTTGAATACGGTGGGAATCATCGGAACACCAAACAAGGTACCTAATGTATTGATGTCGAGCTTGTCGCCTCTGTTTTCCACTTCGTCGAACATGTTCAAAGCACACACCATACGCAAATTCATGTCTACCAATTGAGTAGTCAAGTAAAGATTGCGTTCCAAGTTGCTGGCATCAATCACGTTGATAACGATATCCGGTGTCTTCTCGATAATCTGCTTACGCACGTAAAGTTCCTCGGGCGAATAGGCCGAAAGCGAATATGTTCCAGGTAAATCGACGAGATTAAAACGATAACCTTCAAACTCAGCAAACCCTTCCTTCGCGTCAACGGTAACGCCTGAATAGTTGCCCACGCGCTCATGAGCACCTGATGCAAAGTTGAAGAGAGAAGTCTTTCCGCAATTGGGATTACCCACGAGAGCCACGTTGATGATACGACGCTTCTTCATGGCAACATCGTGCAACTGCTTTTCGGTCAACGGTTGGTCATCCGTCTCATCAGAAAAGACCAATCCTTTCTTAACTTCATCTCCCGCATGGGTCTTTTCTTCATGACTGAGCGTTCTCGCTTCCTCTTCTGAAATAATCTCAATCATCTCTGCTTCCGCTCGACGCAGGCTTACTTCATATCCCATCACCTTATATTTGACGGGATCTTGGAGAGGAGCGTTAAGTAATACCTCAACGGTCTTTCCCTTGATAAATCCCATTTCAACGATGCGTTTACGGAAACCTCCATGTCCGAGAACCTTGACGATAACGCCACGCTCACCTGTGTGTAAGTCAGATAGTTTCATATTATGTTCTTTGGTGCGAAATTACACAATTTTCTTTGCAATCAAGTTGCAAAACGAAACTATTTTCAAAAATACCTACTAATGGGGATAGTGAACGTGAAAAAAGTGGGTTTTATTGGGTTGTTTCACCAACGGTTTTAGTAATTTTGTAGCCATGAAACGATTATTACTATTCATCATTTGTTCGGTCATTGCGATTGGTTCGTATGCGCAAGGAGATACGTTGACACTTGTTCGCGTAAATAAACAACGGCATTTTAAGCATCAAGTGCCCGCAGGAAACTATAGTGGCATTACGAGAATCGGTAAAGATGAATATGCGGTGGTGAGTGATAAATCGCCCAAAGACGGTTACTATGTTTTTAGGATAACGATTGATTCTGTTAAAGGATATGTTTACGACGTGCAAACGATATGTTTCCGAGGCGTAAACGATATAAATAGAGATGCTGAAGGTATCGTTTACCTTCCACAAACGAATACTTTGTTGATTTCAGGAGAAGCAGACAACCAAATTCTTGAATATCAATTGGATGGGAATAGGACAATTCGGAAAGTAGAACTACCGTCTATTCTCCGCACGGTTTCACGAAATGAAGGGCTGGAATCATTGGCTTACAATGAGCAAACGCATGAGATATGGACTTGTGCGGAATCTACCTTACCCGAAGATGGTGCAAAAGCAACATATAGTAACGGCATCAAGAACAACATTCGATTGTTTTCCTTTGATGAAAACCTACAACCTAAGTCGCAATATCTCTATCAGATGGATGCGCCAAAGATACATAAAAAGGCTTATATCTTTGCTCATGGCGTGAGCGAGTTGCTTGCTCTTGACAATGGGAGTTTGTTGGTTCTTGAACGCGAATTTTATGTTCCGAAAAAGAAGATTGGTTCGTATGTCATCAATAGGATTTATCAAGTGTTTCCGTATCATGTTTTACAAGACGGAAATCAACTGCCGATGCTTGATAAAGTGCTATTGACGGAATGGAAAACCAAGTTGAACTTGTTGAGTCGTAAGATTGCCAATTACGAAGGAATGTGTTTAGGCCCTAAACTCGTTGATGGTTCGCAAGTAATCATCCTTGTCTCTGATTCGCAAAATCAATATGGAGGGGTGCTAAAAGATTGGTTTAAAACCATCGTCGTGAAATAAACGACGTATAAAATTACAATCCCAATTCCTCTTTCAAGAATTTGGGCGTGTAGCCTTTATCGGATAAGGCAACTTCCTCTGGTGTTCCCTTTGAGAGAAGCAATCCTCCGTTTCGTCCTCCTTCAGGTCCCATGTCGATAATGTAATCTGCCAACTTAATCACGTCAAGGTTGTGCTCGATGATGACAACCGTATTGCCCTTGTCTACTAATCGTTGCAACACTTTCATCAAGTTATTGATGTCATCAAAATGAAGTCCTGTAGTAGGTTCATCAAGGATATAGAGCGTTTTTCCCGTGTCTCTTTTAGATAATTCCGTGGCGAGTTTTACGCGTTGACTTTCTCCTCCGCTCAACGTAGTAGATGGTTGACCTAATTTAATGTATCCCAATCCTACATCTTGTATGGTCTTGATTTTGTGAAGGATATGAGGAACGTTTTCGAAAAACTCCACGGCTTGGTTGATAGTCATGTCGAGAATGTCGGCAATGGATTTTCCCTTGAAGCGTACTTCGAGCGTTTCGCGATTATAACGTTTACCGTGACATACTTCACAAGGAACCATAACATCGGGAAGGAAATTCATTTCAATGGTCTTATAGCCGTTTCCACTACAACTTTCACACCTTCCGCCTTTTACGTTGAAAGAAAACCTACCTGGTTTATAACCTCTTATCTTGGCTTCTGGGAGATTTACGAACATTGAACGAATGTCGCTAAACACACCCGTATATGTAGCTGGATTAGAACGAGGCGTTCTACCAAGTGGACTTTGGTCAACGTTTACCACTTTATCAATATTCTCTATGCCTTCAATGCTATCGTAAGGCATTGGTTTTTTCAATGAACGATAGAATTTCTGGGAAAGAATGGGTTGTAAAGTCTCGTTGATAAGTGTTGATTTACCTGAACCAGAGACACCTGTTACCACGATGAGCTTACCCAATGGAAATTCCACGTCAACACTCTTGAGATTGTTGCCTCTTGCTCCATGAATCCAAATAGATTTTCCATTACCCATACGTCGTTTCTCGGGTATTTCAATCTTTTCCTTACCGTTCAGGAATCTTGCCGTGAGCGAATCAATGTCATGATGCAAGATTTCATCGGGCTTTCCTTGGAACATTACTTCACCTCCCTTTCTTCCTGCTCTCGGTCCTATGTCTATGAGATAATCGGAGTGGAGCATCATGTCTTTATCGTGCTCAACCACAATCACAGTATTCCCCATATCGCGTAATTGCTTGAGCGAGGATATGAGTCGTTGATTGTCGCGTTGGTGCAAACCGATGGAAGGCTCGTCTAAGATATATAGTACGTTCACCAATTGTGAACCGATTTGCGTGGCTAATCGAATGCGCTGGCTTTCTCCACCAGACAAACTGACGGATTGACGATTGAGCGTAAGGTAATCCAAACCTACTTCCAATAAGAACTCAACACGCGAACGCAATTCTTTCACGATTTCGGTGGCAATCTTTTGCTTCATGGGTTCCATGTGTTCCTCAACATGCATCAACCATTCCTTGAGATCAGTAATGTCGAGGTTGGCAACTTCCGAAATGTTCTTGTCCCAAATACGATACGACAAGGATTCTCTTTTCAATCGTGCTCCTTGACACTCAGGACATGTACATACGGCTAAGAATTGGTCTGCCCATTTCTGTCCTGCAGATGAGTCATCATTGTCCATCACGTTTCGAAGGTACTTGATGACACCATCGAATGAGATAAAGTAATCACTTGACGTGTGAACCAATTCCTTATTAATACGTACATTCTCCAAAGAACCATAGAGAATCTCGTCCATCGCTTCTTGGGGAATGTCTTTCACGGGAGTGTGTAAGTCGCATTCGTATTGGTGAAGAATGGAATCAATTTGCCAGAATATCATTTGGTTCTTGTGCTTTCCTAACGGAACAATCGCTCCATCATAAATGCTCATCGAGTTGTTAGGAATCACTTTCTCCATGTCAATCTCGTTGATAACACCTAATCCTTTGCATTTAGGACAAGCACCCTCAGGAGAATTAAAAGAGAAAATATTAGGTGCGGGTTCACCGTAAGAGAGGCCTGTAACGGGATCCATGAGACGCTTTGAGAAATTACGTACGCTTTCGCTATCTTTCTCCATGATCATGAGAATGCCGTCTCCTTGCTTCATGGCTATTTGTACGCTTTTCTTCAATCGTTCATCGTCTTTTCCTTGAACTCTCAATTTGTCGATGATAACTTCTATGTTATGGTTTTTATAGCGGTCAACTTTCATTCCACGTGTGATTTCTACCACTTTTCCATCAACACGCATGTAAAGATAACCTTTCCTGCGCATACTTTCGAAGAGTTCCCGATAATGACCCTTTCTTTGCCTAACCAATGGTGCGAGGATATAGATGGCTTTGCCGATGTATTCGGTGAGAATCATTTCCAAGACTTGTTCTTCGGTGTATTTCACCATTTTCTCACCACTCATGTAACTATATGCTGTTCCTGCGCGGGCAAAGAGCAATCTTAAGTAGTCGTATATTTCTGTTGTCGTTCCTACTGTAGAACGCGGATTCTTGTTGGTTGTCTTTTGTTCAATACTGATGACGGGACTTAATCCAGTTATCTTGTCAACATCGGGACGTTCCATTCCACCCAAGAAATTACGCGCGTATGCTGAAAACGTCTCAATATATCTTCGTTGACCTTCTGCAAAGATAGTGTCAAACGCCAATGATGACTTACCAGAACCAGATAGTCCTGTAATCACCGTTAGCGAATTGCGAGGAATTTCCACGTCAATGTTTTTCAGATTGTGAACGCGTGCTCCCCAAACGTTGATTTTCTCGTCTTCTCTTTGCATTTATTATTTTGGTGTTGGAAGATGTGTTTGCGTGATGATATAATTAAGGTGTTCCTGATGTGGAACTACCTTTTTCCGTATAACCACGTAATAGGTTCACGTCAGTACGAATATTGAATTTCCTTCCGTCAGCACCTTTGGCTTTTACGAGGCAATAATATACGCCTTCCTTGACAGGCCTTCCATTATATGTACCATCCCATGCACCAGCAGGATCATCCCATTCATAAAGCTTTTGTCCCCAACGATTGAAGATGTATGCATGGAATTCCACGATGGATTTGTAACCATCTTTTGCATGATATGTTTTGTTCTCACCATCTGAGTTTGGAGAAAAGGCGTTAGGCATTTTCAAATCACTCTCATAAATAGTTACTTTTATTTGAGAATGGTCGGGATTATCACTCCAATATGCTTTATCGTATCTAACTGTGTCAGTACCATTGATGAAGGTTGCGTAACATACAATATGATGAGCACCAGCGGTAGTGAAGGTATATTCCGTTTCTTCTTCGTATCTGATAAGATAGGGGGTGTCTTCCTCGCCGTCCATATAAAAATGCCATTCGTAGTTTTCACTATACGCTCCGACGTTTTTCGGATTGGCAGCAAAATGACCAACGAGTGGGGCAGAACCTTCGAAAGTGGTTGTGGTTACTTCTTTCCCTTCAGAGTCAATAAAAGTGGCAGTCATATCTATAGAAGGCTTCTCTTCTTGTGCATGAGTGGTAATTGCCATCATGATAAGTGCCAAAAGGACAAGTATCTTATTTGTTTTCATCATTAGTAGAATGGTATAAATTATAAAATAAATCGCAAGATGAAAAAACTTTCACTTGCGACTTGATTAACCTATAATATTAACATATTTTGTACACCCTTAGGGATTCGAACCCTAGACCCACTGATTAAGAGTCAGTTGCTCTACCAACTGAGCTAAGGGTGCAGCAACCATTTTTCTTTAGCGGTTGCAAAAGTACGAATTTATTTTTTCTCCACCAAATTTTTTAGCTAAATTTTTATTCATGATGGATGTTTTATCGTATATTTGCCTAAAATGGTTACGTTTTTCACGATGAAGTCACATATTCACCGTTTGTCTATTAATCTAAGATGGAGAATTCCGCACCAGTTGCGAAGTCTTGTCCATCTTGTGAACTCAATGCGTTAAACCGTAGATAACGACCCTTTACGGGATGTGTAAAGAGAACCCTCTTTTCCTTTTGGTTGTTTTCAAAAGTTCCTTGGTGAATCGTCTCTCCCCAGTTCTTCCCGTCATTACTTAATTGTATGCTATATTCCTTGATGTTTCCATTTCTGCTATCTTGTCGTGGAAGATATACAAACCCTTTTAATGTCTTCACGCTTCCACAATCAAACTCTACCCAATGTGGATAATTGGCAACGGTTACGCTCCACATCGTGTGCCAATAGGTATTAGGATTGCCATCTACAAGATGTTCAGCATCACCTTCTCCGCTTTCCACACTTGATGCATAACTAACGGTAACGGGAATACGGTCGATTCGCTCAAATTCCTTGCTGATGCTCATCCATTCATTTCCTTGTTCGTAAGCTTTCACGACACCACCATTACGCAAGTTGAAAGAACCGTTATAGAGTTGTGGTTTGGAAGCAGATTTCTTGCCTTGATTATTAATAATGTAATAGATGGGTTGGTGATGAGCATTCATAGAGGCAATAGTCACATTGCCTTCCGCATCGCGTTGCATCATTAAGGGTGCTGGACCCGACGACTTCACGAGTTGTATTTGCGAGGTCGTTGCTGGACGAATGATAAAAGCGAAAGTGTGAGGTGTTGCTTTCACGCGATCTTGTTCCAATGGAGGACCTTGTCCACAACTATTTCCGCCCAATCCAGTAGTGGCAATATCGAGGTGAAGAACATTATCTGTGCTTACAGGTAATTCGTGCGGATGTTTCGCCTTTGCCAATTCTTGTGAAGTCCAAGGCAAAACGGAGAACGACATGTTGTCTTCGGCTATGAATAACAAACCCTTTCCTTGTTCGTTAGTCAATTGGCAATAACGAGTATCTTGGTGATTACCCATGTCTTGTGGTTTGGGGAAATTCTCAAATTCATTCTCCACCTTATTATTATATATGCCGATGTTTTGCCCAGTCTTTCGGTCGGGATAGTTATCAATAGGACCACGACCATAGTAAGTGAGGTTGTTCAACGATTTAGGCAATTTCATCACATATCCCAAACGTGGCAACACCAAAGTGGGTTTGTTGGAAGTAATGGCTGATTGCACTTCAATGGAACCATCGGCATAAACCGTATAAACCACATTGTCTTGGAATTTGAATTCACATCCTTCGGCTTGTGATTCCGTAACAAATACGATAATCACCGAACCATTCTCGTTCATGTGCTTGTTCCATGTGAGGTTCTTTTGTTGCATTCGGTTGAGTCCGTGTTCATACCAAGACGATTGTCCCCAGTTGTCATTGTTGACAGGAGCACGGAAAGCGTCAAGTTGAGGACCGAAACCTTCTTCTATCATCTGTTCTCCGTCATAAAGAAGGTTGGAGATGCAACCTTTTTGTAAGTCAAACGTAACTTGAACCTTGTTTCCTTGTGAAACGATTAGTTTCCCATCTGTTGTTTCGTTTACTTGCAATGCTCCATTCACAACCAATGTTGATCGTTCTCCCGCTTCTTTCACGAGCAATTGTTCTTCTGCTTGGATGAATCCTTTCTTTGCCCAAGGCTTATCGCTCTTCAATCGGAATTCTATCCTCACGAAATATTCACGATTGTCGTTCAAGTCATTAGGATTTAAGCCTGGTATCTGTATAATTTTGTGTTTGCGTGGAGCAACACTTCCAATTTCAATACTACCTTTCTTGATACTCTTTCCATCTGCTTCAAGGGTGTAGAAACAATCATAGTCGGAGAGGTCATCAGTATAATAATTCTTATTAAAGATATTGATGGTGCCTGATTGTCTATCTTCCCATTTCACTCCAATGTATTGATAAACTTTCTTTACCTCATAATATTGTGGTTTGGGTTCCATATCACCGAAAATGATTCCATTCATCACGAATTCTCTATCGTTCGGTGTGTCGCCGAAATCACCACCATAAGCCAAGTATTTAATAGATGTATTTCCTCCTTCTGAATTCTTTCGCTCTTTATAATTATAAAGACTCTGGTCAATCCAATCCCAGATAGCTCCGCCACAGAAGAAGTTGGTTGATTCAATAGCTTCCCAATAGTCGATGAGATTACCAACGGCATTTCCCATAGAGTGTGCATATTCGGAAATATGGAAAGGATATTTGATGCTCATTGTTCCCTTTACGGCAGACCGAACCCAACCAATAGAAGGATATTGGTTACTACCCATATCTACGATGTCGTTGTTGCGCTCGTATTGCACGGGACGACTTGAATCAAATGCTTTTACGGCAGCGTAAGATGCCTTGAAATTATCGCCAGGACCAGCTTCATTTCCCAAGCTCCATATTACGATACACGGGTCGTTGATGCGTGAATGTGCCAACTCCATCATTCGGGCAATGTGGGCAGGTCTCCATTCGATGGGGTGGGATAGAGACGCTTCACCATAATAGTATTCGTGGCTTTCCAAGTTGGCTTCTGCCTCCAAGTAAATACCATATTTATTACATAGGTAATAGAAATACGGGTCGCAAGAATAATGTGAAGTGCGAACGTGGTTGATGTTGGCGCGTTTCATCATCATTACCTCTTCCAACATTTGTTCGCATGTAATGGCGTGTCCCGTTGCAGGATTGGTTTCATGACGATTGACTCCCTTTAACTTTAATGGCTTTCCATTGACATAGAAATATCGACCAGCCAATCCAAATTCATCGTCTTCAGCTTTCGTGTCCTTGATTTCCACGGTGCGGAAACCTACCTGCGTGGAAATGATTTCTGTATCCTTCGCCCGTTTGTCCGTCTTATATACTAATAAGGTGTAAACATGGGGAGATTCAGCTGTCCATTTCTTGGCATTTGCAACACTTATCTTTACGCTTCCATTTCCTGTTTGGTTGATGGAAATGGGAACTTCCGTGTTTTCGTCAGAGTACAATTTGTTTTCATAGAGCTTGAATGCAAGGTTTCCCTTAAACGCCTTCTTGGTGTGATTATCCAATGAATAGCTAATGTTTAAGATTCCGTTTGTTCCCTCGAATGATGGAATGGCTTGAACATCGGCAATATGAATCTTTGGTGTTGAATAGATGCTTACCGAACGGAAGATGCCAGGCAAACGAAACATGTCTTGTGCTTCAAGGAATGAACCGTCGGAATTACGATAAACTTCCACACTAATGTTGTTTTCTCCCACATGTGCAAAGCGAGTAATGTCGAAACGTGCCGCATCGCGTGAGTTCTTGGAGAAACCAACATATTGTCCGTTAATCCAAAGATAGAAGAAAGAATCCACTCCGTCGAATTCCACGTAGAGTTCCTGACCTTTCCATGTTTGAGGAATGGTGAACGTACGACGATAAGAGCCTACCTCGTTGCGATATTTATAGGTTGTCCAATTGTGGGGTGGCTCGCGCATCACGCCTTCGCGCCAGTCGTCTTTCTTCACTTGGTGGAAGAAAATCACGGGTTGGTTGACGTAGATGGGCGTTCCGTATTTCTGACTTCCGTCTTCTTGCAAGCCAACAATATTCCAATTGGAAGGAACGATGATGTCGTCCCAAGCAGAACAATCGAAATCTGTTTGATAGAAGTCTTTTGGTCGTTCGTCGGGATTCTTGGCGAAATGGAATTTCCATGTTCCGTTGAGTGATTGCCATCGAGAACTATATTCAGGCAATACCTTACGTGCTTCTTCTTCCGTAGCAAAGGAAGTGAAATACGCACGTGGTTGCAATTTGTTGTATCCCAAGAGCATGGGAGATTGCCATTCCACACCCGTAGGTGCTGTATCTAATCCATAGTGAAATCCTTCCAACTTCTCGTTGTTAGCAGAGGCGATAAGGGTGAAACACCATAATAGAGTCGTAATGAATAGTTTGGTCTTCATCATTTGTATATAAGGTTAGTGTTTTTACTATTTTCAAAGGGCAAAGATAATCATTATATTTCGTATCTCAAAATGATAGGTGTTTTTTTCTTTAAATACTCTTTTCGTAAACATATCGTTTAGCCCACTTAAAGGATAGGTTTACGTCACGCAAACCTATCCTCTGGGACAGACAAAAGCTATGTTACGTATCTGGGACATGCTTTTGCGGCTATCATGCTAAGTGGTTAATTAGGTTCATCCGACATTTCGAGTGATACGGCAGTCGTGTAGAGCGTAGAGCCTCAGGGTAAAATACCTGTCGTCTCTGAATCCGTATGC
>OCTX014531099.1_pt1 | contig 23509 bp, 19 predicted proteins | sample 1539691 | NCBI WGS metagenome assembly OCTX01 (sample SAMN02144231, study PRJEB22623) | gut metagenome | biome: sheep rumen | host: Ovis aries | place: New Zealand
TAGCGATCATCAGAAGCATGAGTCCGAACGGAATCAGCGACCATGCTGAATGTACAAATTGTTCCATAGTATTTATATAATGAATAAAATATTGTTAGTCTAATTTCAGCACCGCTAAGAATGCCTTCTGCGGCACTTCGACATTGCCGATCTGCTTCATTCGTTTCTTGCCTCGCTTCTGTTTCTCCAGCAGCTTGCGCTTACGGCTCACATCGCCGCCGTAACACTTGGCAAGCACATCCTTGCGCACCTGCTTCACCGTCTCGCGGGCGATGATCTTGGCGCCGATAGCCGCTTGAATAGCGATGTCAAACTGCTGTCTCGGCAGCAACTCTTTCAGCTTCTCGCACATCCGCCGTCCGAAATCCACGGCGTTGTCCCTGTGCGTTAACGTACTCAGCGCATCCACTTGTTCTCCGTTCAGCAGAATATCCAATTTCACGAGGTTCGACGGCCGGAAACCGTTCATATGCCAGTCGAAAGAAGCGTAACCTTTGGAGATGCTCTTCAGTTTGTCGTAGAAATCAATGACAATCTCGCCCAACGGCATGTCGAACAGCAGCTCCATTCGGTTGCCGGATATATATTCTTGTTTGACAAGTTCGCCGCGTTTGCCCAGACACAGCGTCATGATCGGACCTATATAATCAGCCGTCGTAATAACAGATGCGCGGATATACGGCTCCTCGATGCGGTCTATCTCTGTCAGATCCGGCATGCCGGCTGGGTTGTGTACCTCTACTAAACCACCGTCTTTGGTATAGACATTGTAAGAAACGTTCGGCACGGTCGTGATCACATCCATATCGAACTCGCGGTCCAGACGTTCCTGCACGATTTCCATATGCAGCAGACCTAAGAACCCGCAGCGGAAACCGAATCCCAAAGCCATCGAACTCTCCGGCTGGAAGGTAAGTGACGCATCGTTCAGTTGCAGTTTCTCAAGCGAAGCACGCAAATCCTCATAATCTTCACTCTCTATCGGATAAACACCGGCAAAGACCATCGGTTTGGCTTCTTCAAATCCTTCTATCGCTTTCTCGCAAGGCCGTGCTACATGCGTGATCGTGTCGCCCACTTTGACCTCAGTACTGGTTTTGATGCCCGAGATGATATATCCTACATTGCCGGCAGAGATCTCTTTGCGCGGACTCATGTCCAGTTTGAGAATACCTATCTCGTCCGCATCGTACTCCTTGCCGGTATTGACGAACCGCACTTTGTCGCCCGAATGCATCGTGCCGTTAACTACTTTGAAATAGGCGATGATGCCTCTAAAACTATTGAAGACGGAGTCAAAAACAAGACATTGCAGAGGTGCTTTCGGATCACCAACTGGCGCGGGAATACGCTCTACTATGGCGTCCAGGATTTCTTCCACACCTTCTCCGGTCTTGGCGGAGCAACGCAGAATCTCCTCGCGCTTGCAACCCAATAGGTCAATTATCTCATCTTCCACGCGCTCCGGCATAGCATTAGGCATGTCACATTTGTTAATCACCGGGATAATTTCCAGATCGTGCTCAATCGCCATATATAGGTTACTGATCGTCTGCGCCTGTACGCCTTGCGTAGCATCAACTACCAGCACAGCTCCTTCGCAAGCCGCTATCGAACGCGACACCTCATAACTGAAGTCCACGTGTCCCGGAGTATCAATCAGATTAAGAATGTATTCCTCCTCCCTTCCTTTTAAGTTGTCGGGGTTAGGCTTCTTGTACGCCATCTGAATAGCATGGCTCTTGATCGTGATGCCGCGCTCTTTCTCCAGATCCATATCGTCCAGCACCTGCGCTTCCATCTGCCGAACATCCACCGTGCCCGTCAACTCTAACATACGATCCGCCAGCGTACTCTTCCCGTGGTCTATATGCGCAATAATACAAAAATTTCGTATCTTATCCATTAAGTCCTATTTATCCAAACTAAAATCGGCTACAAAGATACAATTTTTTTTGCACATGTCAAAATTATTTTGTAATTTTGCACAAAATTTACCAATTAATAATCATATCGTGAAAAATATCGTAGTTCGTTTTTGTGGAGATTCGGGCGATGGGATGCAGCTTACGGGTAATATGTTTGCCCAATTAGGTGCCGAATTAGGCCATGAGATCTCTACCTTGCCGGACTTCCCGGCAGAAATTAGAGCGCCGCAAGGTACATTGGGTGGTGTCAGTGGTTTTCAAGTAGAATTAGGCAGTGAGGTTTATACGCCGGGCGATAAGGCCGACGTGATTGTGGCGATGAATGCCGCGGCGTTGAAGGTGTGTACCTTAGGTTCGCATTTCAATCATCCGCAGGCGCATTTTGATGATGAGTTTGCGCTCTATCACAGACATGCCATCGTGATTGTTGATACCGATTCGCTGAGTGACAAAGATCTTGAGAAAGCGCAGTATCACACCGAGAATCCTTTCACGGAATTAGGCATTCCGGAGTCTGTACAGATCGTCCCCGTAGCATTAACGACATTGACTAAAGAGGCACTTAAAGAGAGCGGGATGGATAATAAGTCTATCCTCAAATGCCGCAATATGTTCGCTTTGGGTCTGATTTACTGGCTCTTTGACGAACCGATGGAGAAAGCGATTCACTTGCTGGAAGACAAATTCAAGAAAAAACCGGCTCTTATTGCACCGAACACCAAAGTGATGGTCGATGGTTATAACTACGGTTGCAACTTGGCATTGAATATCTCGCAGATCCATCTGGATGGCGCTCCGAACGAGGCGCATGGTACCTACACTTCTATCGCAGGTAACAAAGCTACAGCCTGGGGCTTGATTGCCGCGGCTGAAAAAGCCGGCAAGCGGCTCTTCCTTGGTTCGTATCCTATTACTCCCGCCACGGATATACTGCATGAGTTAGCTGCCCGCAAGGACATGAACGTCATGGCTATTCAGGCGGAAGATGAGATAGCCGGCATCTGTACCGCCGTGGGTGCTGCCTTTGCCGGTGACCTTGCTTGTACCTCCACCTCGGGACCCGGTCTGAGTCTTAAATCCGAAGCATTAGGTCTGGCTGTGATGGCGGAACTGCCGCTGGTGGTAGTGGATGTGCAGCGCGGAGGTCCTTCAACAGGTCTGCCGACTAAAACGGAACAAACAGACCTCCTGCAAGCGCTCTATGGCCGTAACGGAGAGTGTCCGGCTGTGGTTTTAGCCGCTTCCAGCAGCGCTAATTGCTTTGATTTTGCGTACGAGGCTTGTAAAATTGCGCTCGAGAACATGACGCCGGTTATTCTAATGACCGACACTTATCTGGCGAACGGTACAGCCCTCTGGCGGATACCGAAGTTGGCGGAACTGCCGGATATCCATCCGCAGAGTGTTCCTGAGGAGTTGAAAGGAAAGTATAATCCTGCTCTTAGGGACGAAAGAGGCGTTCGTTACTGGGCTTTCCCCGGCATGGAGGGTTATGAGCATCGCAACATCGGCTTGGAGCGTGACGCAGAGCGCGGCACCATCTCCACGAATCCGGAGAATCACGAACAGATGGTTCTCGCCCGCAAACATAAGATTGAGCAGATAGCAGAGAGAATACCTGATCTGCAAATCATTAAATCTTCAAATCCTCAAATGAGTGAGACGCTCCTTGTGGGTTGGGGGAGTACGGAAGGTCACCTGCATGCCGCGGCAAATGTAATAGGATGCGATCTCGCGCAGTTCAACTATATTTGTCCGCTTCCTAAGAATACCCGCGAAATACTGAGTCAATACAAGCGAATAATTGTGTGTGAACTTAACACCGGGCAGTTCGCATCGTATCTGCGCGCGCAGTTCCCCGAATTGCCGATAGAGCAATATAATGAGATTCAAGGGCAACCGTTTGCGGTTGAACGCATTGTGCACCATGTGCAAAATATTCATTAATCATTATTAATTACTCATTAAAAATGGAAGCTTCTCAATTTAAATCTGATCAATACGTACGTTTCTGCCCGGGATGTGGCGATCACGCCATCTGTATGGCGTTGCAAAAAGCCATGGCACAAATAGGTATTCCTACCCACCAAGTGGCAGTAATTTCCGGTATCGGCTGCTCAAGCCGTATGCCACACTATCTCAATACCTACGGTTTCAATACCATTCACGGTCGTGGCGGAGCTGTAGCTACCGGAGTCAAAACGAGCCATCCGGAACTCACCGTTTGGCAGATGTCCGGCGATGGAGATTGTTTTGCTATCGGTGGAAACCATTTTATCCATGAGATCCGGCGAAATGTGGACCTCAATGTTTGTGTGTTCAATAACCGAATCTATGGTCTGACCAAAGGTCAGTATAGCCCGACGAGCCCGAAAGGTTTTGTTTCCAAGTCATCGCCATTCGGTACCGCGGAACGGCCGTTTATTCCGGCTCAGTTGGTATTAGGTGCTCGCGGTACATTCTATGCACGAACGCTTGACGTGGACATGCCTACGACAGTAGATTGCCTGGTGGCAGCACAGCAGCATAAAGGATGTTCGATTGTGGAATGCCTCGTCAACTGTGTGATTTTCAATAACGGAACTCACGCATGGATAGCAGATCGTGAGCAACGTGCAGAACATTCTATCATTCTCCGCCATGGTGAGAAAATGATCTTTGGTAAGAATAATGATAAAGGTCTGGCGGTAGAGATAGATCCTGTTTCGTTTGTACCGAAAATCATTGTGGTACCGGCTGACGACCCGCGTGTGTTGACGCACGATGCACACCAACCGGACCCGACACTTCATCGCCTCCTTGCTCTTATGGGGCAGGATCGCATAGAGAATGTCAATGCGGTAGTGGAAAACGAACTGCCTATTGCGCTCGGTGTCATCCGCGATGTAGAAGAAGAGACTTATGATCAAGCGGTGAACGAACAGATAGCAGCAGTGCGCGAGAAAGCGAAAGCGAAGACTTTCGACGAACTGACGGCTACATTGGAGAGCTGGAAGATGTAAAAAAGAAGCGACCTTCACGGGTCGCTTTCTTTTTGAGATGTGTTCTTGTTATTAAGCTTCTACCGGTTTGGCAGCTGCTTGTTTGGCTTCATATTCAGCCTTTACGTCCTCGTAGAAATGAGCGTAAGTGGCTGTCATGTACGGCTCCAGCCATAGTAAACCAATACCGAAGGTGAAGATTGCCAAAAAAATCCAGCCGATGAAGGTCAGTTCGAGCACGAACAGTTGCCATTTATGACCACGCATCATCAGACGGCTTGTACGGAGCACTTCACGCGCACTCAATTCGGGATTGTCGTGTATGACAAAGGGTATCATGCCATAAGCCAGACCAAGAATAATCGTACCGATCATTAAGGTCGGAATGAGTACGACGACTAAAACCAAGGTCATTAATAGACCTGCAACGAAGTACTTGCTCCAGTTCGCAGCGAAATCTTTGAAGCAAAATGAGATATAACTGCCCTCTAATTCCTCGCGACGCGCATAGCGCAGAAGCAGATTATAGAACGCAAACTGCAGCGGAACTGCGATAAGGAGCGACAGTACTAGCATGGTACACGATCCGAAAAGGGAATACATCTCTTCTCCAAAACTATCGGACAACATAGTCGGTGAGGAGCACAACATAACGATGGCAGACACAATCAAGGTGACAAGAGCCATTTCGTTCCAACGACCTTTCAAGGTCTCACGCGCCTGAGCGCGGTATTCAGAATACATTTTCATAAAAGTAAGTTTTTTTTTATAGTTTAACTTTCTACTTTTAACTGTTAACTTTCAACTGTTTATCACTACCTGTACTTGCTTTCGGAGCAATCTCCCAAGAGAGACAGATACGATTCGTAGCGGCTGACAGCTATTTCGCCTTTGATAACAGCTTCCTGTACAGCACAACCGGGTTCATTTGTGTGCGTGCAGTTGCCGAAACGGCAATCCCTGCCAACGCGGAAGATTTCCGGAAAATAGTGACTCACTTCCTCTTTCTGCATATCTACTGCTCCGAAACCTTTAATTCCAGGGGTGTCAATGATAGCACCATCCGGCAAGAAATACATCTCCGAGAAAGTCGTGGTATGCATGCCTTTGTCGTGCGCGTCGGAGATTTTACCCGTACGCGTCATCTCCCGGCCAAAGAGTGCATTCAGTAATGTACTTTTTCCTACACCCGAATTGCCGCTTAATAGCGTTGTTTTGCTTGCGAGCAGAGGTAAAATTTCCGAGGTCTGAAGGCTGATAGCGGATAACTCCACGGTCTTGTAACCAATTGATTCATAGAGCGCCCGCAGGTCGTCTAATTGCGCTAACTCTTCCTCCGTAAACAGATCGATCTTATTGAATATAAGGAGCGCGTGCACGCGATAAGCCTCGCAAGTAGCTAAAAATCGGTCAATAAATGTGGTAGAAGTAACAGGATGGTTTACCGTCACAATAAGTGCCACCTGATCGATATTGGCCGCCAGTATATGGCTCTCTTTGCTTAAGTTAGTGGACCGACGGATGATATAGTTCTTACGTTCCTTAATCTCTACGATCCAGTTTGTTCCATCCGGGAGAGTTTGTACTTCTACGAAATCGCCCACAGCTACAGGGTTGGTACTACGGATACCACGAATACGGAAATTGCCTTTGATATGACATTCCACACTCGTACCATCGTCCAATAAGACGATGTAACTGCTTCCGGTCGATTTGATGACTAAACCTCGCACACTTATTGCCGCCCGCAACTACACGGTCATAATCTCTTTTTCCTTAGCAGCGTAGAGGGCATCAACTTTTGCGATGTATTTGTCGTGCGTCTTCTGCATGTCCTCTTCAGCGTCTTTCTCGATGTCCTCGCTCAGACCGTTCTTGACCAGTTTCTTAAACTCCTCAATAGCGTCACGGCGAGCATTGCGAATTGACATCTTGGCGCTCTCTGCTTCGGCTTTGCATTGCTTGCAGAGTTCGCGGCGGCGTTCCTCTGTCAGTGGCGGAAGAATCAAACGAATGGTCTCGCCGTTGTTGGATGGAGCCAGACCGATGTTTGAGTTAATGATTGCGCGCTCGATATCGTTAATAAGCTTTTTCTCCCAAGGAGTGATAGCTATTGTACGTGCATCCGGCGTCGTTACTGTTGCGCAACTACTAAGCGGCGACAGAGTACCGTAGTAGTCAATCTTAATCGGATCCAAGATACGCGGGTTCGCTTTACCGGCACGGATGTGCTGAAGGGTGTCGTCCAAGTGAGCGACAGCGGCCTGCATTTGCTCTTCGGCTGCAGATTGATAGAGTTCTAATTCGTCGTTCATAATATCAGGGTTTTACGAGAGTGCCTATTGCCTCTCCGTTAATAACTTTCTCTAAATTACCGTATTGGTCCATGTTGAATACATAAATTGGCAGACCGTTCTCTTTCGCCATAGCGGTAGCTGTCAGATCCATCACTTTCAGCCCTCGACGAATAACTTCGTCGTAGGTGATCTCGGTAAATTTGGTAGCAGTAGGATCTTTCTCTGGATCAGCGGTGTATATGCCGTCTACCCGTGTACCTTTGAACATCACATCGGCTTTGATTTCCAGTGCGCGCAGGGAAGAACCGGTGTCGGTCGTGAAATACGGAGCTCCGGTACCTCCTGCGAGCAGGACTACATTGCCTTTATCCAGCAGCCTTTGGGCCTTGGCGGGAGTGTAGAAATCTCCTATCGGCTCCATGCGGATTGCGGTCAGCAAACGGGCTGGCTGGTCAATGGCTTCCAGGGCAGACAGTAATGCCAAGGCGTTGATAACAGTGGCTAACATACCCATCTGATCACCCTTGACGCGGTCGAAACCTTTCTGCGCACCGCTCAAACCTCGGAAGATATTTCCACCGCCTATGACGATCGCTACCTGCACACCTTTCTGAGCAATAGCTTTCACTTGCTCGGCATACTGGCTTAACCGCTCAGTGTCTATGCCTTGTTTGCTCTCTCCGGCCAAACTCTCACCGGATAACTTTAAAAGGATTCTCTTATACATAAGTAACACTTTAACGTCGCGTAGCGACCATTTTAACTATCTAACGTTTTAACGTGACGAAGTCACTCCTGGTACCAACTCGCGTACATGGCGTAGTTGTTAGCTATTTTCTTGTTGATCTCTTCGGTCTGTGCAGGGTCGGCTTTCTTGATAAATTTCGCCGGCACGCCGCCCCAGATCTCATGAGGTCCGATTTGCGTTCCTTTGAGTACCAAAGCATTCGCCGCCACTATCGCGCCTTCGCCTACATGCGCATCGTCGAGTAGAGTAGCACCCATTCCGATGAGCGCGTAGTCATCTACGTCTGCGCCGTGTATCGTCACGTTGTGTCCTACAGACACATAATCCCCTAATTTGATGGTAGATTTTTGATAAAGCGTGTGCAGCACAGCGCCATCTTGGATGTTACAATGCTTTCCGATGACGATCGTGTTCACGTCGCCGCGCAGAACGGAGTTGAACCAAAGGCTGGTTCCTTCACCCACCGTCACATCGCCAACGACCGTAGCATTTTCTGCCATAAACACGTCGTCGGCAATGCGCGGGGTAAGAATTTCACCGTTTCTATTAATGGATTTAACTAAAGCCATAATAATTTAGCGTGCAGCGATGATCGCCAAGAATTTCTCTGCTACGAGGGCTGCACCACCGATGAGGCCACCGTCGATATCCGGGCAAGCGAAGAGCTCTGCCGCGTTCTTCTCGTTGCAGCTTCCGCCGTACAAAATCGTAGTGTTCTCTGCTGCCTCTTTGCCATATTTCTCTGCCACCAGACCGCGCAGATAAGCGTGCATGTCCTGAGCTTGCGCCGGAGTAGCGGTCAAACCGGTACCGATAGCCCAAACGGGTTCGTAAGCGAGAGTGATATTCTTCCATTCCTCTGCGCTCAGACCGAATACAGAGCCTTCGAGTTGTGCTTTTACAACCTCGTTCTGTTTGCCTGCCTCGCGCTCCTCTTTTACCTCACCGATGCAGAAGATCACTTTCAGACCGTTGGCCATAGCCAGACGAACTTTCTCTGCCAGCATCTCATAGCTCTCTGCATAATACTGACGACGCTCGGAGTGACCTAAGATAACATACTCTGCGCCGGTCGATTTAACCATCTCTGCGCTTACCTCGCCGGTATAAGCACCCTTCTCGTGGTCTGCGCAGTTCTCAGCTGCTACTTTGATAGCCGAACCTTTCAGCAACTCTGCAACGGTTGCCAGATGGATAAACGGCGTGCCGATAACAACGGCGCATGAGGGATTCTTTACTGCTTCTTTCAATTCGGTAGCCAGTGCTACACCTTCCTGCAGGTTCTTGTTCATTTTCCAGTTACCTGCAACCATTTTAATTCTTGCCATTTCTATAATTGTTTTAAGTTATGTTTCTCTATTATTGTTCCGTTCTGTACAACGAACATACCCGGATTAGCGCGCACAATGGTTTTGAGCGTCACGGGATCGATGGAGCAGAAAACGTTCATATCTATCTGGTGGTCCATACAGAATTCTTCTATTTCCGCTTCGCCGGAGCCGGTCAGAATGTAGCATAATTGCCTCTCCTCTACCATTTCCTTCACTTTGGCAATCTGCTTGAGGTCCGCTTTCGCTAAATCGTACATAGTGATAAGCGTTACCGGATCTTCGCTCTCCAATATATCATATGTGATGTCTTCGAACTCCATCGTCATGATCTCGAAATCGTGTATCGGAGGCTCAAATCCTTTCTTAACGAGCACGGATTTCTGATCCACAAACGTCCATTCCGGATCGCCTTTAGGGTAGTTCTCCAGCGTAAACTCCTGCTGCACGCCATCTTTCTCATAAATCAAGGTCGTCTCATACACATCCGGTTCGGCGTCTTCAGGAATCTCCATCAGTTCGGGGATGTTATTGCCTACCTTGTACGGACGGAAATCCAATGGCGGCAGATGGGTATAACTATAGCCCATGATACCTGCTGCAACGCCGGCACCCAAAAGAACAATCACAATTTCCATCCACCAGCTGAATGTCTGCGGAATCGCTTTGCGGCATACGAGCAGAATGATCACCAGACTCAGAAAGACGATATTCTTCCAGAATGTCTGCCAGTTAGTCAGTACCAACGCATCGCCGAAACAACCGCAATCGCTCACAGGGTTCGTCAACGCGATCCAAAGGGTCAGCGGCGTCATGAAGAGATAGAATACCAGGGCAATCCAACTGATCCATTGCGTGCGTATATTGCATAACATGCATATGCCCAACAGCCACTCCACCAAAATCAAGCATACGGCGGCTGCACCTGCTAACGGCAGCAGATCCGTAAAGAACCCGCCGAAGGCCTTCAAGTAATCCTCTATTTTATATACTGTGCCAAGCGGATCAACGGCTTTGACAAATCCCGAGAACAGGAATGTGACGGCTAACAGCGTACGAGCCACACTTCCGATAATATGTTTTGTTTTGTTCATTATATTTTTTTTTGTCTTTGAGCAGCTTAGCTGCGGTCTTTCTACTTTGAGCACGGAGGACTGCCTGTGGCCGTCCGAACCGAGCAAGGTCTATTCACTATAGTGAATCAAGTCAAATATCGCGTAATTGATGATGTCGAAATAATTGCCTTCCACGCCTTCGGAAGCGATGGTTTTGCCTTCATGCGTAAGGATGGTCTTGATACGGATGATTTTTGCTAAGATCATATCGACAATCCCTTCTTTGCTCATCTCTCGCCAAGCCTCGCCGTAGTCATGGTTCTTGCGAATCATCAATTCTTTGGCTTCGCCAAGCACCTTGTCATAGTGCTTCATCGCTTCCTCATTACTCATGTCCACGCCATCCGCAAAACCTTCCCGTTCTTGAATAATAGCGGTTATCCCGTAATTGACGATTGCGCGCAAGTTGCCTTCTATATCGTCTCCCACCAGACTAACGCCCGTTTCCTGACGCTGACGAATATTACACGCCTTGATATACAACTGGTCAGTAATGCCATGTAGACGGAATATACGCCATGAAGCGCCATAATCCTGCATTTTGTCAACGAATATGGTGCGGCATTTGGCCGTCACTTCGTCGAATTGTTTGTTCGTATCTGCCATTTCCTAAAGTTTACTATTTTTAAGATTTTGGACTTTATAGGGGTGTGATAAGGGTTTTGTGCTGGTCAAGTACTGGTCATTACCTGTTCAAAATAGGCATAAGATCCCTTTAAAAATATACGATTATTAAGATTTTAACGATTTAACGAGTTCCTCGAACTCCACTAATTTTTGTTCGCCGGACGCCATGTTCTTCAGCATCACTTTGTTCTGCGCCATCTCGTCGCCGCCGACAATCGCTACAAACGGGATCTGCTTGGCATCAGCATAGCCCATCTGCTTCTTCATTTTGGTCGGCTCAGGATAAACCTCCACAGCGATTCCTTGTGCTCTCAATTCCTTAGCCCAACGCAATGCATACCGTAATTCGTCCGAACCAAACGTTGCAAATAATACTTGTGTGGTAGATTGCAACTCCTTCGGGAATAAATCCAATTCGGTCAATACATCATAGATACGGTCTGCACCAAACGAAATACCGACACCGGAAACACCGGGAAGGCCGAAGATACCGGTCAAGTTGTCGTACCGGCCGCCGCCGGTGATCGAACCAATTTGAGCATCCAGCGCTTTGACCTCGAAGATAGCACCGGTGTAGTAATTCAGGCCGCGTGCCAGACATAGATCCAACTCAATGGAGAATTGGCTCTGACCACATCGCTCTTCCTCATTGTAAATTGTGTAATAATCGTGCCCTTGGGCTAAGAATTGTGAATTGTGAATTAATTCAAACACCTCTTCCATCTCTGCAACACCCTTCAAACCGATCTCGCTTCCTGCCAGATACGTACGTAACTCTGCCAGTTTTGCTTGGGGATTATTCTCCCTCCCTTCGGGGGAGGGTTGGGGAGAGGCTGTCAAGATGGGCTCTAATGCCTTCACTTGTTCATCCGACAGACCGCGTTCCTTGAGTTCTGCGTTTACCGCCTCTACGCCGATTTTGTCCAACTTGTCGATCGCTACGGTGATATCTACGATCTTGTCCGGCGCACCGATGACTTCGGCGATACCGGCTAAAATCTTACGGTTGTTGATATGCAGACAAACGTTGATACCCAACCGGCGATAAACCTCTTCGACGATTTGAATCAACTCCAATTCGCCGATTAAACTGTCGCTGCCAATGACATCCACATCGCATTGATAAAACTCGCGGTAACGACCTTTCTGCGGCCGGTCGGCACGCCATACGGGCTGAATCTGGTAGCGCTTGAAAGGAAAACTCAACTCCTCTCTATGTTGTACCACATAGCGGGCAAAAGGTACGGTTAAATCGTACCGCAGACCTTTCTCCGGAGCCAGACTCGCTTTTTCGCCACTGTTCTGGATTCGGAAGAGCAGTTTGTCTCCTTCCTCGCCGTATTTGCCCATCAGCGTGCCGATATTCTCCATCGCCGGCGTCTCAATCTGTTGAAAACCGTACAATGAGAACACACCTTTGATGGTGTCGAAGATATAATTGCGGCGCGCCATCTCTAATTGTCCAAAATCACGCGTCCCCTTTGGTATACTTGGTTTCTGTGCCATATGCCTCTAAACTCTAAACTCTAAACTCTAAACTCTAAACTTTAAACTTTAAACTAAAATATACTTCTGTATATTTTCTCTGTTGCGCCTAATTCGCTCTGTACATATGCTGCTGCTTTGGCGCCGATAGTCTCATGTTGGTCGAGAGCGGTATTAAGCGCCGCCTCTAATTCGCTATAGTTCTTTATACTCCGCGCTGCACCTGCGTCTATCAACCCTTGTGCTTCACGGAAATGGTGATAATTGGGTCCGAAAACGACCGGCACACCATATACAGCCGCTTCGATGGTGTTATGAATGCCGACGCCGAATCCGCCGCCTATATACGCTACCTGGCCGAAACGATAGATGGAACTCAGCAAACCCATCGTATCTATTACCATCACTTGTGCGTTTCGCAGGATATTCAATCGACTCATATTCGACGGCATGGCGTTGATTGTGCTATACCGTACCATCCGGCCTTGGAATAAATTGAAGATAAAATGCAGATGTTGCTCATCTATCTCGTGCGGCACCAGAATCAATTTTACCCGCTTTCCCGAATCTGTATTCTGTATTCTGCATTCTGTATTCTCCAAATAGGCTTCTAATAGTTCTTCGTCTTCCGGCCATGTGCTGCCTGCTATCAGCACGCGTTCTGCTCCTTCTGTAAACTGGGCAACAGGAGTCAGATTGCTTTGAGCTGACAAATCTTTCGACTTTTGGCTCTCTACTATTTCTACGACCCGGTCAAAACGTGTATCGCCGGCTACGGAGCACTCGTGTATTCCGTGCTCTGCCAGCAATCTGCGCGACGCTTCGTCTTGAACGTATATATGCGTGAAACATTTGAGCACACGCCGCGCGCTCGCGCCGTACCAGTGGAAGAAACGCTGCGTCGGGCGGAAGATTGCCGAGATGCAATAAGTTGGAATACCGCGTTTCTTGAGAGCTTTGAGATAAGCAGGCCAGAACTCATATTTAACGAAGATGGCCATGCCGGGCTGAAGAGTTTCGATAAACCGTTTCGCATTCAGATGGGTTGCGAAAGGAAGATAGAATACGCCGTCAGCCAATTCATAATTCTTTCGTGCTTCATACCCCGAAGGACTAAAGAACGTAACAACAATTTTAAATTGTGAATGGTGAATTTTCAATTGCTCGATGAGCGGTCTCGCTTGCTCAAACTCGCCTACGGACGCCGCATGAATCCACACGGCGCCGCGGCAAGCTTCTAACTGCGCTTTTTGTTCCGCACGCAACGTGTTACGTTGCCCGCGAAATAATGTGCTGAACTTACTGCTCACTACTTAAAACGTGTAACGAACACCAAGGTTGAAATTCCAATCAAAAAGATGCACGGTGGTTACATTGTTGCCTCCGTTGTTCATGAGCAAGCAACCGTAACCCGGGCGGAAATCGAACGAGAAAGCAATAGGTGCATTCTTCATGTTCGCCTCGATACCGGCTGCGGCACCGAAACCGATAATACCGGCATCATTTCCCATGTTCACATAACCTACCTTCACCTGTCCACCGGCATATACGCTCAAATCGATACCTTGACCCTCTGCCAGCGGGCTGGTCTGATATGCCAATACCACTTGGTCAACGGCGCCCATGTAGCCGATGGAAAAACTGTTACCGTTCATGGCACCCGCACCCGCATAGCAACCCAGATAACCGAACTCCTCCATAATAGCGAAGTGCTCCAGCGGAAGGGCTTTGAACTGAACACCGATACCTGAACCGCCTACCATACCCAGACTAACTTTGTAGTCTTTGGCATTCACGCTTACTGCAGCTACCAGTACTACTACTAAAATAGTAAAAATCTTTTTCATAATCTCTTTATTTTTAGAGTTGTTGTTATAAATCGGGCACAAATTTACTACTTTTTTCTGATATATGCAAATAAATTTGCACAATTGCGAAATTTTATGTACCTTTGCACCCGATTTTGAATGAAAGATGGATAAACCTGTCGTTATATTAGCTATCGAGTCGAGTTGCGATGACACTTCTGCGGCTGTAATTGTGGATGGCATTCTTCGCAGCAATGTGATCGCTTCGCAGAAGGTGCATGAAGAGTATGGAGGAGTAGTGCCTGAATTGGCGAGCCGGGCGCACCAGCTGAATATCTTGCCGGTTGTGGATACCGCGCTCAAACGCGCCGGAGTGACGAAAGAGGATCTCTCGGCGATTGCTTTCACACGCGGACCGGGGCTGCTCGGGTCTCTCCTTGTCGGTACCTCTTTTGCCAAAGGCCTGGCTTTGGCGCTTAATATCCCCCTAATCGATGTAAATCATTTGCAGGGGCATGTGTTGGCGCATTTCGTGGAAGATGGCACCGGATTAAATCATCCGTCCTTTCCATTCCTTTGTCTCCTCGTCTCAGGAGGAAACAGCCAGATAGTGCTGGTGAAAGCATATAACGACATGCAGATTATTGGTCAGACGATTGACGATGCTGCTGGAGAGGCCTTTGACAAATGTGCCAAAGTACTCGGTTTGCCTTATCCCGGCGGTCCGTGGATTGACAAACTCGCCAAACTCGGAGACCCTGCCAAATATCCCTTCGCCAAACCCAATATCCCGAAATACGACTATTCTTTCTCCGGCCTCAAGACTTCGTTCCTCTATACCCTCCGCGATATGCTCAAAGAGCACGGGGTGGAGACGATAGACGAACTGGCAGAGAAGATCCCGAACCTGCGCGAAGACTTCTGCGCCTCACTCCAAGCTACGGTCGTGGATATTTTAATGCGCAAACTCAAAAAGGCTGCTACGGATCTCAAAATAAATCAAGTAGCAGTAGCCGGAGGTGTGAGTGCCAATAGCGCGCTGCGCCAGGCTTTCGTGGATTTCGGAAAAAAATATAAATGGAATGTCTTTATTCCGCCGTTCTCTTTCACTACCGATAACGCGGCTATGGTGTGCCAGGCGGGGTATTTCAAGTATTTGGATCAAGATTTCTGTGCCATAGATGAAGTTCCGTTCGCCAAAACTACAATCTAAAATCGATAATCTAAAATCGACAATTGCTCCCTATAGCGACGTCCTGATTTTCATGATCACGCTCTTTGCCGCCAATTATTTCTGGAAATGGACGGTTACGGGTGACGAGAACGGAGATATTGTCACGTGGTTTAATCTGGATGTGACCGCTCCTTTTGAATGGATGGCATGTCATGTCGCTTCGGTCGTCTATTGGTTGGTCTCGCTATTCCGCGATACGGCTTATATGACAGACCCGCATACCATTCGTTTCGCGTCCGGTTCCGGCACTACTATTATCTGGGGATGTACAGCTATCAAACAGAGTTTTATCTGGCTCTGGCTTATCGCTACGGTCCGTCCGTGGATAGTTCGCTTTTCGCCTTTCACCTTTCATTTTTCACCTTTCACTTTAGCGAAGCTCTGGTACATTCTCCTCGGCTGGCTTTGCTGCTATGCTTTTAATATTCTGCGAATATTCCTCATAGCACTATTTATCGAGCAGCACCCGGAGTGGTTCCACATGCTGCACGATTATATTTTCAAATACCTGTTTTACGGAATGCTCTTCGGTCTATGGGTTATCTTTGTTGAAAAGATAAGACCGCGCGTTTTATCGCGCTGACGATCTTCCATGTCCGGCTGGCTTGTGTGGTGTCGCCTGTGAGCAGGTCGGGTACTGCATTTCCTGTTTCCTGCTCAGGATAAACCACCATATAACTATGATTAGAGAAGAATTTCTCCAGCATTACCGGCACCTGCTCAAAGAGCGGGTTATAACTCGGCGTGCTCGGCCGTGCGTTTATCATCACAATCATATCATCCGGACCCATCTGTTTGGCAATCATCAGCACATCTTCCCAGTTCTCCATCTCCCTGTACGAAGCGCGCAGATACTTGCCTTTGCGGCGGCAGAAAGCCTGTAACGCTTTCTGGGCGTCCTCATTGGTATAGAATACTACCTTGGCACCGATCTGGCTGCTCAGCCTGCGCACCAGACCGAAGCAGGAGATAAAATCATGCTCTTTCTCCGCGTAGAGTGGTACCGCTACCAAAATCCGGTTGATCGTATTCAGCGGCTGAGAGGGATGATATATAACGGAAGCCTTTGGCTGACTGTTTATCAGTTTTGTCGCTTCCGACCAATCACTTTCGCTCGCCAGATCCGGATCGTGCAACTCGCCTAATTCGCTTAACTCCCTTAGTTCGTACGACCTGTTCTCGCCTACGGTCATCATCAGCCATGAGTTGTCTTTCTTGTCCGCCTCCAGTTTGGCTTCTTCCTGCAGCGCTAATTTCTTGGCGGCATATTCAGTAACAAACGAAGCCGTAGTGCATAGTACTAAAATCATCAGAACCGCCGCATTCAATATCTCGTCGCCGAAGATATGGAGCTGAAATCCTATGGTCACGATAGCTAACGTACCTGCTGCCGTCGCATGGGTCAGACCGAAAATCAGTTGCCGCTCCTCAACCTGCAGTTTGAAGCTCTTTTGTGCCATCCATGCCGCTATCCATTTGCTGGCTAATTTGGTGGCGATCATAGTGATAGCGATAATTAAGGTCGTCCATCCGCTCCATAGGTAAGACACATCGATCATCATGCCTACGCCTAATAGAAAGAGCGGTACGAAGAGATTGTTTCCTACAAAATTGATTCGCTGCATTACCGGGCCTAAATTAGGCACTAACTTATTTAGACTCACGCCGCATAGGAATGCCCCCAATATGCCTTCCAGTTCTGCCCAATCGGCCAGCCATGCAGCCATCACCATCATCGTTATTACGATTAGAAAACCGCTTGTGGCGTCAGACCAGCGCTTGAAGAAACGCTGTGCCAGCCATGGAAAAACGATTGTAATAACTCCTATTGTTAACGCAATCCGCCCGACGAGTCCCCAAGTGCTAATAGAGGCATCATATACTTTGTTTCGCAGAATGGCAAGCACAAGCAATGACAGAGTGATCGTGAGCATCGTGCCGCCTACTGCGATATTGGTGGCGGCATTTTTCTGCACGCCATAGCGGCTGACAATGGGGTAGGTCATTAAGGTATGAGAGCCGTACATTGCGCCCATCAAAGCACTGGTCACCAGGTCGAATCCCAATAATAGAGAAGTGCCGATACCTAAGATAAATGGTATGATGAACGAGTAGAAACCGAATATAACGGCATGGGTGCGCTGCTGGCGAAAATCGTTGACATCCACCTCAATACCCGCTTGCAGCATGATGTAGAGCATTCCAATCTTACCCAAACTCTGGATTGTTGCTCCGCCGCCAAGGAGTTCGAATCCGTACGGACCGACCAAGATACCCATGATAATAAAGCCGACGATACTCGGTATACGTATCTTCCTGCAGACCATTGGTACCAGCAAAATCATTGCTAAAACCAAGGAAATGATAGCTAAAGGCTCTGATATCATATAAACCTCCCTGTAATGCTTTTTTTATTGTTTCGGATATCATCCACGGTACCTGTAGCCACAACTGTTCCGCCGCCTCGTCCGCCTTCCGGTCCCATATCTATAATCCAATCGCAAGCTTTTATCACATCTGTGTTATGCTCGATAATTACTACGGTATTGCCTTTCTCCACTAATCTTCTCAGCACTCCTATCAGCACCCGTATGTCCTCGAAATGAAGACCTGTTGTGGGTTCGTCCAATATATATAAGGTCTTACCCGTGCTCGGACGCGATAACTCTGTCGCCAGTTTGATACGCTGACTCTCGCCGCCGGATAGGGATGTGGAGGATTGACCTAACTTGATATAGCCTAATCCGACATCTTGGATGGTCTTGATCTTCCGTAGTATCTTCGGCTGCGGCTCAAAAAACTCTACAGCCTGGTTTACGGTCATGTCCAGCACATCGGCGATGCTCTTTCCTTTCCATCGTACCTCGAGTGTTTCGCGGTTATACCGCTGCCCGCCGCAAGCTTCGCATGGCACGTATACATCCGGCATAAAATGCATCTGAATGGTCTTATAACCGTTCCCGGTACACTCTTCGCATCGTCCTCCTTTGGCGTTAAAACTGAACCTGCCGGCTTTCCATCCACGAATCTTACTTTCCGGTAACTGCGCAAAGAGTTCGCGGATGTCGTTAAATACATTAGTATAGGTAGCAGGGTTTGAGCGCGGTGTTCTGCCTATAGGTGATTGATCGACGTTGATCACTTTGTCGATATACTCAATCCCTTCTATTTTCTCATAGGGCAGCGGCTGCTGCTTGGAGCGGTATAATTTTTGACTTAAGATAGGGTAGAGTGTCTGATTGATCAGGCTACTCTTTCCGCTTCCGCTCACGCCTGTCACGCAGATCATCTTACCCAAAGGTATCTTAATTGTCGCCTTCTTTAAGTTGTTCCCTGTGCAACCGCTCAAAACCAAATATTTTTCATCGTGGTTGCCTTTGGCAGCAACAACCGGCTCTGCCGCTTTCTGCGCTTCCGACGTATCATTGACGCTCTTTTCGCCCTTCAGGTATTTCGCTGTCAGAGTATCTGTCCTCAGCAGGTCGTCCGGTGTGCCGCTGAAAAGCATCTTACCTCCAAGGCGGCCGGCTTTGGGACCGATATCAACAATCCAATCGGCCTCTCGCATCATTTGCTCGTCGTGCTCCACTACGATCACGGAATTGCCCATGTCCCGCAACTCTTTCAAACTCTTGATTAGGCGTTCGTTGTCGCGCTGGTGAAGACCGATAGACGGCTCGTCTAAAATATACAGAACGTTCACCAGCCGGCTTCCTATTTGTGTGGCTAACCGTATCCGCTGGCTCTCCCCGCCGGAGAGGCTCTCACTACTGCGACCCAGAGAAAGATAACTCAGTCCGACTGATTGCATAAACCGCAGCCGCGCACATATTTCCTTCAGTATAGGCTCCGCTATAGCTTTTTGTTTGTCTGATAACTGAGGGCTGATAGTGGATAGTGTGGTTAGCAATTCATCGATGTCCATGCTTGCCAGGTCATCGATGTTATATTTTCCGATGCGGTAACTGAGCGACTCTTTGCTTAACCGTTTGCCGCCGCATTCCGGACATGCGATATATTCTTCGTTCTCCTCTTCCTCTTCTTCTTGCTGATCGCTGACCGCAGACAATTCTTTCAACTCGTCCCACCAGTTCTCTTCCCGTATTGCCTCATCAATCTGCTCCTTTGTACTCTGTACATCGTCCTTTCGTACCTTTCCGAGTCCTTTGCAGCATGGACACCATCCGGACGGGCTGTTGAATGAGAACGTATGTGGCGCCGGCTCCTGGTAACTCAGTCCCGTTTCCGGACACATCAGGCTTCTCGAAAAATATCTGACATCGGAAGGCTGATCGCTGATGGCTATTTCCATCACCCCATTTCCTTGCGTCATGGCGCGATCAACGCTCTGCCGCAGCCGCCGGAGATCTTCCTCACTCCCGTCTGTTTTAGGTTTCAACCGATCCACCACCACTTCGATCGTGTGTACCTTGTATCGGTCGAGCTTCATGCCCGCGACGATTTCCTGCACCTCTCCGTCCACGCGCACATGCACATACCCTTTTTTACGGAGAGTCTCGAATAACTCTTTGTAGTGTCCTTTCCTTCCGCTGATCATCGGTGCCAGGATCAGTATCTTCTTCCCGGCGTACTCGTTTGTAATCAGCTCGATGATCTGCTCGTCCGTATAGTGCACCATTTTCTTGCCCGACAGGTAAGAGTAGGCTTCGCCAGTGCGCGCAAAGAGTAGTCGCAGAAAATCATACACCTCCGTCACCGTCCCGACGGTCGAGCGGGGATTCTTGCTGGTGGTCTTTTGGTCAATGGATATAACGGGACTTAGACCTGTGATTTTGTCCACATCGGGACGCTGCATCTGACCGATGAAGCCTCTGGCATAAGAAGAGAAGGTCTCCATATACCGACGCTGGCCCTCCGCGAAGATCGTATCAAAGGCTAACGACGATTTACCGGAACCGCTCAGTCCGGTAATTACCGTCAGTTTCTTGCGGGGGATGGAGACACTGATATTCTTCAGGTTGTGTACCCTTGCTCCAATGACTTCAATATGTCCTTCTTCTTTCGCCATTTCGTGCGTCCGATAAATTGCGTGCAAAAGTACTGCTTTTTTTTGACATACGCAAGTATAATTTCGCTTTTACTGAAAAAAAACGAGTAAAATCTTGCGTATATCAAAATTTATTCGTACCTTTGCAGCCGATTTTGCCAAGTTGAGTTAGCAAAAACGCAAACAACAGCAGCGAAAGACAATAAAAAAACACCTTAAAATAATACGATTATGGCTAAAGTTTATCAAGCAAATGAGATCAAGAATGTCGCCATGTTGGGCGGTTCGGGATCCGGTAAAACGACTTTGATGGAGTCGATGTTGTTCGAAAGCGGGGTGATTAAACGCCGCGGTTCGATTGAAGCGCAATCCACCGTGTGCGATTATTTCCCGGTAGAGAAAGAGTACGGTTATTCGGTATTCTCCACGGTATGTAACATCGAGTTTGAGGGTAAGAAACTGAATATCATCGATTGCGCCGGCAGTGATGATTTCTGCGGCGGTACCGTAGCTGCCCTTCAGATGTGCGGTTCTGCGCTCATCGTCCTTTCCGCCAATGGAGGCGTAGAGGTAGGTACGCAGAACAACTTCCGTCTCGTTGAGAAAGCACACAAACCGCTTGCTTTCGTTATCAACAAATGTGACCACCCGGATGCAGATTTCGAGCGCACATTTAACCAACTAAAAGAGAACTTTGGCAATAAATGTACTTTAATTCAATTCCCTGTTAACGCCGGTGCCGGCTTTAATGCTGTTATCGACGTCCTGAAGGGAAAAATGCTGGTATGGAAACCGGAAGGCGGTGCTCCTGAGTTCAAGGATATTCCGGCTGAGTATGCAGACCGCGTAGAGGAGATGCGTTCGCAACTCTCTGAGGCTGCTGCAGAGGCAGACGAGACTCTTCTTGACAAATTCTTAGGCGAAGGTCTGACCGACGAGGAGATCATGCATGGTCTGAAGAGCGTATATGCTGACGGCTCAATGTATCCTGTTCTCTGCTGCTCCGGTGCCAAAGACATGGGTATCCGTCGTCTGATGGACTTCCTCAACGGTATGGCTCCGAGTCCTGCTCAGTTCAGCTATCCTACGCTGGACGGCAAAGCTGCTCAGGCCGACCCGAAAGCACCTACCAGCCTCTATGTATTCAAGACTTCTGTAGAGCCGCATATCGGTGAGGTGAACTATTTCCGTGTAATGCAAGGTACCGTTCACAATGGCGATGACCTGGAGAATATGGAGCGCGGCTCGAAAGAGCGTATCTCGCAGCTTTATCAAGTAGCAGGTTCCATCCGCGTGCCGGTTGACGAACTTGCAGCAGGCGACATCGGTGCTACCGTAAAACTGAAAGATACCCGTACGGGCAATACGTTGAATACCAAGGGATGCGACCTGCAATATGCTCCTATCAGCTATCCGCAGCCGCGCTATCGCCGCGCTATCAAGCCGGTGACCGAGAGCGACGCAGAGAAACTGGCAGCGCTGCTGACACGCTATCACGAGGAGGATCCGACATGGCTCGTGGAGCAAAGTAAAGAGCTCCGTCAGATGATTGTTTCCGGTCAGGGCGAGTTCCACCTCCGTACCCTCAAATGGCGTCTGGAGAACAACGACAAGATGCCGATTGAGTTCAGCGAGCCGCGTATTCCTTATCGCGAGACGATTACCAAGGCTGCACGCGCTGACTACCGTCATAAGAAACAGTCCGGTGGTGCCGGTCAGTTCGGTGAGGTTCACCTGATCGTAGAGCCGTACGAGGAAGGTCAACCGGTAAAAGAGACCTATAAGTTCGGAAACCAGGAATATAAGATCTCGGTGAAAGACCAGCAGGAGATTAACCTCGAGTGGGGTGGCAAATTGGTCATCATCAACTCCATCGTAGGTGGTGCTATCGATGCGCGCTTCATTCCGGCTATCGTGAAGGGTATCATGGATCGTATGGAGCAAGGTCCGTTGACCGGTTCGTACGCACGCGACGTACGCGTCATCATTTATGACGGTAAGATGCACCCGGTTGATTCGAACGAAATCTCATTCCGTCTCGCTGGACGTAATGCTTTCGCGCAGGCCTTCAAAGAGGCGAATCCGAAAGTGCTTGAGCCGGTATATGACCTCGAGGTATTCGTGCCGTCGGAGATCATGGGTGATGTGATGAGTGACATCAACGGCCGTCGCGGTATGGTGATGGGTATGGAGACTGAGAAGAGCTTCACCCGCCTCAAAGCGCAAGTGCCTCTGAAAGAGCTGGCGTCCTATTCTACGACTCTCTCGTCGCTCACCGGCGGACGTGCTACGTTCACGATGGCGTTCAACAGCTATCAGCTCGTTCCGGCTGACGTACAAGAGAAACTGCTTGCCGCTTACGCCGCTTCGCAGACCGAGGAAGAATAAGGAGATGTACGAAGGACAGATGTACGATGTACGAATGAAAAGAGCCGCATTTCGCGGCTCTTTTCATTCTTTCATTCTTTCACTCTTTCACTTTTCACCTTTCACCTTTCACCTTTCACCTTTCACCTTTCACCTTTCACCTTTCACCTTTCACCTATCCGGACTGGCATTGAACGAGTATGTAATACCGATGGCGTGCTGGAAACTGCGCTCCTCGGTCAGAATGATTTTCTGGCTGTTGGGCTTCACATTCACGTCGCGGTCATAACCGTAGTTGAAACGGTAGTAGAAATCCAGCGAACTGCGTCTGGTGAGCCTCCAAACGACACCCAATCCTGTGCGCACACGGTGGACGTATTGGTGACCGCTGTTAGTAGGGTCATTATTGGCGTAATAGCGCTGCAGTTCGTTGGCATTGAGGGTGTTGACCACCTCGCACCAGATATAGGGCTTGAGCGGCTTGCTGACCGCATGGTACGCCACTTCTACCTTGCTCCTCAGATACCAGTCCGCGCGGTTATGCTCATAGCACCCCGTAGCGGTATGGAGGTCGATATCGCCC
>OCTX012275973.1_pt1 | contig 23504 bp, 17 predicted proteins | sample 1539691 | NCBI WGS metagenome assembly OCTX01 (sample SAMN02144231, study PRJEB22623) | gut metagenome | biome: sheep rumen | host: Ovis aries | place: New Zealand
GACAGCCTTGTAATAGCCCTCGTTGAGTTTCAAGCACTTCTCGTCATAATTGCCCGTTATACCAATAACAGGCCTGAAGGGTGCCTCAGGATACTGCCGGTAGGCCTCGGCCAACTTCGACTGCCAACAGAAACGATGACTCATAGCATTACTCCTCTGCATTGACCGGTATCTCGCGCTTTATACTCTGTTCCAATGATATCAATGTCTCGGTAGCCATCACGCCGTGAATGCCCTGAAGCTTATCGTTCAGCAGCTGCATCAGCTGTTCGTTGTCACGGGCATACAACTTCACCATCATGGTATAGGGCCCTGTAGTGAAATGGCACTCCACCACCTCAGGAATGTTAGCAAGACAAGCCACCACATCCCTATACATAGAGCCTCGCTCGAGCGTGATACCGACGTAAGTACAAGTGGAATATCCCAGACTCTTTGGGTTGACGTCGAAACCACTTCCCATGATGATACCTGCATCTATCAGATGCTGCACGCGCTGATGAATGGCAGCACGCGACACGCCACACTCTGCTGCCACATCCTTGAAAGGAATGCGCGCATTCTTCGACAAGATACTGAGTATTTTCTTATCAAGATTGTCAATTTTATCCATTCGCTTTAACTGACTATTAACAAATTGTAAGCAAAAGTACGCATTTTAATTGAAATACGCAACTTTTCGGCCAAAAAAATTTATTTCTGCTTACGAATTAGCGTCAAACCGTCACGCAATGGCAATATTACACGCTCTACTCTGGAATCTCGAGAGACATAATCGTTGAAAGTCTCAATTCCCCGGGTCTGTGCGTCATGGTCGTAGGCCGCATCTACCACATGCCCGTCCCACAAAGTGTTGTCAGCCAGAATAAAGCCCCCCTTGCGCAAGACGGAGAGTGCCATCTCGTAGGTAGCCACATAGGTCCGCTTGTCGCCGTCGATAAAGGCCATGTCGAAGGTAATCCCTAACTTAGGCGCTTCGGTGATGGCATCGCCGATAATAAACCGCACCCTGTCAGCAACCGGCGAGCCTTCTATCCACGGACGGGTGAAATCCTCTTGCTCGTCATTGATTTCAAAAGTATATACCATACCGCCATCCTCCAGCCCTTCAGCCATGCAAAGCGCCGAGTAGCCGCTGAACGTGCCCACCTCCAGTATGTTCTTAGGCCGGATCATGGTGACCAGCATCTTCAGCAGACGCCCCTGAAGATGGCCTGACGCCATACGTCCATGAAGCATGTGGATGTTGGTAGCCCGCCAAAGCTGATACAGATAGTCAGGCTCTGGGTCAATGTGGCTGGCGATGTAGTCTTCCAGCGTCATTTCAGTGCTTCGATAGCCAGACGGTAGGAGTCGAGGCCAAAACCACAAATAACCCCCTTACACGCCGCCGAGATATAGGAATGATGGCGGAACTCCTCGCGCTGATGGACATTTGAGATATGCACCTCAATGACAGGACTCTTCAGCGAACGTATGCAGTCGTGCAAGGCTATCGACGTGTGAGTGTAGGCGCCGGCATTGAGCACGATACCGTCGTAGCTGAAGCCCACTTCCTGCATCTTATTAATCAGCTCGCCCTCTACATTACTCTGGTAATAGCTTATCTCGACATCAGGATACAGCGCCTGCAGCTTGGGCAGATACTGCTCGAACGAGGAAGAGCCATAGATGCCCGGCTCGCGTGTACCAAGGAGATTCAGATTGGGCCCATTAACAATCAGGATTTTCATATTCCGAATATTTTTATTAATTTTGCAGGCAAAAGTACGAAATAAAATGGAAACAGGCAAGAAAACAGAGACAAATATCGCAAGAGCCTACGAAAGATACCTGAAACTGCAACGTGGATATTCTCCGAACACGCTGGATGCCTACCGCCGTGACCTCAAGAAGCTGCTGGACTACATCGAGGGTCAGGAGGGCATCAGTGTCTACGACGTACAACTATCCGACTTGCAGCACTTTGCTGCAGGGCTCCACGATATCGGCATTCACCCACGCTCACAATGCCGCATCCTTAGTGGCGTACGTTCCTTCTTCCGTTTCCTACAGATGGACGGCTATCGCGACGACGACCCCTCCGAGCTGCTGGAATCGCCCGTCCTGGGCGAACATCTGCCTGAGATCCTGTCAGCCGAGGAGGTGGACGCCCTGGAGAGCAGCATCGACCTCTCGAAGTGGGAGGGGCACCGCAACCGCGCCATCATAGAAGTACTCTTCTCGTGCGGACTGCGCGTCAGCGAGCTGGTAAGCCTGAAGATGTCCGACCTCTACCTGGACGAACAATACATCCGGGTGTTCGGCAAAGGTTCCAAGGAGCGGCTTGTCCCCATCTCGCCAAAAGCCATCAATGAACTGCACTACTGGTTCCAGGACCGCGACACGATGAACATCAAGCCGGGCGAAGAAGACTACGTATTCCTGAACCGCCGCGGTGCGCATCTTACACGCACCATGATACTCATCATGATAAAGCAGCAGGCGGTGGCGGCCGGTATTCAGAAGACCATCTCGCCTCACACCCTCCGCCACAGCTTTGCCACCGTACTCCTGGAAGGCGGGGCCGACCTTAGGGCCATTCAGGCCATGTTAGGACACGAGTCTATCGGGACTACCGAGATATACACCCACATCGACGTGTCGACGCTACGCCAGCAAATACTGGAACACCACCCACGCAATAAGAAATCAGCAGAAAAGTTCTGACTTACAGAAATAATCATCCATTTTCTTTTGAAAACCAAAACTATTTTGTAACTTTGCAAACCAAAACTACTTCCTTAATGAAGCATTTTTCCAACCGTTTACTGACGCCACTCGCCGTCCTCGTCATCCTCGCCACCGCCATGTCAGTCCATGCCCAGCGCCGCAGTCCACAACAGGCACTCGACGTGGCCCGACAGTATTTCTCCGGCCATAGTGCCGCCAACCGCAGCCAGGGCGCCGAGGCGTTGCAGCTGGTTCCCATGACGGAAGTCCCGGGCGCAAGCGCCGAAGAGGGCGACGGTGCCGATGCACCCTATTACATCGTCAACGACCTGAACGGACGGCGTTTCGTCATCGTCTCGGGCGACGACCGGCAGCATGCCGTGCTCGGAGCCTCCGACCAAGGGGTGTTCGACGCACAGCGCATACCCTGCGGGCTCCAGATGCTGCTGGCCCAGTACGAGGCCGAGTACCGCCATCTGCAACAGGCTGACCATGCTGTCGTGACCGACGCGCCACGGGCAGCCCTGCGCCGTGCCTTCCCCAGCGTGGCGCCCCTGGTCAGTGCACAGTGGGACCAGGGCAACAACGACCCCCGCACCGTGGGCGAAGAAGTCTTCAACCGCTACTGTCCTACCGACCCCAGCACCCATAAGGCCAGCGTCACCGGCTGCGTGGCCACCGCCATGGCACAGATACTCTATACCCACCGTGCCCCTGACAGCGCTTCAGGAACCGTAGGCTATACCACCCAGACGGCTAAGATAAGCCTCAGCGAGAGCCTTGCCGACTACCCCTTCTACTGGTCGCTCATGTGCGACATCTACCGCGACCGCTGGGACGGCCCTGCCACCACACAGCAGCAGCGCGAGGCCGTGGGACGCCTCATGTATGCCTGCGGACTGGCCGTACACACGGACTACAAGAGTTCCGGCTCGTCGGCTATCGACAACAATGTGCCCTACGCCCTGGTACACTACTTCGGAAAGAACCCATACATGCAGTACCTGCAGCGCAACTACTATACGCCCGACGAGTGGGACCAGCTGCTACAGGAGGAGCTGCTGGCCGGCCGGCCCGTGCTCTACGGCGGTCAGAACCCCAACAAAAACAGCGGTCATGCCTTCATCGTCGACGGCTGCAACCCCGACGGCACCTACCACGTCAACTGGGGCTTCAACGGCGACGGCAACGGAAGCTTCCGCCTCTCTACCCTCACCTCCAGCCGCTACTACGTCGCCGACCAGGACATGACAATAGGCATCAGCACCTCGACCATAGGCACCCCCCAGGAGCATTTCTATGCCAACTCGTTCAGCATCAGCGCCGCCAGCACCACCTTAGGCAACACCCTGTCCACCTCGACCGACACGCCCTGCTGTCAGTGTGCTCCCGTAGCCACCACCAGCAGCTACGGACAGAACACCTGGAGCGGCAGCATCGGCGTGGCCGTCTTCGACACCCAGTGGAACTGCCTGAGGGAATATCCCGCCACTATCAACAAAAACCAGACCAACGACTATACCATGGGTCTGGGCTGGAAGGGCAATATAAAGACAAACATTACGCTCAGTGCCGACCTCTTCCAGGACGGCGGCCAGTACTACATCGCCCCCTACGCCCGCAGTGCCGCGGCCGACGTCCCTACCCGCATGCGTACCATGGGCGGAGCCTCCGACTGGTATCTGGCCACCGTCAGCGGCAGCACCGTCACCCTTACCCTGCTCGGCACCCATGACGAGAGCAGCACCGCCATCAGCACCGTGTCTGCCGAGAAGAGTACCGACGGTCCCTTCTTCGACCTCCACGGCCGCCGCGCTACGCCACCCCTGCGTCCCGGCATCTACCTCCACCAAGGCAAAAAGGTGGTAGTAAAGTAAGGATTTATCAGATTTTAACTCTTTTTACGCTCAATCTTGTTTCACTCTGTCTACATAAAAAGTAACGAGGATAGAACGAGGATAGAACGAGGATAGAATGAGGACAGGACGGAGCCGGATGCCCGCAAAACGGGTGCTTTTGTAAAGAAAAAAGAGGGAGTGTGTTAAAATGAGTTAACTCGTTTTAAGACACTCCCTCTTCAGAGATGTTTTATAATGTCCTATTTGACGTATTCTGCAAAGTCGGTAAGCTTCATGTCGCCCTTGCGAGCCAGCGTGTCGTGCATGGCGAAGGCAGCGGGCAGGTTATGGCGCGTCTGGCCCATCTTGGCTATCTTCAGGTAATCCCACAGCAGCTGCTTGTAGTCGGGGTGGGCACAGTTCTCGATGATGAGCTCGGCACGCTGTGCGGGCGACTTGCCACGCAGGTCGGCAATGCCCTGCTCGGTGACGATGATGTTGACATCGTGTTCCGACGAGTCCTGATGGCTGACAAAGGGCACGATGCTTGAGATGACGCCGCCCTTGGCCACCGAGGGACAGGTGAAGATTGAGAGGTAGGCGTTGCGGATGAAGTCGCCCGAGCCACCGATGCCGTTCATCATCTTAGTACCGCTGATATGGGTGGAGTTGACGTTGCCATAGAGGTCGGCCTCGATGGCCGTATTGATGGCAATGACACCTAAGCGGCGTATGATTTCGGGCGAGTTGGAAATCTCGCTCTGACGCAGTGTGAGGTGGTTGCGGAAGTAGTCCATGTTGTCGTACACCTGCATGAGGCATTCGTTAGACACGGTGAGCGAGCATGCCGAGGCGTCCTTGACACGGCCGCTGAGCATCATGTCGATGACGGAGTTCTGAATGACCTCGGTATAGATATTGAAGTCGGGCACGTGCTTGTCTTCGCCCAGTGCGCCGAGGATGGCATTGGCTGTTGAGCCTACGCCACTCTGCAGGGGCAGGAACTCCTTGGGCAGACGGCCCTTGTGCATCTCGTCAACCAGGAACTCGGCCGTAAGGAAACCGATCTTGTCGGTCACGGGGTCGGAGTCCTTGAAGGCGCGTGCCTCATCTGGAATGTTGCACTCGACGACACCCACCACCTTGTCCTTTGGTATGGAGACAAAGGGCTTGCCGATGCGGTCGCCGACATGCTCGATGGGAATGGCCTTGCGATAGGGAGGGTCCAGCGGCTCATAGACGTCGTGGATGTACTTGGCATTAGGGTTGTGGAAGGCGTTGAGCTCGAGGATGACCTTCTTGGCCAGACGGGCTGCCGTGGGCGAAATGCCGCCGGCGGCAGTGAGATAGACGTGATAGTCGCTGCCGGCCTCTTCGATGTCGCACACCTCAAGGATAGCCCAGTCTACTTCGCCATAGAAGCCGTAGCGCAGCTCCTGTGCCATGTGGCTCAGGTGCAGGTCGTTGTAAGGTATCTCCCCCAGGTTGACGTGCTTGCGGAAGTCGGGATTGGTGGTGTAGGGAGCACGGTACTTGATGGCCTGAGCGTTGGCCAGCACGCCATCGGTCGACTGACCAGTGGATGCACCAGTGAAGATACCTACCTTGAACTCGCGGCCGGCAGCATGCTCTGCTTCTGCCTTCACAGCCAGTTCCTTTGTTGTTGCCTTGGCCACACCAGCCGGTGTAAAACCACTCATGGCGATGTTGTCGCCATTCTTAATCAGTGCTGCAGCCTCGGCAGCGGTCATCTTTGTATAAGCCATTGCGATTTACTATTTGACGATTTACTATATTTTACTATTTTCGATTTACTATTTACGATTTCTTCGCCTTGTTTCCAAATTCGGGTGCAAAATTACTGAAAATCAGCATGAAAACAAAATAATTCGCCCTTTTTTTGCATTCTCCATGCGAATGTTGCTACTTTCCCCAATCCTTGCTACTGAGTGGCTACACTCCCCCCAATCTTGCCGGTGCGCCAGGATATGGCACCTATACGAATTTATGAGACACGTACCAGGTACCTGTTACCCCCCTCTTATCCCCCGAGGGGGAAGATGAGATGAGCAATTTTTCGGCATGCATTTTTCGGGTATTCCAAAAAAATTGTTATATTTGCAGTCGCTAATCAAATACGTAAATTAAATCAAAGGATATGGAAAAGAAACTTTTATCATTGATGGTCTGCCTGCTGATGTCGTGCGGCATCTTCGCTACAGGTATCGACCGCGAGCAGGCTGCCAAGCTGGCCCGCAAATTCATGGCAGAGAACTTCAGTCAATCGAGTAAGGCGCGACGCGCTGCCGCTACGATTCCCCTCAACACGGTGGAGACGGGGCAGTCGCTGGTGTATGCCTTCAACGTGGAGGGCGGCGGCTACGTGGTGGTGGCTGGCGACGACTGTGCCCCGGCGGTGCTGGGCTACAGCGAGCGGTCGGCTATCGACGCTGCCGACATGCCCGAGGGTATGAAGGCGCTGTTCGAGCAGTATCAGCAGGAGATGCAGTACATGATTCAGAACGGGCTGCGTGCCTCAGCCATCGCTAATCTGGGTGATAAGGTGGACCACCTGATGTCGTGTAAGTGGGGACAGAGCGCACCTTATTATTATATGTGCCCAAGATATAAGGATAATGAAACAAAAAAGCTTGTGAGGAGTTTGGTGGGCTGTACGGCTACGGCTATGGCTCAGATTCTGTATTACCACAAGCATCCTGCCGAGATTACTTCTATCCCTGGGGAATATTATAATCCGAGAATGAAAAAGAAGGTGTTTTATCCTGGCGATGATAAGAAACTGGATTGGGACAATATGCTGCCCACCTATGGGACACGCTTTGATGTCGGCGGCACGCAGGAGCAGCGGAATGCCGTTGCCTGGTTGATGCGACTGGTGGGCCAGTCTTTGACGATGCAATATTCGCCGAATTCTTCAGGAGCATATCCAAGTTCTGCCTATACGAGCTTCGTCAATTTCTTCAATTACGATGCCGAGTCCATCAAGTTCATAAGTCGGGCAGAATATTCATATACCGACTGGTGCAAGTTGATTTATAACGAAGTGGCAGTAGAGAAGCGCCCCGTGCTCTATAGCGGATATTCCAGTACCGGAGGTCATACCTTTGTCGTCGACGGATATGAGAAGGAAGACTATTTCCTGATTAATTGGGGATGGTATGGCGATGAGGATGGTGCCTTCCGTTTGCTATTATGCGATGCCAAAAAGAAATATGAAGGAGGCGGCACGGGGGCTCAAGGTTATTCGTGCAGACAAGAGGCAGTCATTGGTATCAAGCCGGCTACTACGCCACAACACATCGACCCCCGTCCGCAGACAAAATTTTATTGGATACGTAATGAACAATTAACTCGCAAATCAGCCAGCGAGGATTTCGACTTATCGCGTTATGTTAACCGATGGATATGGAACCGCGTGCATGTCAGCGAGCCTTACAGTCTCGGGTATGTGGTCAAAAAAGAGGACGGCACGGAAATGAAGCGACAGTTGCCTATGAGCGAGAAATCCACGAACTTCACCTTAAAGATAGGCAAGCAAAAGTGGTTTAACTCTGAGCCATTGACATTTGGAGCGAACTATGCTGACGGTACCTACTACCTGGAGTTCATGTATCGCATCGGTGAAGCGGGCGAGTGGCATCTCTGCAAACCCGGCTTCAAAGTGATGTGCAAAATCACCGGCAACACACTTACGTTCGACGCCCGCCCCGACTGGCTGGAAGCGAATATGCAGGCAATAAAGTTGGAAGGTGGCAAAGAGGACAATTATCAGATTAGGTTGAATCTGAAGAATAATAGTACGGACAAAACATTCGAGCGCACCTTAGAGTTGGCATTAGACAATGATGGCAGAAATGCTCAGAAAGTCCGCATTGCCGTCCTTCTGGAGCCAGGCGAGGAACGCGTTTACAATTTATTCTACAAGCCGAACGACTATACGCCCAGAACACTTTATATGGCTTCGTATGAAGACGGGGCTCCACTGTGCAAGACCACGGTGAATACCTCAAAGATTTCAAGTACGTTTGATATAAAGGGCAGTTTCAATCTGACTGACGACCTCAAGCAAAAGGCTGACAATTCGTACGTGCTGAAGACCGACGACGAGAGCTACACCGTAGTCTATAAGTTCAAGAACACAGGCTCTGGCGACCTTGTAGACTATCTGGCATTGGTGGATTCCATCAGAGACGCCTCCGACGACACTTACGAAAAGAATGTGCTCAAGGGTGAGATGCTGACACTGAAACCTGGTGAGTCGTACGAATTGAAGCTGACTATCGATAACGATTTCGACCCAGATATTGTGCATAAGGTGTCTCTTATATCATATGACGATTACGATTGCCCGTATGTGAATGACAAGACAAGTGAGTTCACCATCCGTCCGAACAGCGACTTGAAGTTCGAGAACTTCGACGTCACTCCTAAGGAGAAAGCCGACGACGAGTATGCCGAATATATCGTAAAGGGCAACCAGCTGACAGTGAGCGGCAAGATCAGCAATCCCGAGGAGAAAGCCTTCGAGGGCGCTATCATGATCAGCCGCTATACGATAGACCTCAGCGAGAATCCGGAAACCGACGAGGACGGCAACAATGTGATTGACTGCGACCAGGTATACTTGGACGACATCAGCATCCCAGCCAACGGCACGGTCGACTATTCGAAAGCTTTCGACTTGGAGGGACTGGTGAAGAACAAGGACTACAGCGTGTTCGTGGAGTTCGAAATCAGCTTTATGCCCAAATTGTCGGGCTATCCCATACCGCTGTACTATTCCGACGCTTATCTGTTGAACGACGGTACGCCGACGGGTATCAGCATCACTCGTGTGGAGCGCCAGCAGCAGGCAGAGGGCGTCTACGACCTGCAGGGCCGTCGCATCAACGGCAAGCCATCAAAGGGTGTCTACATCATCAACGGTAAGAAATATATACTGAAATAAGGTATATATATTATGTCGTAATTCTGTTGAGCCGACTCGATTGATCGTTTGAGTCGGCTCGATTGATTGTTTGAGTCGAGTGGCAATCTTAGACTTCGACGAGAATTTAGACGAGTTAATGCGAAATCCAAGACGAGAAAAGACGTGGAGAGAGTGGTGGAGAGTTCAATTAGATACTTTCCATCAGGACGTCCCAGACGGCGATGATGTGACAGAGGCTGCCGGCGAGGACAAAGAAGTGGAAAACGGAATGCATGTAGCGCTGACGGTTGAACGAATAGAATACGGCTCCCGTAATATAGCATACGCCCTCGGCGATAATCCAGATGATGGCTGCTGTAGACACTGTGTCAAGGAGGGGCTTGAAGGCAACGAGTATGGAGAGTCCCATGCCGACGAAACAGAAGGTCTCTACGTTGGAGTGCTCCTTCAGTCGGAGGAAGCTGACGAGGGTGCCTGCAATGGCGCAAGCCCACACGAAGATGAACAGTCCCCATCCCCAGTAGCCTTGTGTGCGCAGGGCGATGAGGGTGAGTGGCGAGTAGGAGCCCGCGATATGCCAGTAGATAGCGGCATGATCCCAACGGCGCAATCGCTCTTTCCAGACGGAACGGCGGCCTACGAGTCCTTGTCCGCGATAGTGCTTGTAGAGGGGTAGTGCATGATAGACGGTGGAGGCGACATAGGAAGCGAGCATGCCGAAGAGGTAGAGGCTGACGCCCAGTCGTGCCCAGGGATTGTCGCCCTTGAAGGCCATGACGAGGAATACAATGCCGAAGGCCACGCCCAGGAGAATGCCTGCGGCGTGGCTCCAGGAGTTCCAAAGCTCCTCACGGTGCGTATAGCGGATGGTCATCCGAACTTGATGACGCCCTGAATAGGTTCGGCAGGGGCTGCGTCAGTATGCTGCTGAGGGGTGTCGCCGCTGGCCTGGGCATAGATGCTGTCCAGTATCTCGCGGGTGCGCTTATAGGTCGGAGTCTGTTCGACGGCAGAGATGACATCGTCGTTGTCGAGGTCTTCAGCACGGAAGAGATAGATGTGTGGGCGACGCTTGTAGCGGCGCGTCTGTCCGTCGCCGCCATAGTAGCGGTTACGGCGGTCCATACGCTTGGCTTCAGCCTCCTGCTCGGCAGCAATACGTGTGGCCTCCTCCTGCGTGTTGTGACGCTGGCGATGCTGGGACATACCGTCAACGTTGTCGATGCCGAAGCCCGTTGCCAGGATGGTGACCTTGACCTTCTTGCCCAGTTCGGGATCGACAGCCAGGCCCCACTTAATCTCGAAGTCGCCGAACTTTGCCATGAAGTCGTTGACGTCGTTCATTTCTTCCATCATCAGCGAGTCCTTGCCGTCTTTGCTGCCGGCAAAGGAGATGCTAAGCAGAATCTTCTTAGAGTTGAAGACGTCGTTCTCGTTGAGCAGCGGTGAGTTGAGGGCATCGTCGATGGCTTTCTTGACACGACCCTCGCCCTCGCCATAGCCGGTAGACATGATGGCTACGCCACCATCCTTGAGTACGGTCTTGACGTCGTTGAAGTCGAGGTTGATGAGTCCGTGGACGGTGATAATCTCGGCTATGGACTTAGCAGCCACGGAAAGCGTATCGTCGGCCTTGCCGAATGCATCGAGCACGGTGAGCTCGGGGTATATCTCGCGCAAGCGCTCGTTGTTGATGACCAGGAGGGCATCGACATGCTTAGACATCTCTTCTACGCCGTCCAGCGCCTGGTCTATCTTACGGTCGCCCTCAAAGCGGAAGGGGATGGTGACGATACCTACCGTGAGGATGCCCATCTCCTTGGACACCTTGGCAATGACCGGTGCTGCTCCGGTACCGGTGCCGCCGCCCATGCCGGCGGTGATAAAGGCCATGCGGGTGCCGTCGTTGAGCATCTGCTTGATGTCATCGAGGCTTTCCTCGGCAGCGGCACGCGCCTTCTCGGGCTTGTTGCCTGCGCCAAGGCCCTCCTTGCCGAGCTGCAGATGAACAGGTACGGGAGAGTCGTTGAGGGCCTGATTGTCAGTATTACACAAGACGAAAGTGACGTCGTGGATGCCTTCGCGATACATGTGGTTGACTGCATTGCCACCACCACCTCCTACACCAATCACTTTGATGATGCTGTTTTCCTTTTCGGGCTCGCCGAAGTCAAGTAGTATGTTGTTGTCCATGTCTTTTCTGTGTTTAAATTATATCGTTATATTGTTTACTCTTCTTCCTCGACCATTTTCTTGCCGAAGTCCTTCAGCCAGCGGCCCATCTTGCGCAGCGGGCTGTTCTCTTGCCGGATACGCTCTCGTTCGCGGGCTTCTGCCTCTTCCTGCTCACGCTTGAGGCGCTCTTCTTCTTCCTTCTTGCGTTCCTCTTCCTCCTTCTTGCGCTGGGCTTCTTCTTCGGCACGTCGGATTTCCTCTGCCGTACGTACTACGCCGGCAGGTGTCTCGGAGGCCTGGCGCGCACGGCGCTGTTCGAGCGTCTCGGCCGCGGTAACGCGAGGCTGCTGGTTGAAGAGGTCGGCATTGTAGTTAATCTCATTGCCCGCGCAGTTGATGTCGCCCTTCGCCAAGAGTCCCAGTACGGTGTTCATCATTCCGTTATGTGCAGTGATATCGGCTATGTTCGACGTAATGGTCTGGATGACGAACTTGGCCACGCGTATCTTGTCGATATGGGTATAGTTCTGGAAGGCTTTCTCTATGCCGGGCATATTGGCGCCGCCACCGGTAAGGATAATGCCTCCAAGAAGCTTGTCGCAGTATTCTTCGGGGACCTGGCACCAGACGTTGGCAATGATTTCCTCAAGCCGGCCTTCGACGATTTCGATGAACTTTCGGACTTCCACCTGGCGGTCGGAGTCTATGGAGTATTTCATATTGTTGTCGATATCGCTGTTCTCGGTATAGGCACAAGCGTATTTGAGCTTCATCTTCTCGGCATCGCTCTCTTCCATCTGTAGCGAGGCTATGTCTTTGGTGATGTTGTTAGCGCCCAGAGGTATGACGGCCAGATGGCGCAATACGTTCTTAGAATAGACGCTGACGGTAGTGGTATCGGCTCCCATGTCTACCAAGGCACAGCCTGATCGTTTCTCTGCCTCGGTGAGCACGCTGTCGGCCAGGGCCAGCGGAGCCAGATAGAGCTCAGCAATGTTGATGTTTGCCGTCTCGAAACACTTATTCAGGTTCTTGTTGAAAGCACGGCGCTGAAGGATGTTCAGGAAATTACCCTCGATGCGGTTACACTGTATGCCCACAGGGTCTAACTGGTACTGGGAGTCAACCTTGTATTCTTGAACGGCAGCATCGAGAATCTCCTGGTCGGGATACTTCATGTTACGGTTGTCGTCCATGAGTTCGATGACCATTTCCTGCGTCACAAGCGTTTCGTTGGGAAGGTCCTTAGAGATGAGATTGCGTACGGAGCGGATAGACTGACCACCGACACCGACATACACTTGGGTAATGGTTGTCTTGAGTTGTTTTTCCAAGCGGCTAATGATGCTGGTGAGGCACTGGGCAGTCTTGTCGATGTTGTAAACCACACCCTTGCGGATGCACTGTGAAGAGTCTTCCTTGACACATGCCAGCACCTGAATGCTGCCATCAAGGTTCTTCTTGCCTGCGATACCGGTCATCTTAGATGACCCAAGTTCAATTGCTACGATAAATTCCTTTGACGCCATATCTGATAGTTTTTTACTTGTTCCTGTTTACTTATACCTTACGTTTCTTGCATATTATCTGGTTGTCGAACTCGACACTGATGTACGAGTATTTATTCCATCCTGCCTTGGTAAGCCCGTATTTGTAGAATTTCTCCAGGCGCTGGAACTTGCTATTCAAGCCTGTGGGCTGTCCCAGATAGACGATGTGCTCGCCGACCAATGGAATCATCTCGATAGTGCCATCGGCCAGCACGTTGAGCTGTTCGGCTTGTAAAAGCCAGAGGTCGTTGTTGATAAGGAAATTACCCACACGGCGCAACACTTTCCGGGCATAGGGCTTAGTGATGTGTCCTGTAGCTACGACCAACTTGCTGACATACTGGGTGTTGGGCATGATATTACCCTGGGTGTCAACGTAATAGTCGTCGCCATTGTCGGCTTTTACCCTGATGACGGGCAGGCGCTGTGACAATGAGATAACGACGCGGCCACCCTGGGTCTTGTAGCACTGCACCGACTCGACGAGAGGGTTCTTGAGCAATGCATCCTCTATCATCCGGGCGTCAATCTGATTCATGGCTGTTCCCAAAGGGTAGAGGCGCGAGCGCAACAGCTGTGACTTGACATCGTCGACATTGAGAAAGCCCTTGACGGACCCTTCCTCGATGTCAATACTGACCTCTCGGCACATGTCGTAGATGGCATCTGGCCTGTTGAAGACGGTAACGGCCAGTATGAGATATGCTGCAATGACGAGGTCGGTAACAACGACGGCTGTTTTCTTCCAGTTTATGCTCACGGAGATGTTTGTTTTTAATACTTTACTGTTTCTCTTTTAAGATGCTGACCATTTCGGGTACCATGTTGTCAAGGTCCCCGGCACCCAATACGATGAGAACGTCGAAGGTACGGCTCCGGACAAGGTCGAGAATCTGGTCCTTACGGACCATCTGTTTCTCGATGCCCTGGCGTAAGTTGTCATAGATTAGCTGCGAGGTGACCCCAGGAATGGGTTGCTCGCGAGCAGGATATATCTCGGTGAGGATGACCTCGTCGAGCAGACTCAGCGCATCGGCAAACTCATGGTAGAAGTCGCGAGTACGCGTATAGAGGTGCGGCTGGAAGAAGGCTGTAATCTTACGGTTCTTATACAGCTGGCGAATGCTGCGCGCACTCTGAAGAATCTCCTTAGGGTGGTGGGCATAGTCACTAAGGACTACCAGCTGTGGGGTCTTTATCTTGAAGTCGAACCGGCGCTCTACTCCTCCGTAAGTTTTCATTCCTTGCCGCAGCTCGTCGTCAGTACAGCCTGCCAGCTGAGCCATAGCCATGGCAGCAATGCCATTCTCGATATTGATAGGGACAGGCTGGCCGAGACTCACATCGTTGATACGTCCTGTGGGTGAGACAAAGTCAAAGGTGATTTCGCCGTTTTCGATACGGATGTTCTCAGCATGGAAGTCGCCCTCGGAGAGCGCATAGTCATAGCGGCGTACCCCGTTAGGCAGGTTCTCCTGCATTTCCAGGTCACGGTGTATGATGAGGGCGCCACCAGGCTGGATAAGCTCTGTATAATGACGGAAGCTCTCAAGATAAGCCTCTTTGGTCCCATAGATATCGAGATGGTCAGGGTCGGTAGCTGTAATTACCGTCATATAGGGTGACAGCCAGTGGAAGGAGCGGTCGAATTCGTCAGCCTCGATAACCACATAATCAGAATCGGAGAGGATATAGTTGGTGCCATAATTCTTGGATATGCCGCCCAGGAATGCGTTGCAGTCGAGATGACTCTGATGCATAATATGGGCACACATGGTGGAGGTAGTAGTCTTTCCATGAGTGCCTGCCACACACAGTCCGCGGTGCTGCCGCGTCAGTGTGCCAAGCACCTGTGCACGCTTCTGTATATCGAAACCTTGCTGACGGAAGAACACAAGTTCGGCATGTTCGTCAGGGATGGCCGGCGTATATATGACAAGGCATGACTGAGGGTCCTTGCACGGCGCCGGTATCAGGTCGACGGACTCTTTATAGTGGATGAGCATACCTTCCTGCTCCAAATGGCGGGTCAGTTCACTGGGTGTCTTGTCATATCCGGCAACGACGAGTCCCTTCTTCAGGAAATAGCGGGCGATGGCACTCATACCAATGCCACCGGCTCCTACAAAATAAACGGCTTTAATATCTTTACTTTCCATTTTCAGCTAATAGGATGACTTCTTTTGCAATAATCTCAGCAGAGTCAGGCAACGCCATCTTCAGGATGTTCTGGCTTAGGCTTTGCAGACGTGCATCATCGTGTACTGTATCGACAGCGGTAGCCAACAGCAGGGCGGGAGCCTCTGCATCCTTTACGTAGAGTGCAGCATCCTTTTTGACCAGTGCCATGGCATTCTTTGTCTGATGGTCTTCAGCCACATTGGGACTTGGCACCAGGATAACGGCTTTGCCCAACAGACAGAACTCGCTGATAGAGCCTGCGCCAGCTCGGCTTATGACGAGGTCGGCAGCTTTATAGGCTGCTCCCATGTCGCTGATGAAGTCAGTGACGATAAGGTTTTCGGGTTTTCCTGCCTGCTGTAGCTGCTCTTGAATATGAGTACTATAATACTTTCCTGTTTGCCAGATGAACTGTACATCGCTTTTTCGCACCAGGTCAAGATGGCTGATGACACTTTCGTTGATGGTACGGGCCCCCAGACTGCCTCCGACAAGAAGAATAGTCTTTTTCTTCGGGTCTAATCCGAAGGATTGTACTGCTTCGTCGTGACTCAGCGTAGTCTCCAGCAGCTGCTGGCGGACGGGATTGCCAGTGAGCATGATTTTGTCAGCAGGGAAGAAACGTTCCATGCCTTCATAAGCCACACATATCCTGGCGGCTTTCTTGGCCAGCAGTTTATTGGTGACGCCGGCGTATGAGTTCTGCTCCTGCAGCAGACATGGGATGCCCATGGAGGCTGCCATATTCAATGTAGGACCGCTGGCATAGCCACCGACACCGACTGCCACTTGAGGACGAAATTCCTTGATAATCTGACGAGCCATGCGCTGGCTTTTCCATATCTTGTAGAGTACCTTTATGTTTTTCAGCAGGTTTTTACGGTCGAAGCCCTGGATTGGCAGACCTTTAATCTCGTAGCCTGCAGCAGGAACGCGCTGCATCTCCATACGTCCCAAGGCACCCACAAACAAGATATGGGCGTCAGGACGAAGTGCCTTGACAGCATTGGCTATCGATACGGCAGGGAAGATATGACCTCCGGTACCACCGCCACTGATGATGACTCTTAATTCGTTATTCATATTCCTACTTGATTATTGAACTGCAAAATTACTAATTTCTAATGAATTAAAACCATGTTTAGGTACGAATTCTTTTTATTTCTTAACTTTCGCTGATCGGCTCACGCTGAGAATGGCTCCAATATAAGCACAGTTGATGATGGTTGACGTACCCCCTTTTGAGATAAGCGGCAGCGGCTGCCCCGTTACAGGAGCCAAGCCCACGGCCACCATCATGTTGAAGATAGCCTGAATGACCAGCAGCAGTCCCAGTCCCATTACCAGGAAAGCAGGGAAGTTGTTTTCACAGCGGCCGGCTATACGTGCACAGCGATAGAGCAAGATAATATAAAGGAATACCACGAACGCTGCGCCCAGAATGCCCAATTCTTCAATGATGATGGCAAAAATAAAGTCAGAGAAGGCCTGTGCCAGGAAATCGCGCTCGACCGACTTACCCGGCCCTTTTCCCACGATACCACTGGAGACAATGGCGATGTTGGCATGTGCCACCTGGGCGTCTTTGTCGAGGTCGTAGTCGCGTGGAGACACTTGTTCCCTATTGAACTTCATAATGCGGCTCTTCCATGTGTCAGCACGATGGAACGTCTTTTCTAAAAAGCTTCGCTCCTCTTTGGGTTGCTTTATCTGTTCTATCTTTTCTGTCTTGCTCAGTTGAGGGTCGACATCAGAAGTGTCGTGACCTATAAGCAGGACCACGCCAACGACAAAGAGACAAACGAAAAGAATAATACCAGCCAACTTGCCCAACTGTCTGAGGGATACCTGGCCATAGAACATCATAAGGTAAACGACAGCGAACAGCATGGCCGCCGTGGAGAGATTCTCCAACCCGATAAGGAAACATGCGATGAAGGTAATCCACATAATCCACTTAAAGGCTTTTTTGTCCGCTCCGTTCTCGCGCTGCATGGCACTGAGAATCTGTGCCACGGTCAGTACTATCGCGCCCTTGGCAATCTCAGAGGGCTGGAAGGTGAACCCCAGGAAATTAATCCACCGGCCAGCATCGCCAACCTTTGTCCCTGCCAGCAACACCCATATCAAGGTAATAGCAGAGAAGAGCAAAAGAAAAGGCGTCATCAGTTTGAAGTAGCGGCAGGGAATGTTCAGCATTATCAAGGCTACCACGACACCGAAACCGATGGTGGCTATATGGTAGACGATAGGGCCTATGTAGTTTTGGCTCTTGTATGTCAGTCCGCTGGAAGCAGAGAACACTTCAACGATACTTATCATACAAAGGAAGAAGAACACCATCCAGATGCCCTTGTCGCCCTTGAAGATATTTCCTATTTTTTTGTTCACTTTTCTTTTTCTTTTTGTATTTGCATTGTACCCTTGCCTGGCGTCAGAGATTTCTTACCAGTTCCTTGAACTGTTCGCCACGGTCTTCCATGTTTTTGAACAGGTCGAACGAGGCACAACAGGGACTAAGGAGGACTGTCATACCTGGCTCGGCCATCTCATAGCAGGCTGCCACACATTCCTTCATGGAGTGCGTGTCACGAACGGGTATGCCAAGATGGTCAAAGTTATCGTGCAGCTTCTGATTGTCAGCACCCAGGTAGACAAGGCCTGCACACTTCTCCTTAACCAGAGGTATGATGGGGCTGTAGTCATTGCCCTTATCCTTGCCACCAATGATGAGAATAGTCTTAGTCTTCATTGACTCTAAGGCGTACCAACAGGCATCCACGTTAGTGGCTTTGGAGTCGTTGACGTACTGCACGCCACGCACCATGCAAACCTTCTCGAGTCTGTGTTCTACACCAGGGAAGTCGCTGAGTGACTTGCGGATAACTTCTTTTTTGATACCTGCAATATCCGATGCGATTCCTGCTGCCAGCGAGTTGTATATATTATGCCTACCAGTAAGGCTCAGCGACTCCTGCTCCATGTTGAAAGGCTCTGGCTGTTCTATCTTGTACTGCCCTTCCTCTATATAGCCGATACTTCCTTTCTCTTTCAGCTCGGAGAACGGGTACTGAATGGCATGAATATCGTATTTCTCCAATTCTGCCTTGATGACCGGGTCATCATTCCAGTATATGAAGGCATCCTGTGGAGTCTGGTTCTGAATGATGCGCATCTTGGCATCGACGTAATTCTGCATCTTGAAATCGTAGCGGTCCAGGTGGTCTGGCGTGATGTTAAGCAATACGGCGATGTTGGCACGAAAGTTATACATGTTGTCGAGCTGGAAAGAACTGAGCTCTATGACGTAGTATTCGTGCGGGTCCTCAGCCACCTGAAGGGCCAACGACCTACCTATATTACCTGCAAGTCCTACGTCATATCCTGCCGTTTTAAAGATGTGGTAAATAAGACTGGTGGTGGTAGTCTTTCCATTAGAGCCTGTGATGCAAATCATCTTTGAACGAGTATAACGTCCGGCAAACTCTATCTCGCTGATAATATGGATGCCCTTCTGCTTTATCTTCACGATAATGGGCGCCGTGTCAGGGATGCCAGGACTCTTGATGACCTCATCTGCATTCAGAATCAGTTCTTCTGTATGATGACCTTCTTCCCAACTGATATGGTGACTGTCCAACAGTTCCTTGTACTTGTTGTGAATGTTCGACATATCGCTTACGAACACGTCGAACCCCTGCTTCTTAGCCAGCACAGCAGCTCCAGCACCGCTTTCGCCAGCTCCCAGTATAACTATTCTGCTCATTGCTATCTTACTTTAAGTGTAATAATCGTTAATGCTGCCAATATGATGGTTGTAATCCAGAAGCGGACGGTAATCTTCGACTCATGGAACGGTCGGTGGGGCCATCCTCTAAGAATATACGTACTTGTAGGGTCGAGCTGTGAGTCGAGCCTGCGGAAGGTGTCGTGAATAGGCGTAGCACGGAACACCCGGACTCGCTTCCCCTTGCGCTTCTGAATCTTGAACCACTGTGTCTGTATGATGACGCTAAGGCTCTCTATAAAGAAAATACCACATAAGATGGGAAGCATCAGCTCCTTGTGGATGATGATGGCACAGACGCCGATGATGCCTCCGATAGTCAGCGAGCCAGTATCGCCCATGAAGACCTGTGCAGGGAAGGCATTATACCACAGGAAACCAATCATAGCCCCTATGAAGGCGCTAAGGAAGACCACAAGTTCTTGTGAACCCGGAATGTACATGATGTCAAAATAAGCCGCATAGACAATGTGTGACGATATGTATGCGAAGATGAGCAAGGCCACGCCTATGATGGCCGAGTTGCCGGCACACATGCCGTCCATGCCGTCGTTGAGGTTGGCACCGTTAGAGACCGCTGTGACAACGAGGATGGTCATGACGACGAACAATATCCACCCCGCAGCCACCTTGTACTCGCCAAGGAACGACATCACATTGGAGTAGTTCAGGTTGTTGTTCTTAATGAAGGGGATAGTGGTCTGAAGCGACTTGACGGCCTCTGGCTTGTGTTTGATGACTACCTCATGGTTCTGTTTTGTCTCAGAGATATTTTCACGTACCACGGCATCAGGACTGAGCCATAGCGTCAGTCCGACGATGAAGCCGATGGATACCTGCCCTATTATCTTGTAGATACCCCTCAGTCCTTCTTTATTCTTGCGAAATATCTTGATGTAGTCGTCCATGAAACCAAGGAAACCGAGCCACACCGTGGTGACTACCATCAAGATGAGGTAGATGTTACGCATACGTCCCAACAATATGACAGGTATCAGAATGCTGACAATGATGATGATGCCGCCCATGGTGGGTACCCCTTTCTTTTCGACACCAACGGGGTCGATGCTGGGGTCGCGCGCTGTCTCAGAGATGTTACGGCGCTTCATCCATTTGATGAAATACTCGCCGAACCATGCCGATATGAGCAGCGACATGATAAGTGCCAATAGCGCACGAAACGAGATGTAGGACCAGATGTGTGCGCCTGGAATGTCGTACTGTTCTAAGAAACGGAAGATATAGTATAGCATAGCTTCATTATTTTGTTATTTATCTGTTTGCAGTCTACGACTGGAAAATTTCCCTTACCACCTCGCGGTCGTCGAAGTGGTGTTTCACTCCCTTAATTTCCTGATAGTCCTCATGTCCTTTACCCGCAATGAGGATGACATCGCCTTTCTGCGCCAGCATGACGGCCGTTTTGATGGCCTCCTTACGGTCGACGATAGCGATCACCTTTTTCATTTGTTTCTGGTCGAGTCCTGCCAGCATGTCATTAATGATGTCCTGAGGCTCCTCGAAGCGAGGATTGTCAGAGGTGATAATGACACGGCTGCTCTGCTTGACGGCCTCCTGGGCCATCAGCGGGCGTTTGCCCTTGTCACGGTTGCCACCGGCTCCACAGACAGTGATGACCTGTCCTCCCTTGCCATCAAGCACCTCATGGATAGCATTAAGCACGTTCTCAAGGGCATCAGGCGTGTGAGCATAGTCAACGATGGCTGTCACGCCCTCGGCAGACCGGATGGGCTCCAGACGGCCGGCAACACTCTTCAGGGTACTCAGCACGACGAGGATGTCCTCGGGTGCCTTGCCCAACATCACTGCAGCACCATAAACGGCCAACAGGTTAGAAACGTTGAACTTGCCAATGAACTGTACACCCACCTCACGACCATTAATCTCCAGGTACATACCTTCGAAGTGACATTCTATGATGCGTGCACGGAAGTCTGCCATGCTACGGGTGGAGTATGTCTTTACCTGCGCTTTAGTGTTCTGCACCATGATGGCGCCGTTCTTGTCGTCAGCATTGGTGATGGCAAAGGCATCCTTGTCGAGCCCGTCGAAGAAGGCCTTCTTGGCGTCACGATAGTTCTCAAACGTCTTGTGGTAGTCAAGATGGTCTCGCGTCAGATTGGTAAACAGTCCCCCTGCAAACTTCAGTCCGCCGATGCGCTTCTGGGCGATAGCGTGGCTGGAACACTCCATGAAGGCATAGTCGCAGCCTGCCTGCACCATTTTACTTAGAAGATAGTTCAGCTCGATAGGGTCAGGAGTGGTATGGTCGGCGGGGATAGCTTCGCCCTCGATATAGTTGCACACCGTAGAGAGCAAACCACACTTATAGCCGAACTTACGAAACATATTATATAGTAAGGTAGCAATGGTGGTTTTTCCGTTGGTTCCTGTCACGCCTACCAGCTTCAGGTGCTTTGAAGGCTCGCCATAGAACATGGTGGCTACAGGTCCTACAGCCTCTTCTGTCGACGCCACCTTCACATAGGTCACGCCCTCTTGGCGTTCTTCAGGCAGGTCCTCACACAACACCACAGTAGCCCCTGACGCTATCGCTTTGGGAATAAAGCGGTGTCCGTCAGTCTGTGTGCCCTTTATGGCCACAAAGAGGTGTCCCCTTTCCACCTTGCGTGAATCGATGTCTACACCTGTAATGTCGGCCTCGCTATTGCCAATGAGGCTGATGGTGGTTACATTTCTTAGCAGTTCGCTCAGTTTCATATACCTTATTATATTATTGTTATTTCTTCACTTAGTCCATTGTCAGTATACACTCGCTGCCCTTTACTATTTGCCTGCCAGCAGGATAACTCTGACGCTTCACCTTACCACGACCATGGACCTTCACCTTCAGACCCCGGCTCTCCAACAGGTAGACGGCATCTTTGGCACCCATACCCGTCACGTCGGGAGTAATATTCTCGCTGTATTTGGCTTCGTCACGCTGTACACGCTTATCAATGCCCAGTTTCTTCAGTATCATGTTGGCATCTTCCGTATTGCCGTTCTTGACGTCAGGAACGATAACTGATTGTTCGTCATGGGCATCGTCGATGCTTAATTTCAGATGACGAGCCATCACACCTTCTGCTATGTGGTGGAACACGACACCACTCATGCCACCGCCAGAGGCTGGAAGACCAGACTTCTTGATACAGACTATACACGAGTAGCGTGGATTGTCGGCAGGGAAATAGCCGGCAAAGGAGAGCCAGTAACGGGTGATGCCAGAGTGATAGCCACCATACTGGTCAGCCACCTGGGCAGTACCTGTCTTACCTGCTACCTTGAATAGGGGTGACCCTGCTTTACGCCCCAGGCCCTGGCTGACCACATGCTCCAAGATGGTTTGCATGGTTTTAATGGCCTTGGGCTTGGCTATCTGACGTTTCAGCACTACAGGTTCGTATTCCCTGACGACCTCACCATTCTTCAGGACCTGCTTAATAAAACGAGGCTGCATCATCTTACCGTTGTTGGCGATGGCGTTGTAGAACGAGACGGTGTTGATAGGAGCTATCTGCGTCTCATACCCTATCGACATCCAAGGCAGTGTTGTCTTACTCCAATATTTCGAGCGGTCCCGGGTCTTGGTGTCTGGCATGCGGATGTAAGGCGGGTGGTAGCCTACCAGCGGAAGTTTCAGGTCTTCGTGTATGCCTACACGATAGAGTCCTTCCACATATTTGGTAGGATTACTGCCATAGAACTTGTCAATAACATAGCTGACACCAATGTTAGAACTGACCTCCAGCGCACGTGCTACGTTAATGTCACCATAGCCGCCACGACGCCAGTTGTGGTCTTTCATCGGACGTCCGTGCATATCCATCACCCCGCTTCCCGTATGGATGATGAAGCTGGTATCGTTGGGGATGACCTCGTCGTCGAGGGCTACCAGGAACGATGCCACTTTGAACACAGAGCCGGGCTCGCAACGATAGCTGATGGCCGAGTTGACCCCCTCAATATAGTTGCCATTCTCGTTTCTCATCAGGTTGACGATGGCCTTGATGTCGCCTGTCTCTACCTCCATAAGGATAGCCACGCCCATCTCACCGCCTATGAGCTTCAGCTCATCCAAAAGAGCACGCTCAGCCAGGTCTTGCATGTTGACATCGATAGTGGTTACGATGTCGCAACCGTCAATGGGCTGAGTAACGGGAATATTCATATACTTGTTCAGCACCTTACGACGTCCCGTAATACCCGGTGTGCCCCGCAGCAGCGAGTCGTACGACAGCTCCAGTCCGAAGTAGGCAGAATCCTTGGCACCAAAGAGACCGCCA
>OCTX012261844.1_pt1 | contig 23488 bp, 15 predicted proteins | sample 1539691 | NCBI WGS metagenome assembly OCTX01 (sample SAMN02144231, study PRJEB22623) | gut metagenome | biome: sheep rumen | host: Ovis aries | place: New Zealand
GTAGAGATGCCATAGTTAGGATTAAACTGTCCCTGCTCATAGCCTCGACGGATATGAGACAGCTTCTCCGTCTTGGGGTTGTAGCAATAAATGCCATCGTCATAGCATTTCACCCAAAAGCGTCGCTTGCTGTCAATATAAAGGCGTTCTACGCCGCCAGTGATGCCGTATTCAGAGAGTACACGACCGACATTACGCTCGAAAGACTCTGTCTGCGGGTCGTAGATGCAATAGTTCATGCCCTGCTTCAGCCACAACTTGCCGTCGTAGGCCTCCATGATTTCGTCCGTGTAGTTGTCGCGCATAGAGGTGGTGTCGCGCTTGTTAGAGAAGAACGTCTTGAAGCGATAGCCATCGTAGCGATTCAAACCATAGGCCGTACCCATCCACACAAAGCCTCGCGAGTCGCGGTAGACATAGTTGACCTGCGAATTAGACAAACCATCGCGCGTATTCAGACGACGAAACTTAATATCAGGAATGACCGCCTGTATGCTCATAGGCAGCAACAGCAGCAGGAAGAATGAAAAGACTGTTTTTCTCATGACGTCACAGTATTATAGCATCACTTTGGCAGTAGTCTCCCAGAAGAACAACTGTTGAGTAATAACGTTTAAAGTTCTAAGTCTCCGCAAAGGTAAAAAAAAACGAGCAAAAAAGCAAACGTTTATGCAGTTTTTTTTTAGAACATCAGGGTAAAGCCAAGGCGTACGCTGTTCTTCGGGCCAAAGCGAGTGTCGTTATAATTCATACGGCGCACATACTCCACCTGGAAGAAACGGAAGATGCTACGGATGCCTAATGATATCTCCCAATAGGGGACATTGGGGTTCATCAGCTGGGTTTGTGCGGGAAAGGCCATCAGCACGCTGCTGCCTGCATTACGTTCCAGATAAGGATTGTTCTTGTCGGACAGCGCTCCCCACAGCATCTTGGCACCGATATACTCGCGCCAATGCAGTCGGCGAATCAGCGGGATGCGGTTGAAGATTTTGCCTTGCATATCCCAGTTGAAGTCGATGCTGACAAAACGGTCGTTCATAAACTCCATGCTATTAATGAGGTTGAACATGTGCTTATGACTGAAATAGGACAGATTGGAAGCAGGCATGCACAGCAGCGGAAAGGGCACCTGGTTCCACTGTACACCGGCACGGGTGAAGAGGTCGATGCGGCCCCACGAGCCCAACCAGAAGCGCTTGAAGATGCTGGCCTCGGTATAGTTATAGGTGTATTCGCCACCCAGCAGTCCCTCCACGCCGACGACATGGCTGAGGGTCATAATGGGAGCCTCGCGGTTGACCTTGTGGCGTCTCATCTTGGAGTTGACATACAAGGCCCCGGGACTGTACTCTATCTCGGCACGCAGTTCGGTGGTGCGGAACTTCACCGCCTCGGGCGAAGACAACCGAACAAACTGCATGTCACCTGCAGCCTCGTTCTGCTCGGTCTTGATGCTGAAGAGGCTGCGGAATCCCCATGCTTCCTCGCGCTCGAAGGTTAGCTTCTGGCGGTGATAGAACATCATCTTGTCGACCGTAGCCCACTTCCACGCGGTAAAGACATTGTCCTTGTCGGTGCTGAGGAACTTGTCGGAAGGCGACATCACGTCGTAGGTTGAGAGGAACGAGATGTTCCGTTTGGGGAACTCGCTAGGTGTGTATTTCTTCTTGTTCAGCGACCATGTCAGTTCACTGCTGTAATAGGTATTCTTGCTCTTCCACCCACGGGCTATATAGCCTTTCCAGAACAGGTGACGGTTCAGGTTGCCGGTAGTCTGACCACCCAAGCGGGTACGCAGGCCGTCGATGAAGTTGTTGCTGACGAAGGAGGTCACAGGGCCGATATCAAACTTACTCTTCTTGCCGGTTTCTATGTAGTTCTCTACCAGGATTTTCAGGGCGCCCAGCACATACTTGAAGCCACCCGTAGACTGCATGCCGCTGAGGAAGTCGCCCATGGCGTCTTCACTCTTCGTCAGTTCTACCTTACGATGTTCGCGCCAGAAGGCGTCGTCCTGCAGTTCAGCGTCAGGGTCAACGGCCGTCTTGGCCTTGCCACGGAAGAGTTGTTTGGGAATCTCGTCGAAAGCATAGTCCGACAGGCGTGTCGTCTTGATGGCTACTCCCTTCTGCATGAAGTCGAAGAGGGCCATCTCGACAATCATGTCGTCAACAGACAGCACCCACTCGCCGGTAGGCAACTGGGTAAACTCCTGCACCAACTTCATGTTCTCCACAAAGTTGACATCGGTCTGGTTGGGCAGTATCAGTTCACAGCGCTTCACCTGGCACGAGGAGTCTTTCAACACATACAAATCGCCACGGAAGCCAAAGTCCTGCTGATTGTTGGGCAGGAAATGCAGGTGGATGCAACTGTCACGGTCGACAGCCAACGTGTCCTCGATATAGAAGCGGTAGAACGAGATGGCTCCGTCGCCAATGGGCGACGTGAACGGATGCTGCAGGATGCGTACCTGGTCATCGTAGATGTTGATATCGGTAAAGACATCCTTTGTCACGGTATTCAGTATCTCGCCCGTCTGGAAAAAGTCATTGATGCCCGACGAGCGCTGGCCTTTAATGATGTCTTTCTCGTCACGAGGACTGCGGCGGTAGACCTTCTGTGTCACCGTCTCGTCAACACTGAGCGGCAATATCAGTTTTCCCGTCAACTGATTGGTTTCCACCTGTTTCAGCAGCCACGGAAACTTGCTTAGCTTGGGGTTGGAGAGCATTTGCGGATTGACATCATTCAGGGCAAGGGTCAGCTTCTGGTATTTCTGATACTGATAGTAGTCACGCAAAGCCAGATTGGTCTGTTTCTTGTTGGCAATGACCCGCTTCATCAGTTCTACGGCAGGATTGTTCTTACGACTGTAGCGCGTACGCTTCTTCTTGACCGTCACCTCCTTCAGTGCCTTGGCATCCTGGCGCAGCGAGACAAAGAGTTTCTCACTGTCGTCGGAGATATCAATGGTACGCGACTTATAACCCAGCACACTGATAGTCAGACGTTTGCCTTTCAGCAAGCGAATCGTAAAACGACCTTGAGGATCGGTGATGGAAACAAGGTTCAGCCCCTTATACTGCACACTGGCGAAACCGATGCCCTCGCCTGTTGCCTCGTCGACAACATGCCCTTGGATGGTTTCCTGTGCCTGCAAAGGCAACAGCCACATCAGCAATAGCCACAGTCCTATAATTCTAATCTTATTCATGCGTAGGGTACATCTACCCAAAATAGTGAGCCAACGCCTAACTCTGATTCCATGCCGACCTTGCCGCCCAGCATTATCGCCAGACTACGACATATACTCAGACCCAGACCTGTGCCCTGTTCAAACTCATCAACCTTCACGAAGCGCTCAAAGAGTTTGTCGCCACAGTACTCCGCTTCTATTCCTTTTCCTGTGTCGCGAACCCATACGCGCATATGGCCGACCTCCAAATTGGCACCGATAGTGATACTTCCCGCCGTCGTAAACTTGAGTGCGTTTTCTACATAGTGACACACAATCTGCAGAAGACGGTCACGGTCTGTAAGGGGCTCCAGCGTTTCCGAATGGGCATCGACAGCCAGTGTCAGATGCTTCTCGGCGGCTTGTGCGGCATACTTTTCAACGACTTCCTGCAAGAAATCCCTTACCAAGAAACGCTGTTTACTCACAGAGCCTCCTCCAGCTTCCAACCGGGACATATTCACTACATCATCGAAGAGATGCAACAGACGGGCATTATTCTGACGAATCAGCTTCGACAACATCGTACGCTCATCGTCAGAAGGATTACCTGCCAACACCTCACTAAATCCGACTATTGCATTAAGAGGGGTACGCACCTCGTGACTGATATTGGCCAGGAAGGCCGTCTTCATGCGGTCGCTCTCTTCAGCCTGGTTACGCGCCTTGATCAGTGCCATCTCTACCTCTTTCTGTTTGTCGATGCGCATCGACGTACCGACAATGGTCAGAGGATGTCCATCGGCATCGCGCTTGTCAACGACGGCATAGGTTTCTCCCCACGTAGTACCATCACCCTGCAGCGAGCGAGCCTGATACTGTTCATGAACATGGTCGGTATGGCCTTGCAGCAGGTCAATCATGCTCGTCCTAATACGTTCCTTATAGACGGGCAGCAGATTGTCGCAAAACATTTCCACATCAGAACCGGGTGGTATGGACGCTACATCAAGGGCATCACGATAATCGGCATCATAAGTAATGGTACGTTCCTGCACGTCGATATGCCATACGGCCAGCTTCATTGCCTTCAGCACCAAGTCGTATTCTATGTTACGATGCTGCACCTTGTTCAATACCGACATGTCAGACACAAGTCCCTTATGCTGACGATACTGCCACAGCAGAAAGCATACCAGCACCGCCACAATAGGCAGTGTAATCAACCAGAACAGTATATCCATCCGAAGCAGGTCGGAAAGGACTATCAGCGGAAGTATTACTATTGACGGCATACAGCTAAGTACTTATGATTGTGCAAAGATATGAATTCTTTTTGTAAAAACCAAAATAATATGGAGTTTATTTGTTTTTTTGCTTGTTAATGCTTACCTTTGCACCATAATTATACCTATTATACATAATGGCACAACAATTTGAAATCATCGCCAAGACCTTTATGGGCTTAGAGCCCGTCTTAGCGAAGGAGTTAACGCAACTGGGCGCAAATGACGTACAGACAGGGCGTCGAATGGTTACCTTTCAGGGAGACAAGGAGCTCTTATACCGAGCCAACTTCCAGTTACACACCGCTATACGTATTCTAAAACCCATCAAGCATTTCTGTGCTCGCTCTGCTGATGAAGTCTATGAGGGCGTGAAAGACATTGACTGGAGCGAATATATTGCCCTTGACAAGACCTTTGCCGTCGACTCGGTGGTCTTCTCTGAGGAGTTCAGACACTCAAAATTTGTAGCATACAAGGTCAAGGACGCCATCGTTGACCAGTTCCGTGAGCGCACAGGGAAGCGCCCCAATATCAGCATCAGCAACCCCGACATCCGACTGCACATCCATATTGCAGAAGACCAGTGCACACTGTGTCTTGACTCCAGTGGAGAATCGCTCCACCGTCGCGGCTATCGCCAGGAGTCGGTAGAGGCTCCTCTGAATGAGGTGCTGGCTGCCAGCATGATTATGATGACCGGCTGGCAGGGAGAAACCGACTTCATCGACCCGATGTGCGGTTCCGGTACCTTGCTCATCGAGGCAGCACTCATCGCCCACAACATGGCACCGGGCCTGTTCCGCAAGGAGTTTGCCTTTGAGAAGTGGCCCGACTTCGATGCCGACCTGTTTGACAAGATATACAACGACGACTCTCAGGAGCGTGAGTTCAACCACCATATCTATGGCTACGATGTAGACATCAAGGCTGTCAACACGGCCCGCCTCAATGCCAAGGCTGCCGGTTTGACCAGCGACATCACGGTGACGGAACAAGACTTCAAGAACTTCACCAAACCCAAGGAGAAGAGCATCATCGTCACCAATCCTCCCTATGGCGAGCGTATCTCAACCCCCGACCTGCTGGGCACCTACAAGATGATTGGCGAGCGCCTGAAACACGAGTTTACGGGCAACGACGCCTGGATATTGTCTTACCGTGAGGAATGCTTTGACCAGATTGGTCTGAAGCCCTCTATCAAGATTCCCCTCTTCAATGGTTCGTTGGAGTGTGAGTTCCGCAAATACCAACTGTTTGACGGCAAAATCAAGGACTTCCGTGCCGAGGGTGGCACTGTCAAGACAGAAGAGGAGAAGCAGAAGATGGCCGAAAAGCGCCGCTTCAAGCAGAACCGCGAGTTCAAAAAGCGTCTGGACGAACAGGAAGAGAACGCAGAGGCAGACATCCGCTCGTTTAAGTTCCATAGTTTCGAACGCAAGGAGGCAAGAGAAGCCAGAGAGTCCAGAAGTCCAAGAGACAGCAGAGACTCCAGAGACTCCAGAGGTTCTAAATATTCCAGAGACAGCAGGGACAGCCGAAAGTTCAACAAGGGCGGTCGCGGTTTTGACAAGAGAAAGAACAACAGACGTTTCGACAATGATGAAGATTAAGTTTCTGTTATTGTTACTTTGCACAACACTGTCCATGAGCGGTCAAGAAAAAAAGCTCTTCACCCTGGAAGATCTGAACTTCGGCGGCACCAACTACCGCAACATGCAGCCAGAGAACAAATGGTATGCATGGTGGGGAGACGAACTGATACGCATCGACAAAGAACAGTGTTTCCTCGTTGACAAGAAGACAGGCAAAGACATTCGTCCTCTTACCGACAACGAGAACAACGAGCGGAAGGGTGGCGCGAAAGCCACCACCATCACCAAGGACTATCAGTTGTATGTCGTTGACGCTCAGGGAAAGGAATATCAGCTGACCACCGATGGCAGTCGCGAGATTGTCTACGGACAATCCGTACACCGCAACGAGTTTGGCATCAGCAAGGGCACCTTCTGGAGTCCTGACAGTCAACGACTGGCATTCTATCGGATGGATCAAAGCATGGTAACGGACTATCCGCAGGTCGACATTTTCCCTCGCTGTGCCACCTACGAGCCTGACAAATATCCTATGGCAGGTATGACAAGTCATGTTGTAACCGTCGGGGTCTACGATATACAGACAAACAAAACCGTTTATCTGAAGACTCCCCAGCCTATGGAGGGGTCGGAGGAGGTCTGCTACTTCACCAACATCGCCTGGAGTCCAGACTCCAAGACAATATACATGTTCGAACTGAACCGTGGGCAGAACGACTGCCGGCTGGTCAGCTATGACGCAGCAACAGGTAAACGCCTGGGTGAACTGTATCGTGAGACGAGCGAAAAATACGTTGAACCGATGCACCCCATCGTGTTCCTTCCATGGGATGAGACGAAGTTTATGATGCAGAGTCAGCGCGACGGCTACAACCACCTATACCTATTTAATAATAAGGGAGAGTTGCTGAAACAGTTGACGAAGGGCCCGTGGGTCGTGGAAGAAGTGCTGGGCTTCAACAAGAAAGACAAGAGTATCATCATCATATCGAACGAGAAGAATGCTATTCAGCGCAACATCTACAGCGTCAACATCAAGACGGGTAAGCGCACGCTGCTTGACAATGGTCGCGGTTCTCACCGTGGTGAGTTGTCGGAGAGCGGTAAGTATCTCATTGACCGTTATACGGAACCCGACGTACCTCGCAACATCGATGTCGTCAGCACACAGACAGCAAAAGGCGTTCGGCTCTTAACGGCAGCAGACCCCTGGGAGGGCTACGAGCAGCCCATCTTCGAGTGTGGCACCATCAAGGCTGCCGACGGGAAGACAGACCTGTACTATCGCATGGTGAAGCCGCACAACTTTGACGCCACCAAGAAATATCCCACGGTGGTTTATGTCTATGGTGGTCCCCACGCCCACAACGTAGAGGCTTCATGGCATTGGCAAAGCCGTTCGTGGGAGACCTATATGGCACAGAAGGGCTATGTACTGTTCATCCTTGACAATCGCGGTTCAGAGAATCGCGGTCTGGCATTTGAACAGGCTACCTTCCACCAGTTAGGACAGATAGAGATGCAAGACCAGATGAAGGGTGTGGAATACCTGAAGAGTCTGCCATACGTGGATGCCGACAGGATGGGTATCCACGGTTGGTCGTTCGGCGGCTTCATGACCATCTCTTTGATGCTCAACTACCCCGACGTCTTCAAGGTGGGTGTTGCCGGCGGTCCTGTCATCGACTGGAAATGGTATGAGGTCATGTATGGTGAGCGCTATATGGGCACTCCGCAGAACAACCCCGAAGGATATGCTAAGATCAGTCTCATTGACAAGGCCAAGAACCTGAAGGGTAAGTTACAGATTATCACTGGCTACAACGACAACACCGTCGTTCCTCAGCACTGTCTGTCGTTCCTCGACGCCTGCATCAAGGCCGGTACACAGCCGGACTTCTTCGCCTATCCCGGCGAGGAGCACAACATGCGCGGTCATGCCAGTGTGCATCTGCATGAGCGCATCACACAGTATTTTGAAGATTATTTGAAACATTAAGCATTGTGAAAGAAGAGCAGATATTAATTCGTATCACTGGACAAGACCGTCCGGGACTTACTGCTGCTGTCATGGGTATCCTTGCCAAGTACGATGCCCAGATTCTTGACATCGGACAGGCGGATATTCACAGTACCTTGTCGTTAGGTATTCTGATGCGTATCGACGAGATGAAGTCGGGACTGGCCATGAAGGAGCTACTATTCAAGGCTACCGAGCTGGGTGTGAATATCGGTTTTGCACCAATCAGCGATGATGAATATGAAGACTGGGTAGGTCACCAAGGAAAGAACCGTTATATCCTCATGGTGCTGGGGCGTCAGTTGGAAGCACGCCAGATAGAAGCTGCCACGCGCATCCTGGCCGACCAAGGACTAAACATCGATAGCATCTTGCGATTGACTGGTCGTAAGAGCATCAAACAACTCGACAAGCACACCCGTGCCTGCATCCAGTTCTCGCTACGCGGCGAACCCATCGACCGTCAGGAGATGCAACGCAAACTGATGAAGCTGTCAAGTGAGATGGAGATAGACTTCTCGTTCCAGAAAGACGACATGTTCCGACGCATGCGCCGCCTCATCTGTTTTGATATGGACTCTACGCTCATCCAGACAGAGTGTATCGACGAACTGGCTGAGCGCAACGGCGTGGGCGACCAGGTACGTGCCATCACCGAGAGTGCCATGCGTGGCGAGATAGACTTCAAGGAGAGTTTTACGCGTCGTGTATCGCTGCTGAAAGGTCTGGATGTCAGCGTCATGCAGGACATTGCCGAACACCTGCCCATCACAGAAGGTGCAGACCGCTTGATGTCAGTGCTGAAGACCTGCGGTTACAAGATAGCCATCCTCTCTGGTGGATTCACCTTCTTTGGCGAATACCTACAGCGCCGCTACGGCATCGACTACGTCTATGCCAATGAGTTGGAGGTGGGCGAGGACGGCAAACTGACAGGCCGCTACGTCGGTGAAATCGTTGATGGCCACCGTAAAGCAGAACTGCTCAAGCTCATCGCACAGGTAGAGAAGGTGAATCTGGCACAGACCATTGCTGTTGGCGACGGTGCCAACGACCTGCCCATGATCAGTGAGGCTGGCCTGGGCATTGCCTTTCATGCCAAGCCACGTGTGGTGGAGAATGCCAAGCAGAGCATCAACACCCTCGGACTGGACGGTGTGCTCTACTTTCTCGGCTTTAAAGACAGCTATCTGGGAGAACAAGGTAAATTATAACAATCTCGAAACATCCATATAACGAATAACGACAAGATGAAGATTCTTTTGTTAGGCAGTGGCGGACGTGAACATGCGCTGGCCTGGAAAATTGCTCAGAGTGAGAAATGTGAGAAACTGTACATTGCACCAGGCAATGGTGGTACTGGTAATTGCGGAGAGAACGTAGCCATCAAGGCTGACGACTTCGAAGCCATCAAACAGTTCTGTGTCGACAAAGCCATCGACATGGTGGTTGTCGGACCAGAAGACCCACTGGTAAAAGGCATCTACGATGACATGAAGGCTGATGAGCGCACGAAGAACGTTCCCGTCATTGGTCCCTCAAAGGCTGGCGCCGTATTGGAAGGATCCAAGGACTTTGCCAAAGCGTTTATGGTGCGTCACAACATTCCGACAGCCCGCTATGAGACATTCGACGGCGAACACGTGCAGGAAGGTCTGGCCTTCCTGGAAACACTGCAAGCCCCCTACGTGTTGAAGGCTGACGGTCTCTGTGCCGGCAAGGGCGTTCTCATTCTCCCCACCCTCGACGAGGCCAAGAAGGAACTGCAGGAAATGCTGGGCGGCATGTTCGGCAATGCCAGCAGTCGCGTGGTAATCGAAGAGTTTATGAGTGGTATCGAGTGTAGCGTCTTCGTACTCACTGATGGCGACCACTACCAGATACTGCCTGAAGCCAAGGACTACAAACGTATCGGGGAGGGCGACACTGGTCTGAATACGGGCGGTATGGGTTCGGTCAGTCCTGTACCTTTTGCCACGAAAGAATGGATGCAGAAGGTGGAAGACCGCATCATCCGTCCCACGGTAGAGGGTCTGAAGGCCGACGGCATCGACTATAAAGGCTTTATCTTCTTTGGCCTCATCAACCGCACCAATACACCGACAGGCGAGCCTGAGCCCTACGTCATCGAATACAACTGTCGTATGGGTGACCCGGAGACAGAAAGCGTCATGCTGCGTCTGAAGAGCGATATCGTCGACCTCTTTGAAGGTGTTGCCGCAGGTAATCTGGACCAGCACGCCATTGCGTTCGACGAGCGTGCCGCCGTCTGCGTCATGCTGGTTAGCGGGGGCTACCCACAGGCATACCAGAAAGGTTATGAGATGACTGGCATTGAGAAGGTTGAAGGTAGCATCGTCTTCCATGCAGGTACCGCACTCAAGGACGGGAAAGTTGTCACCAATGGCGGTCGTGTCATTGCCGTATCATCGTATGGTAAAGACAAGAGCGAGGCATTGCAGAAGTCTTTTGAAGAGGCCCAGAAGATTCAGTTTACCGACAGATACTTCCGCCGCGACATCGGAGCGGACTTGTAAGAGGACTGAAGGCTGAGGACTGATGTAAGAAGCAAGAGGTGAGGAAGTTATTACAAAATAGGATTGCAGAAAGCAAGACGACGATGCCTGCCGTCACGTTTTACGCGATGGCGGTATGGCTATTGTGCGGCGGGCTGACCCACCACTGGTGGTGGCAGCTGTTATGCATTTCCATCACCACCTACCTGATGGTAGAGTTGAACAACATCAATGCCCTGATACGTATCTTCTCGCGAATGGTGAGCAGTACGTTCCTGACATTGCTCTGCAGTGCTTGCTTTGTATTCCCTGCCCTCCCCGAAACCGTCATGCTGACGTGTATGACGGCATTCATTCTGTTGTTGTTTCTCACCTATCAGGATAAAAAGGCGGCAGGACTCACCTACTACGCCTTTCTCTTTCTCGGCGTGGGGTCGATAGCCTATATCCATGTGCTCTTCTTTCTCCCACTGATCTGGCTACTGATGATGACCCACACGATGTCACTATCCTGGCGCACCTGGATGGCATCATTATTAGGACTGCTGACTCCCTATTGGTTCTATATCCCATGGATTATCTACCAAAGAGACTATTCAGCCATCACGAATCATTTCATGGCACTGACGGTCTTTGAAGAGCCCTTCAACCTCTATGGCATTACCGACAGTCAGAAGGCTACCCTGGGATTGGTAATCCTACTGGCCATTATCGGCACGACACACTACATCCGCAAGAGTTATCTGGACAAGATACGCATCCGTATGTTCTATGGTTTCTTTATCTTTATGGATTTAGCGGCCTTGCTGTTCCTGCTGCTGCAACCACAGCACTTCAATGCCATGTTGCTCCTCATGATTGTCAACACCTCGCCGTTGGTAGCCCACTTTGTGGCATTGTCATCAACCAGGCTGACCAACATCACCTTTATGGTACTCAGTGCAGCCTCCCTACTCCTCACAGCATACAACATATGGATGTTCTCATCTCTCTCCTAATCAGCTACGGCTATTGGGGCATGCTCATCACAGCCTTCATTGCCGGTTCCTTCTTCCCTTTCTCCAGTGAAGCGGTGATGACAGGACTGCTGGCTGCCGGACTAGACCCGTGGGGACTGATTATCTATGGTACCATCGGTAATGTCGCAGGCGGCATGTTCAACTACTTTGTAGGACGCCAGGGAAAGATTGAATGGATAGAGAAGTACCTGCACGTCAAACAGGAAGACCTTGACAAGGCAACGCGTTTTATGGGAGGCCATGGTGCATGGATGGGCTTCTTTGCCTTTGTGCCCCTGCTGGGCTCAGCCATCACTATTGTATTAGGACTAATGCGTGCCAACATACCCATCTCACTGACTAGCATCGCATTGGGCAAATTCCTGCGTTACGTGGTCTTAATATATGGCGCACAACTGTTTATATAGCTGTTTAAACGTTAAAAAAAACAAGGCTAAAGCAAATTCTTCATTCTTCATTCTTCATTCTTCATTATAAATATTACCTTTGCAGATTGGAACAAAAAACTCAATAGACTATCAGATAATGAAACAATTCAGAATCGTGGACAACATCATGGGCTGGCTGGCCTTTGCCATCGCTGCCTTTGTGTACTGCTCCACCGTCGAACCGACGGCATCCTTCTGGGACTGTCCGGAATTTATCTCTACTGGCTATAAACTGGAAATCGGTCACCCACCCGGGGCACCGTTCTTCATGTTGACTGCCAATCTGTTCTCTCAGTTTGCCAGCGACCCCTCACAGGTCGCACTGATGGTAAATATGATGAGTGCACTATTGTCGGCAGCCACTATTCTGTTCCTGTTTTGGACGATATCGCACTTGGTACGTCGCCTGCTCATCAAGCAGGAGGACTTCCGCAATGCCGCTGCGCTGAAGGACATACCTTTATATAAGTGGATAGCCATTGAGGCATCAGCCATGGTGGGAGCGCTGATATACACCTTCAGTGATACCTTCTGGTTCTCGGCAGTAGAGGGTGAGGTGTATGCCTACTCCAGTGCTTTTACCGCTGTCGTCTTCTGGCTGATTCTGAAATGGGAAGACCAGGCAGACCAGCCACATGCCGACCGCTGGCTTGTACTTATCATGTACATGACAGGTCTGTCCATCGGTGTTCACCTGCTGAACCTATTGTGCCTGCCTGCCATCGTGCTGGTCTACTACTATCGCAAGTTCCCCATCGACGATCCCAAACGCGACTTGAAGGGTTCACTCATCGCTCTGTTTATCTCTGTGGTTATTCTGGCCGCCGTGCTCTATGGCGTCGTTCCAGGCATCGTACAGGTAGGCGGTTGGTTCGAACTGTTCTTTGTCAACGTACTGGGTTGTCCTTTCAATACGGGTGAGATTATCTATATCTTCCTACTCGTAGCCACCATCATATGGGCTATCTATGAGACCTACAACGACAAGGCTCCCAAGCGTCAGAATGCCGCTTTCCTCCTGGCTGTCGCCATGCTGGGTATTCCCTTCTATGGTCACGGATGGTTGTCGGTAATTATCGGTATCGTAGTACTGGCTATTCTATGGTTTGTCCTGAGTTACCAGCTAAAGGCCAATGGTCAACAGCCCAAAGCCCTTGTCAGCGCCCGCATCAAAAACACCTCGCTGCTCTGCATGCTGATGCTGATGATCGGCTACTCCAGCTACGCACTCATCGTCATACGCTCATCGGCTAACCCACCTATGGACCAGAACTCGCCAGAAGACATCTTTACGCTGGGCGAATACCTTGGTCGTGAACAGTACGGACAGCGCCCACTGTTCTATGGTCCTGCCTACACCTCACAGGTGGCTTTGGAGAAAGACGGTGAATACTGCAAGCCCGTCATGAAGAAGGGCGACCCCGTGTGGCAGCGCAAGGAGAAGGCTTCTCCCGACGAGAAGGACGAGTACTTCGTCGTTCGTACCAAGGACGAGTACCAGTATGCCCAGAACATGTTCTTCCCCCGCATGTACAGCTCTGCTCATCGTAGCAACTACGAGAGTTGGATGGGCGAAATCAGCGGACGCGAAGAGATGTACGACCGCTGTGGCGAAATGGTAAGTGTCAAGATTCCCTCACAGTTTGAGAACCTTCGCTTCTTCATCTCTTACCAGTGCAACTGGATGTATTGGCGCTACTTCATGTGGAACTTTGCCGGTCGTCAGAATGACTTGCAAGGTAATGGCGAGTTGGAGCACGGCAACTGGATAACGGGCTTCGACTGGTTTGACAACTGGCGCTTGGGCGACCAGAGCAAGTTGCCCGATGAGTTGAAGGAGAACAAGGGTCATAACGTATTCTACTGTCTGCCACTGCTGTTAGGTCTCATCGGACTCTTCTGGCAGTCGCTGGGCAAGCACCACGGAAATATCAAGGACCAGACAGGTATCCGCCAGTTCTGGGTGGTCTTCTTCCTGTTCTTCATGACAGGTCTGGCCATTGTCATCTATCTGAACCAGACACCTTCACAGCCGCGTGAGCGTGACTATGCCTACGCAGGCTCATTCTATGCTTTTGCTATCTGGTGTGGCATGGGTGTGGCAGGCATCATCGAACTGATCAAAGAGAAGTTGAAAGGCAATGGCGAGAAGTTGGCTACAACACTGGCTGCCGTCGTCAGCATCATCTGCCTCTTTGTTCCCATCCAGATGGCTTCGCAGACATGGGACGACCACGACCGCTCAGGTCGTTACACCTGCCGCGACTTCGGTCAGAACTATCTGAACAGCTGTCAGCAGGGCAACAATCCCATTATCTATACCAACGGTGATAACGACACCTTCCCCTTGTGGTATAATCAGGACGTAGAAGGCGTACGTACCGATGCTCGCGTGTGCAACCTGTCGTATCTGCAGACAGACTGGTACATCGACCAGATGCGCCGTCCTGCCTACGATTCGCCCAGTGTGCCCATCTCATGGGAGCGCATTGAATACTGCGCAGGCACCAACGAGTACGTCTCTATCGAACCGGAGATGAAGGAGGCGGTGCTCAACCATTACGCTCAGCACCCGGAAGAGGCTCGCAAGCAGTTTGGCGACAATCCCTTCGAACTGAAGAACGTATTGAAATACTGGGTCCGTTCCAAGAATGCTGACCTGCACATGATACCTACTGACACGCTCTATATGACCATCGACAAGGAAGCCGTACGCCGCAGTGGCATGATGATGGCTACCGACTCCATTCCCGACAAGATGGTCATCTCGCTGAAAGGCAAACGTGCACTCTACAAGGGTGATCTGATGATTTTGGAAATGCTCGCGCAGTGCAACTGGGAGCGCCCGATATATGTAGCAGTGTCTGTAGGCGACGACAATTATATCAACTTAGGTGACAATGTTGTCACTGAGGGTCTGGCCTACCGCATCACACCTTTTACGACCACAAACGAAGGCAGGCCTATTCCCGGTGTCAAGAACTTCGACACAGAGAAGACTTACGACAATGTGATGCACCGCTTCAAGTTCGGTGGCATCGACAAGCCGGGCATCTACCTCGACGAGACGGTGATGCGCATGTGCTACACGCACCGCCGCACCATGGCCAAGTTGGCATTGGAACTGATGTACGAAGGTCAGGAGAAGAAGGCTGAAGAGGTGCTGCGCTATACGGAGAAGATGATTCCATCATTCAACGTAGCCCACAACTACAGTTCTGGCTCACTCGACATGGCTCGCACATGGGCTTCGCTGGGTAACAAGAAGGAAGCGCTAAGCATCATCAACCAGATGTGGAAGAACTCTGTGCAGTACATGAAGTGGTTCTGTTCATTGGAGCAATACCGTTTCGAAGCCGCTAAGCACGACTGCCTTGTCAACTTCTACATTCTGGAGCAACTGGCATCACTCACTGAGATTGTTGACAAGAATGTCTATGATAAGCAGATGAAAGAGCTCACGCTCCTCGGTAACATCTTCGAGCAACGTGGTGGAAAGATTTATGAAGACTAACGCGCAAATCGCAAACAGGTATCAGTAATGATTATCGAGCAACCATCCAAGTGGCTCCGTTGGATGTACCCCAAGGCACTGTGGCGTATGAATCCTGAGGAAAAGGCCGTCTACCTCACTTTCGACGACGGCCCCATTCCTGAGGCTACGCCGTTCATTCTTGACACGCTGAAGCATTATGGCATCAAAGCTACGTTCTTCATGGTGGGCGACAATGTCAGAAAATATCCTGAGTTGCACCAGCGGGTAGTCGATGAAGGCCACCGCGTTGGCAACCACACACACAACCACTTGGGCGGGTTGCGCCATTCTGTTCACGAATACAGCTACAATGTAGAGAAGGCTAACGCCTACCTGCATACCAACTTGGTACGTCCTCCTCACGGTTGGATGCGTCACGATCAGTATGCCTGGCTCTCGCGCAAATTCAAGATTGTCATGTGGGACCTCGTTACACGCGACTATTCCAAATGGATGACGGCCACCGATGTTCTTAACAATGTGAAGCGTTATGCACGTAATGGTAGCATCATCACTTTCCATGACTCCTTGAAGAGCATCGAGAAGCTACGCATTGCCTTGCCTGCTGCTATCGAGTGGCTGTTGGCCGAAGGGTATGCCTTCAAGATATTTGAGTAAAAAACGGAACGCTTCTTAAAAAAAATCCGCCAGTTCCTTTGAACAGCGGGTGGTAAAGCCATGGCTGCGTGATGTGCTTAGTTGCGGCGTGCTATGATGTAAATGATGACGGGTGCGCCCATCACTGGCGTGACGGCATTCAACGGAATGACGCCCGACTCGCCAGGAAGGAAACAGATGGCATTGCAGACAAGGGCAATGACCGCACCACAAAGGATGGTGCCCGGCATCAGAATACGATGGTCGGCCTGACGGAATAAGAGGTGAGCAATATGAGGAACTGCCAAACCTATAAACATGATAGGACCACAATAGGCAGTGGTAATAGCGGTCAACAGACCCGTAACGATGATTAGCCAGTTGCGCACCCTGTGGGTATTCACACCCAGATTCTCAGCATAGCGTTCGCCTAAGAGCAGGGCATTGAGGGGTTTCACTAACAGTAGAGCCCCCACCATTCCCAATATGCACAATGAGGCGAACAAAGGAATCTGACTCATCGGCACGCCGCCAAAAGAGCCCATGCCCCATACCATATAAGACTTGACGCCCTCGTCCGTGGCAAAGAAGTTGAGCAATGCCACCACACTATTGGCAATATAACCTATCATGATGCCCACAATGAGCAGCATGACATTATTGTGTACCATGGTGCTAAACAGGAAGATCAGTCCCATCACGGCCATGGCACCGACGAAGGCGGCGGCGAGGACAGCCATAAAACCGGTGATGCTGACAGAGCCGACAGACAGCGAGCCCCCCATGCCGAGCATGACGAGTGCCACACCCACACCGGCTCCACTATTGACGCCAAAGATGCTGGGGCCTGCCAACGGATTCTTGAATGCCGTCTGCAGCATCAGACCGCTGACTGCCAGCGAACCACCGCAAAGCATGGCGGTGATAGCCTGCGGCAGTCGGCTCTCCATAATGATAAACTGCCATGAAGGACGTGCAGCCTCATGTCCCATGATGATGCTGACAACATCGCGGAGCGGTATGGATACCGACCCCACGGCCAGGTTGACAGCCAACAATACAACCATCAACAGTGCCAACAGGCAACAGAGAACAACACCTCGCTTCACAATAACCGTTACTCTTTCAGTTTCTTATAATAACGCAGCGGAGGCAATCCTATTATATCGGGATGCAAAATTTGCAGGAAGTCGCAGAGCAGACGGTCGGGATGGAATGGTGTGTCTTCATAGAAATGCGACTGTTCCACATTACATCCATAGACCTCATGCTGGCGGAATGCCTTCAACTGACTATAGCCACGATGACCTGACAACAACTCCTTGTAATCCCAATCGTGGTCGCTGGAGTAGCGTAACATCCACACATCAGACTCTCCTCCTCTTTCAAGCACCGTCTCGAAAGGCAGTGACAGCGAACCGCTCTGATCGTCTGTTGCCCACGGATACTGTCCACCAGCATCCTGCAGCATCTGACCTATCGTGCTACGGCCGCCAGGCATATACCATACAGAGCCTACCACCTTGTCAACAATGACAGAGCGCCCTTTGCCAGCCTGTGCAGCCTGTTGTTTCAAGGCAACATAACTGCTGTCTACGTTGTGGAACAAGGCATCGGTCTTGTCGCCGGCACCAAACAGCAAACCATAGAAGCGCATCCATTCAGCACGTGCCAATGGCGACGTCTCCATATACTCGGCACACTCTATCAATGGGATTCCTATCTCCTCTGTCTTACCATAGCCGCCACTATTCTCAAAAGGCGACAGCATGATGACATCGGGCTTCACGTCCATAATCTTCTCGACGATGGGGTTCAAGCCATTGCCGCAGTCCACAATGCGGCCTGCCTTGATCTGCTGCTGGATATAAGGCACCTTGATATACTTGGAGTCTGCCACACCCACAATATGGCTGCCCAGCCCCAGTTCGGTGAGCAGGGCACAGTGGACGGTGGTAAAGACGGCGGCACGCTGAATAGGTACCTCGATAACCGTGCCTTCAGTGAGGTCTGCTGTCTGAGGTTTGATGTCTGATGTACGGGGCACAAGATAGTAGCGGTGAAGCATCTTGCCGGGCTTCCAGGGATTCTTGATGTCGGCAACGACATAGCCGTCGTGCTCAACGATGGTGAGCAGTGACGAATACTTCAGTGCAACGGTGTCGCCTCCCTCTACAGACAAAGAAGTGTTGTTGCCACCCTGGCACGAGGCCAAGGCGACAACAACGACAAATAGTATAGATAGTAAGGTTGTTTGTTTATTCATACTTGACACCAGTGTTGAAGACTACTGAGATGGGGCCTGTTGCCGTGTTCTCATACTTCTTCACGAAATCACCCTGTGCGTTGTACTGGTTAGTGTACGAAGGCAGTGCATAGCCTGCCTTGCCGGGTTTGTCAGGATTCTCCTGATAAGAAACGACGAAGACATTGCCAGTGACAGGGTCTGCAGCAATGAGAGCAGGGCTAAAGATGCCTTTAGGCTCCCAAGTAGTAGTCTCACCAGTAGCGATGTTATAGATAGGATAAGTGATGGTGCTTGCACCATAAGGAGCATTGACGGTATAGATCTTCTTGCCGTCAGTACACATAGCGGTACCATCGACAACCTTTGTTACCTGACCGTCGAGAGTCACCTTGCGTACACCTGCGCCAGTCTGGTTCCAGCTGGCATCATAGGTACCATAGTCCAAGAAATAAACAGCGTTGTCAACGGTCAGAATCTCCATCGGGTTGGTGATGACGTCGTTCTTAATCTCGGTGACGACACCGCTCTTCAGGTCAATCTTGGAGAGTGAGGGCTTTACACACATACCATAGTCGGAGTTGGTAACGAAGAGATAGCCACCGCAAAGAGCAACACCGTTAGGATAAGAACCAACAGTATAGGTCTGCTGCTTAGCATAGTTAACGGTATCGATGGCAGCTACAATACCATTGTCGCCATCAAAACTCTTACCATAGCAGGCGAAGTAGAGCTTGCCATCGTAGCCAACGGCGCAACGAGGGCTCAAACCGTCCTTCTCTCCCAGCAGTTCAATCGTGCTGAGTTGTTTCTCAATCTTCAGTGTCTGCTTGTTACAAACCCAGATGGTAGCCTCGCCATCAACGACGATGTAAAGTTTTGAACCATAAGACGTGATGAAGTTGGCCGTCTTACCTACCGACTTGCCATTGACAGCCTTGAAGGCATTAGCGGTAGACACACCTTTGGCATAGTCGATGTAGCTGACATTACCATCGATACCAGCGCTCTTGTTTCCAGAACCTACAAGGAACATACCATTCGATACGTCAACAAGATGCTTCTGAGGAGCATCGTCATCATCGTTGCTACAAGCAGTCAGCAGGCTCATACCCATGGCCAAGACTGCAAAACTAAAAAGATACTTTTTCATAATTGTTAGTTATTAGATAAAAATTGTTTGAATTAAAATTTCACGTTCACGGTGAGTTGCCAGCTGCGACCGGGCATCGGATAGCTTCTGACAATCTCATACTGTTTGTCGAACAGGTTCTTGATGTCGAAACGAATCTCGGCAACGGGTCTGCCTATGTGGAAACGACGCCAAATGGTGGCGCCCATCTCTGAATAGCCGTTGATGTGTGTACTCGTCTGATGCTCATTGGTGCTCCACCGTTCCCCGATAGCATGTCCACTGATAGAGATGTTGACCCACGGGTTCTCCCAACTCAGCGAACCGGCACCTGAATGCAGAGGCATATAAGCCAGCTGATTATCATAGAAGGGCGATTCTGGATTGGTATGGTTTCGAGCCCGTTGCATACTATAGTTCACGGCAGCTGTCAGCGTGTGACGGCCCATCGTATGTGCCGCCTTGGCTGTAACGTCAAGTCCCAGAATCTCAGCCTTGCCGATGTTCATACACGTCCAAACAAACATGTTGTGCGGAACACCCTGAATCATGTCAGTCACCTTATTATAATAGAGGTCGGCGGTGGCAGTAAGGTCTGTGTTTTGCGATAGTTTTCCTGCATAGGTGACACCGGCATTCAACTGTTGGGTATTCTCGGCCTTCAGATCTTTACTACCATAGTGGAAGAAATAGTTTTCGTTGAATGTCGGTGCACGGAAAATTTCTTTATACGAGGCACGCAGATGCAGCTGTGGCAACAACTCAAAGCTCAGACTCAACGATGGAGAGAGACGGCGCATATCTTCAGCACCGTCACCATCACAGGCCCCATTCAAGTAGAGCGAGTAAAGCAGACGGCCCATCACCGTCAGCTTTCCGAGATGATACTTAACGGTGGCAGACTGCAGGATGGTGTTTCGATAGGGGCGCGTGTCAGTAGGCAGTGTAGAGTTCAGATTATTGTGGGCATAGTCAGCAGAATAGTCGAACGCCCAGTGTTCTGTAGGGGTATAGAGCAGCGCCAGCGATGTATAGGCCTCGCGCTGATAGTAGTCGCCGTCCTGTACCCATCCTGCCACTATACCGTCATCGTACAGCGATGCTGCCCAGTTGTATTTCGCCAACAGCTTCAGCGACCACTGCTCACCCCAGCGCTGCTGGAATGTCAGTTGTCCGAAGACATTACGGTCACGGAGTGTCTCGCGGCTGGTATTGCTATAGTAGAACACCTGACCAGGCAACTGACGGTCATTGTCGTAATAGTACACCTTGCCGCCCAACTGCGACGAGCCGCTGGTATTCCACAGGAAGTTCAGCTCCGCATGTCCACTGTTCATGCGACTGTTGTTGCGTCTGTCGTTGATAGTCTCTATACCATTTTTAATAGTATATGGATAGTCGTTCTTGGCATGAACATACTCACCGACTACAGAGAAAGAGAAGCGATCAGACAAGCACTGCTCATAGCGCAGGAAGGGAGAGATGTAGCCGAAGGAGCCTGCTTTCAGCTGTGCCGTCATGTGTGGTTGCAGGTCGTCCGAGGGCTGGCGCAACGTCTGGATAGTGAGCGTAGCGGGTGTGGTGGCGTTGCGTGCCGGTATAAAGATGTCTGCATTGTCACCAACGGTCAGCGTCAGGTTGTCAACATTGTCCAGTGAGTAGCGCGACAGGTCTATCTCACCACTCTGACACTCTGAGAGCATGACGCCATCGTAGCTGACACCCGTATGCTTGGCACCAAAGCCACGCACACTGACGGTCTTCATGCCACCTGCACCACCATAGTCGCGCAGCGTGATGCCCGGCAGGCGGTGTAGTGCGTCGGCCATATCCGTCACGCCCTGCACCAGCATGTCACGACGGTCCAGTACGTGCATGGGTGCCGTACTCTGGAGGGCGCGCTGATGGCGGTCTTTGCTGATGGTGACCTCGCGCAACTGATGCGTCTTGCCAGCAATAGTGTCTGTCTGAGCGACACTACACAACGGTATGCTGAACAAGATGACAAAAGACCATAATATCTTCTTCATTCAAATGTTTTTTCCAAAAAGTGGAGAGACTCCCTGTCTCACGACATAAGCCTCTCCGAGACTTATATAATAATACACGTATCTCGCCTTACGGACCTAACCCCAGAGGTACAGAAGGCGAATGGTACAACAGGCAGGTATTCTGACTTGCAACCGGGTGGCGAACGTCTTCCCAATAATATCAGTGACATCGTGTTCACACCGCGAATGGCTGCTTACAGCTGCGGGACAGTCGGGGATTCTCACCCCGTTCCCTAACCTATTGCGGGTGCAAAGGTAAGAATAAACGAGCGAATAACCAAATTTATTTGGATATTTCACCATTTCTTATTACTTTTGCAGCAATGAAACGTCGTCTACATCCTATCATGTTTGCCGGAACAGGCAGCGATGTCGGTAAGAGCATCGTGGCTGCCGCCTTCTGCCGTATCTTCCGACAGGACGGCTATAACCCTGCCCCCTTCAAGGCACAGAATATGGCCCTGAACAGCTATGTCACACCTGACGGACTGGAGATAGGACGCGCACAGGCTGTACAGGCGGAAGCGGCGGGCATTCCCTGTCATACGGACATGAACCCGCTACTGCTGAAGCCCAACTCCGACCATACCTCGCAGGTGGTGCTACACGGCAAGCCCATCGGCAACAAGGATGCCTACGACTACTGGAAAGCCTCCCATATGCAGCGAGGTTTCCCCTCGCTGACTGGTCCCGACTTCCGCCATGAGGTCCATGCCGCCTTCGACCGTCTGGCCTCACGCTACAACCCCATTGTCATGGAGGGTGCCGGCAGCATTGCTGAGATCAACCTCCGCGACCGCGACTTGGTGAACATGTCGATGGCGCAGCATGCCAAGGCGGATGTCATCCTGGTGGGCGACATCGACCGTGGTGGTGTCTTTGCCAGTGTCTATGGCAGCATCATGTTACAGTCGCCAGAGGATAGGAGCCTCATCAAGGGCATCATCATCAACAAATTTCGTGGCGACATGCGGCTGTTCGACGAGGGCCGCCGCATGCTGGAAGACCTCTGCGGCATCCCAGTCCTTGGTGTTATACCTTATTATAAAGATATCTTTATCGACGAAGAGGACTCGGTGAGTCTTGACAAGAAGCAGCGCCAACTGGCTGAGGGCAAGGTGAACATGGCCGTCATCCTGCTGCGGCATATCAGCAACTTTACCGACTTCGACACGCTGGAGCGTGACCCGCGCGTCAACCTCTTCTATACCAACAACACCAGCGACTTACAAGAGGCCGACATCATCATTCTGCCTGGCACCAAGTCGACACTCGACGACTTGCTGGAGTTGCGCCGCAACGGTTGTGCGCAGGCCATTCTGCGTGCTCATCGCAACGGGAAACTGGTCGTTGGCATTTGTGGCGGCTATCAGATGTTAGGACAGACCGTCAACGACCCCGACGGCATTGAAGGCAGCATCAGCAGTCTGCCTGGCCTCGGACTGCTACCCATCCATACCACGATGACGGCAGAGAAGACTACGCGTCAGGTGACGTTCCCATTCAATGGGCAGACGTGCCAAGGCTACGAGATTCACCAAGGGGTCAGCGATACCGACCAGGCCATTCTGCAGACCGACCACTGCATCGGCACCTACATCCACGGCTTCCTCGACAATGCCCCCGTCATTGAACACCTGCTGAATCACGGGAATCAGGGGGACTGTCCCCTGTGTGAGCAGCGTAGCGGATTACATGGGGACTGTCCCCATGAGTCCTCCCCTGAGTCCTTCAAAGACCAGCAGTACGACAAGCTGGCAGCGCATGTGCGGCAGCATGTCGACATGGATAAACTCTATCAAATCATCTCAGACCATGATTAAAGGACACGGCGACGACGCCTACCAGTACCCGCACATCGTCTCAGACTTCTCGTCGAACAT